>SPJK01079976.1_pt1 | contig 17830 bp, 15 predicted proteins | sample 3741771 | NCBI WGS metagenome assembly SPJK01 (sample SAMN10925997, study PRJNA522277) | cold seep metagenome | isolation source: Elba SIP-enriched marine methane seep metagenome, extraction at timepoint T2 | place: Italy: coast of Elba, Mediterranean Sea
CAGGCTGATAAAGCGCAAGCGGAGATTGTGGCAACAAAAAATAACATCAAACGCATAGCGCAGCGTTTTATGGCTTATAAAGCACGCTATGCTGAATTGCGTCCTAGAGATAACGCATTGGCCAAGATAAGTGTGAATAACCGCAATTTATCAGAGCTTGAAGCCTGGAAATATAAAGCAAATCAAAAACTGAATTTTTATCTGGAAGAAACCGTGAAGTATAAGCGGCAGGGCAGAGCTGTACCCAGGGATATCGTTGACGGTATTCAAATGGCTAATCGAGAAATCGCCAGAGCTAGCCAACAAATTGACAGCATACGCGCGAGTATTCGTAATTCAGAAGAAACATTTACTAGCAAATAGCACGCTGAATTAAGCAATCAGCGTTTTTGTAAACGCTGATAAAGGCCTCCTGGTAACTCTTCAACCTGATTATCCAATACAAGCATCATCAAAGACGCGGTAACTTCTTGCGTACTAAGGCCGCTGAGCTGCATAATTTGATCCAGGCTGGTTGGCGTGAATTCAATATAGTGTAGAAATGCGTTATCCGCTGCTTCCGATCCAGTAGCAGTAGGCTCATCCTCATCGGTTGTCGTTACTGGACTGTGCGGCACTTCTGGTAGTTCTTCCAGTATATCTTGTGTATTTTCGACTAGTTTAGCCCCTTGTTTAATCAGCTGGTGGCAACCTTTAGCCATTGGTGCATGAATGGAGCCTGGAATGGCGAACACTTCACGTCCTTGTTCAGCCGACAGTTTTGCGGTAATCAGCGAACCGCTATTGGTGTTGGCTTCTACGACTAAGCAGCCTTTGCTTAACCCACTGATGATGCGATTGCGCTTAGGGAAATTGCCTGGCATGGAAGGGGTGCCAAGTGGAAATTCTGACAGAATTAACCCTGAATCTACAATCTGGTGTGCCAGTGTGCGATGTTTGGCGGGGTAAACAATATCCAAGCCGGTGCCTACAACAGCAATGGTTTTACCGCTGCCAATGAGTGCACCACGATGCGCTGCACCATCAATACCCAATGCCATACCACTAACAATACAGTAACCCGCTAAAGACAGTGCTTCGGCAAAGCTTTCGGCATTTTGCGCGCCTTGTTTGGTGGCATTGCGGCCACCGACAATGCCCAGACATGGTTGATTGAGCAAGCTAAGGTTGCCTTTAGCATACAATACCGCTGGTGGGTCGCTAACTTGGAGCAATTGTTGAGGATAATGGTCGTCAGCAATCGTAACGAGGTGATTCTGTTCAGCTGCTAACCATTGTCGCGTGGTTTCAAGTAATGCGTCATTGGCAAACGATTTAATGTGCTGAACGGTTTTGGTTGAAACCACCTGGTTAAGTTGTGACTCACTGGCGTTGAACACCTGATCCGGTAGGCCAAACACTTTTAACAGTTGGCAGAGAGTGTGATTGCCTACTGTTGGTACGGCACTGAGTTTAACCCATGATAACTGTTCAGCAATGAACGCTTCATCTACAGGCGCATGATCTGCGGCCATCTTGATTATGGGTTAGAGATGCTATCTAGCGTATGTATTGGGTTAGTGGCTTGCATAATTAGACCATAAGCAACATGTTCAAATGTACGGAATACCATCATGAGGCCTACGCGTTCATCTGGCAAGCGAACCTCTGTTTTTAGTTTGTCATCGCCTTTTATATTGGTTAGCAAAGCCGTTTTAGTGTCACCTTTTGCGTTGACTAAGGCTTTGTCTTTGGCCATGCGACCTTTACGCTCAATCGCTAGTACATGGCCGACTTCAATGCCGTTTTGTTTGCCACGGTTAATGGTTACTATACTACCAGGGCCTGCTTCACCAACACCACCATACACATGCATGATGCGGCCTTTCACAGCGTGTTCAGGTGCTGCAGGCATGAAGTTAATAGGGTGCGTCATTTCAATAGGGGATAAGCGGTCATCAATCAAAATTTCCTGTTTGGCTTTGGTAATGGTTGCTGTTGCAGGATCACCATATTGCGTCACACTGGCATTGCCCAGATAGACGGCTTCATAGCCAAGTGGGGTTTTGGTATCAGGGTCGATTAAGGCTTCTCCACGGCGATAAACATGCCAGTCAAGCGCTGCTTGATCGGGTAAATTGCGCAGATAAACGCGAGTACCAGGACCTAAAATGACACGGTCATCAGGCCCAGCAATAATGCGTGGTGCGCTGGCTAAGTCAGATTTCTCTACGACTAATGGTTCTTTTAAAAAAGGTGCGATTTTGCCCAGAGGTATGGTGTTGATGGGGGCGGCTTTGATTGGCTCGATCAACACCGTTGGGTCGAGTTTTTGTTTGCGTTGCCCGTGTGGTGCGCCATCAGGTATGGCAACGGATTCACGCAATAGACTTAAACTAGGCAAGCCATCAACCATTTGTAATAACATAACATCGCCAGGGTAAATCAAGTGCGGGTTTTTGATGGCGGCGCTGTTTTGCTGCCAAATGGATTTCCACTGCCAAGGGTCTTTTAAAAACTTAGCAGAAATATCCCATAAGGTATCGCCCTTTTTGACGACATAGCGGCTGGGAGGGTTATTGGAAAGCTGGATTGACTGTGCAAAAGTGAACGTGCTGATGCAACAACAGGTGAGCAGCGTTATAATACGCATGATCCACTTGTTGGAATGCAGATTAGCCTGATGCATGAACGTAAACCTTATATGTAGTAACAATGCTCAATGTATCATGTGTGATCAGGCTTAAAATTGATAATTAGATTGATAAACCACGGGTAAAACAACCGTTTACAAAAGAATTTACGACGAATTATGGCGCGATTAGAAATATTGCATTTTCCTGACCCTCGTTTGCACAAGGTTGCAAAGCCTGTGACAGTGTTTGATGACAAGCTTAAAACATTGATTCAGGATATGCAGGAAACCATGTACGAAGCACCAGGTATTGGACTTGCGGCCACGCAGGTGGATCAACATATACGGCTAATTGTGATTGATACCAGCAAAGATAAAAGCGATTTGATTGTGTTGATTAATCCTAAAATCATTGCTCAGGAAGGCGAACAGGATTATGAAGAAGGTTGTTTGTCAGTACCCGGTGTCTATGAAAAAGTCACGCGTGCAGAAAAGGTTACGGTAGAAGCGCAGGACGCGGCCGGTGAAACGTTTGAACTGGAAGCAGAAGGCTTGCTCAGTGTCTGTATTCAACATGAAATGGACCATTTAATGGGCAAAGTGTTTGTCGAATATTTATCGCCTTTAAAGCGCAATCGCATCAAAACTAAAATGATTAAACACAAGCGCGAAATTGAGCGCAACGCCTACTAATTCTTCCAACCTTATTCCGAAATCTATGAAAATTATTTTTGCTGGTACGCCAGAATTTGCTGTTCCTGCCTTAAAAGGCTTAATCGATGCTGGGCATGAGATTGTGATGGTGCTAACACAGCCTGACCGGCCGGCGGGGCGCGGCATGAAATTAAAAGCCAGCCCAGTGAAACAACTCGCAAAAATACATAACTTACCAGTGTATCAACCAGCGTCTTTAAAGGCAGAAGACGTACAGGCGGCAATAGCCGAAGTGAATGCGGACACAATGATTGTGGCTGCCTACGGTTTGATTATTCCAACACCAATTCTGGAAATGCCGACTTTAGGGTGTTATAACATTCATGGTTCTTTGTTGCCGCGCTGGCGTGGGGCGGCGCCGATTCATCGCGCGATATTGGCGGGTGATAAGCAAACAGGCGTCACGATTATGAAGGTCGTAGCAAAATTAGATGCTGGCGACATGATTAGTAAGGGTGTGCTACCCATTACAGAAGACGATACGACACAAACCCTGCACGATGCCATTAGTCAGCTCGGTGCTGATTTGATGGTAGAAGCCATGGATACGTTAAAACGCGAACGGGTATTGGTTGCAGAAGCTCAGGATGCGTCGCTAGTGACGTATGCGCACAAACTAGAAAAGTCAGAGTCTGCGATTGACTGGCAACAGCCAGCAGAGGTGATTGCAAGACAAGTAAGAGCATTTAATCCGTTTCCAGTGGCCACGGCAACCTTTCGTGAGCAAACCTGCCGGTTATGGTTTGCAAAAGCAAAAGAAGCGTCCGCTGGCGACGCTGCAAAAGCAGGTGAAATTATTGCATTGGATCAAGCGATTGTCGTTCAGTGTGGTAGTGGTCAATTACATATTTACGAATGCCAATGGCCAGGTGCTAAGCGGCAATCGGCGCAACAGTTTATTCAAGGAAAACACCTGCAAGTTGGGGAAAGTTTCAGCTAGTACGCGTATACCGCCTATTTAAAAAGCTTAACATTGGTGTTAACAATGCTTTGCTAAAATAATCCTCTAGATGATTGAAATGCTTAGACTTTGTCCCCATTATAGTAGGGACAGTATTTAAAGACAAAGGGGTTGACGATGGTTGGTAACTGGTTAAAAACGTCTATTTTAATGGCGGCAATTACCGCTTTGTTTATGATGGTTGGCGGTGCACTTGGCGGCTCCAGTGGCATGCTGATAGCCTTATTGTTTGCAGGTGGCATGAATATTTATGCTTACTGGTTTTCAGATAAAGCCGTTTTAAAAATGTATGGCGCGATAGAAGTCACGCCAGAAAACACACAATTTCGCAACTATTACACCATGGTTAAAGAGCTTGCACAAAAAGCACAGCTACCTATGCCAAAAGTGTATGTGATTAATGAATCACAGCCGAATGCTTTTGCAACGGGTCGTAATCCAGATAATGCAGCCGTCGCTGCAACTGCTGGCATTATGCAGATTTTGAGTGAGCGAGAGCTACGCGGTGTGATGGCACACGAGTTGGCGCATGTTAAAAATCGAGACACCTTGATTTCTACAATTTCGGCGACTGTGGCTGGTGCGATTTCAGCGTTAGCACAGTTTGGGATGTTTTTTGGTGGTAGCCGTGATAGTGAAGGCAACTCACACCCGTTTATTGGTTTGATCATGATGTTTTTGGCACCATTGGCCGCTTCATTGATTCAAATGGCCATCTCGCGTGCGCGTGAGTTTGAAGCTGACCGAGTGGGCGCTGAAATTAGCGAGGATCCTGAAGCGCTGGCAAGTGCGTTGCGCAAAATACATAACTACGCACATCAAATCCCAAATGAAACCGCAGAAATGCATCCTGAAACAGGTCAGATGATGATCATTAACCCACTGTCTGGGGGTGGCATGAAAGGCTTATTCAGTACACATCCACAAACGGAAAAGCGCATTGAAAAGTTAATCAATATGGTTGGCCAGTTTGAATAAACAATGCAGTTGTCAGAGTTAGATGCAGTACAATATGGGGCTTTTCGCCCCTTTTTTATTGAAAGTTATCAGTGAATATCGCTCAACTCATTGCTGCGGATGCAGTAAAACACGTCTTAAATGGTCAAAATCTGACCGTGGCGCTGCCCATTGCACTGGCACAATTTCCACAGGCGACGCCACAACAAAAGAGTGCTGGCACAGATTTGAGTTATGGCACATTGAGGTATTACTTTGAATTGCGTTTTTATTTAACGCGTCTTTTAAAACAGCCCTTGAGTGATGCGCGCGTGCAGAGCTTGTTACTAGTGGCTTTGTATCAGTTGCAATATGATCAGGCAAAGCCTTTTACTGTGGTCAATCAAGTTGTAAAAGCGGTTTCTCAGCTACAGCAGCCTGTGGTCAAAGGCTGGGCTAAAGGTTTGGTAAATGCTGTCTGTCGTAATTATCTGAGGCAACAAGCATCGCTTAAACAGGCTGCCAGCGAGGATATCAGCGCATTGTATGCCTATCCACGCTGGTGGGTAAATCGGGTCAAAGCCCAATACCCACAAGACTGGCAGGCCATTATTGAGACAGGGAATCAGCACCCACCGATGACATTGCGTTTAAATACAAGCAAGTCTTCCGCTACGCAATACCAATCTGTACTGAGTGAGGCTGGGATACAGTCAACAATCCTCAGCCCAGAGGCCATTATGCTGGATAAGCCTGTGGCCGTGGCCAAGTTGCCTGAGTTTGCGTCTGGATTGGTGTCGGTTCAGGACTATGGTGCCCAAGTGGCGGCGCATGCATTGGATCTGGCACCAGGCTTAACAGTCTTGGATGCTTGCAGTGCGCCGGGTGGCAAAACCACACATTGCTTACAGCGTGCTGACATTGAACTGACAGCTCTGGATCATGATGAAAAGCGCCTGGACAAAGTACGACAAAACCTTGAGCGATTACAATTAGCGGCAAATATTCAGTGTGGTGACGCGTCAAAACAAGACTGGTGGGATGGCCAATCGTTTGATCGTATTCTAGCAGACGTGCCATGCAGTGCATCTGGCATTGTTCGCCGACATGTCGATATGAAGTGCTTGCGCCGTGCCGATGATATTGAACGTTTTGCGAAGCAGCAGTCCAAAATACTGGCTAATCTCTGGCAGATGTTATCAAAGGGTGGTAAATTACTTTATGTAACCTGTTCAATTTTTGATGAAGAAAACCAACGCCAAATTGACCAATTTTTATCGCAAACTGATAATGCAAAACAACTGCCCGTCCAGCAACTGGGATCAGCCAGTTTTCCCGGCCTTCTTCATCAAGGTAATCAGCTTGTACCAAATCAAAAACACGATGGTTTCTTTTATGCCTTGCTGCAAAAGTGGTAGTCGATGGTTGGCTCACTTAGGTTTGTTAATCTTATTGTTGTGCTCGAGTGTTGTCAGTGCACAAGACAGCCCTGTGCTGATGATCAAAAATGCTAATTTTATTGAGGACAATGAACACTATGCTTTGTTGACCAATGTGGCGATAGAGTTTGGGCCAAGTGTAAGAGCTGCCTTGAATAAAGGGTTTAAACTGGCTTATGTGCTGGAGTTTCAGCTTTTTCACCCAAGAAAATATTGGTTTGATGATGAAGTGGTGACAATATCCAGGCCAATCACGCTCAGTTATCATGCCTTATCGCGTCAATACTTATTGTCACAATCAGGACAACAGCAAACCTTCTCATCGTTGGAAGCCGTAAAAAGTGCTTTTGAAAAGCTAAAGCCAGAACCGGTGTTTGCGAGAAATATTCTGGATAACACACTAATCTACCATGCGGCGGTAAAGGTGCGGCTAGACTATAAAAAACTACCGAACGATTTACGGGCTGAAATAGATGATGCGCCTGAATGGCAAATGACTTCTCAGCGCTACCAATGGGTGCCACTGTTTTTTAAACAATGAAAACCATTGCCATCATCAGCGTCGTTCTAGGCGGCTTTTTACTGTATCTTCTATCAAATGCTAACCCTACCACGGCGACATCAGCAGAGTACTATGCGCTATTGCTTGCACTGAATATTGCCTTTGGCATCTTTTTGTTGCTGCTGATTGTGTTTCAGGGCTGGGGCTTGTATCGCAAGGTACAAAAAAAAGTCGTTGGCGTTAAGTTAAACTTACGTTTGCTTATGAGCTTTGCCTTGATGGCGTTGTTGCCAGGGTTAATTGTTTACCTGGTATCCGTCAACTTTATCACCAAGTCAATTGAGTCTTGGTTTAATGTTAAGGTCGAGGCGGCGTTAGAAGGCGGTTTGAATCTCGGGCAAACCGCTGTCGATATTCTATTGGTTGGTGTGCAGAGTAATGCTGAAATGATGGCGCAAAGTTTATCATTGCAGCCTGTGACCTTTCACTATTCATTCCTCAACGAGTTGCGCGAGAGCAGTGGTATTCAAGAAGCAGCATTATTGACACCCGAAGGGCGCATTGTTGCGGTCTCAAGTGCCGCTCCTACTGGATTTTTGCCGTCTTTGCCGGACGCCAGTTTTTTGGCAGATGCGAATTACCGCATGGTGGCAAGGGTTGAGCCGATTGAAAACAAAGGCTTGTTTTTACGTGTATTAACACCAGTCAATGCGCAGCAGATTGCCGGTGAAAAAAGAATCCTACAATTATTACAGCCAGTGCCCAAGCCATTAGCCAACACGGCAGAATCGGTGCAATCTGTTTATGAAGATTACCAGTCTTTGGCCTTTAACCGTAAGACCTTGCGGGATGTATTTGCATTGTCGCTCACCCTGGTGATGATGTTTGCTACCTTAGTGGCTGTTGCGATTGCCTTTGTATTAAGTCGACATATGGCGAGGCCGCTGACGGTACTGTCCGAAGGGACTAAAGCAATTGCCAGTGGTGACTATAATATTCAGTTGCCAGAACACAGCAAAGATGAGTTAGGCGTGCTAGTGAAGTCGTTTAACAGCATGACGCGGCAGTTAAATGAAGCCACAAAAGCGGCTGAGTTAAACCGAACGAAAGTAGAGCAGGCCAGAGGCTACCTGCAAACGGTGCTGGCACATTTATCTTCAGGCGTAATAGCGCTAAACCAGGATGGCAGTCTACGCACGTTTAACCAGGCTGCGATTGAGATATTAGGCGCCGATTTAGGGCAATATATTGGTCGTTCATTGGATGAGGTCGCCCTGATAGAGCAGCGTTTGATGGTGTTTTTCAATGTGGTACGTAACAAACAAGCTAAATCAGTAGAGCATCAGGATGCTAAGCAGTTGCAGTTAGAAGTGGTAGGGGAGAAAGGCAAGAAAATCTTGACGTTGAGTGGCACACACTTGCCTGATGGCAGCTATGTGGCTGTGTTTGATGATGCAACCACCATGGTGCAAGCGCAGCGCGATGCGGCTTGGGGAGAGGTGGCTAGAAGGCTGGCGCATGAAATTCGCAATCCGTTAACCCCAATACAATTGTCGGCTGAGCGTATTGTGCATAAACTGGGCGATAAGCTTGAGCCAAAAGAATCGAATATGTTGGAACGTGCGGTTAAAACCATTGTTAACCAGGTCGATGCGATGAAAAAAATGGTGAGCGAGTTTAGTGAGTATGCACGTTCACCAGCACCAAAGCGTTTACCATTAAATTTGAACACCTTGATTACGGAGGTGCTATCCTTGTACGAAAGCAATGAAGAGTATGCACTGGCGACAATGACATTTAACGCCAGTGAGTCTCCGAGTATGTTGTTGGCAGACAGTACAATGTTACGTCAGGTTTTACACAATTTAATTCAGAATGCACTGGATGCCTGTCAATCAACGTCTCCTGAACTGTTAATTAAGACAGATGTTGGTGAAAAGACGGTGACGTTGACCTTGCAGGATAACGGAGGTGGTTTCTCGCCAGAGCTATTATTGCGTGCTTTTGAGCCGTATATGACCAATAAAACGCATGGGACTGGCCTTGGGTTAGCCATTGTTAAAAAAATTATTGATGAACATGACGCTTCGATTAAAATTAAAAATGTCACAAATCAGGAAAATGAGATTTTAGGTGCACTGGTTCAAATTGTTTTTCCTGCGGTTAACACATAGTAAGCTGAGCTAAACAATAAGAACTGGATTGAGATTAAAATGGCTGCAAAAAAAATATTAGTCGTAGACGACGAAGTTGGTATTCGCGAATTACTATTGGATATACTTCAAGACGAAGGGTACCAAGTGCAATTGGCTGAAAATGCGTCTGCGGCACGGCTGATGGTTGAGCAAACGACGCCTGATGCAATCTTGCTGGATATTTGGATGCCAGACACAGATGGCATTACTTTGCTTAAAGAATGGCAAAAAAACCAGAAGTTGACAATGCCCGTGATCATGATGTCCGGTCATGGTTCGATTGATACCGCCGTAGAGTCGACAAAAATTGGCGCGTATGCCTACCTCGAAAAGCCGATTGCATTGCAAAAGTTGCTCAAAACAGTCAGCGATGCGTTAAAGCAATATGAGGCCAGGTCAATAGCAAGCTCAGAATTGATCGCGTTAGGCAAAAGTGAATTGATGCAGGCTTTGAGCGCGCGTTTAGATAAACTGGTGCAAACAGATGTGAATAGAGTGCTGTTGATTGGCCCTCCTGGTGGCTGTGGTGAACTCTGCGCACGTTATTTGCATAACCCCAATACACCTTGGCTGGTGTTGCATTCGCGTGAACAGCTTGCTAATGCCCCCATTGAGCTGCTCGAACAAATGCAAAACGGTTTGTTGTATGTGCCAGAGGTGGCTACGTTACGCAAAATTGAACAAAAAGGCCTGAAACTATTATTGAGTAAAGCCGAAAAATTTAACGTGCGGGTGGTTTGTGAAACGGCAGAGAATCTGCCGCAGCAACAAGCTGAAGGGCGTTTTGAAGCCGCGTTGTTACAACAGTTATCTAAAGCCAGTATACGTTTGCCCGCATTGTCAGAACACCAGGAAGACATCCCGGAAATGGTGGTTTCGATGGCGAATCGGATTTTTGTAGAGGACAGAGACAAAGAGTACAAGTCTTTTGACGTGGCCGCGCTGAACGACCTGCGTAATGCAGATTGGCCTGGGGACTATGCGCAATTAGAAAACGTCGTGCACAACCTGATTCAGACCAGCTTAGGTGAAAAAATTACCGTTGAAGACACCTCGCGCGTGTTAAATCAGTTCGAAATGCCAGCGGACGCACGTCATAGAGAGGCTGGTGCAGTTAACGGTCAGCACCCTTCTGCACAGGCTAATGAACAGTATCTATCAGAGTATGTGGTGCCTGACTTAAATCAACCATTAAGAGAAGCAAGAGATGCATTTGAGCGTTTGTATTTTGAATATCACTTAAAAGAAACGACACACAACATGAGCAAGCTGGCCGAAACTGCTGGCCTGGAGCGCACGCATCTTTATCGCAAGCTGAAACAATTAGGCATTAAAATCAAATAACACATGCGACTACCTTAGGGGTGTCGCATGTGTTTAGCCGAGTTTTTCTTTCAAAATACGGTTCACTTCTGCAGGGTTGGCTTTGCCTTTAGACGCTTTCATGGTTTGACCAACCAGTGCGTTAAACGCTTTTTGTTTACCTGCTTTGTATTCGTCGACCATGCGTTGATTGTTGGCGAGTACTTCATCTACCATTTTTTCAATCGCGCCAGTGTCAGAAACCTGCTTCAGTCCTTTGGCTTCAATAAGCTCATCGACCTCACCACCGTTTGACCATAAGGCTTCAAACACTTGTTTGGCTGCATTGTTTGAGAGGGTTTTATCCATGATGCGCTTGACCAGTGTGGCCAGTTGCGTGGCTGTGATTGGGCTGTTTGTGATGGACAGTTCTTCGCTGTTGAGTTTGGCAGACACGGCGCCCATCACCCAGTTGGCCGCCAGCTTGGCATCAGCACCAGCGTTAACTGTCTGGATAAAGTAATCTGCCAGGTCGCGCGAAGTGGTTAGACTGTTGGCATCGTAGCTTGATAACTGGTATTCAGACTCAAAACGCGCTTGCATCGCCTGCGGTAATTCGGGCATCTGAGCCTGAATGCGTGCTTTATCGTCTTCAGTGATTAGTAGTGGCAATAAATCTGGGTCAGGGAAGTAGCGGTAGTCATTGGCTTCTTCTTTAGAACGCATCGCGCGTGTTTCACCGGTGTCTGGATTGAATAAGACGGTTGCCTGTTCAATCTTGCCGCCGTCTTCTATGGTTTCGATCTGCCATTGGGTTTCATATGCAATGGCCTGAGTCATAAACTTAAATGAGTTCAAGTTCTTAATTTCGCGTCGAGTCCCCAGCTCCGTAGCGCCTTTAGGGCGTACAGAGACATTGACATCGCACCTGAAGCTGCCTTCTTGCATATTGCCATCACTAATGCCAATCCACTGCACTAGTTCATGCAGTTTTTTGGCGTAAGCAACAGCTTCCTCTGCAGAGCGCATATCTGGCTCGGTTACGATTTCCAATAGCGGTGTGCCAGCACGGTTTAAGTCAATTCCGCTCATGCCTTCAACCGCACCGTGGACTGACTTGCCAGCATCTTCTTCTAGATGTGCGCGGGTGATGTTAATGACCTTTTCATACGCGTCATTCTGTTTGGTGGCAGGGACTTGGACACTCAACTGACCTTTGCCAACAACAGGTAATTCATACTGGCTGATTTGATACCCTTTGGGCAAGTCTGGGTAAAAATAATTTTTACGCGCGAATACAGAACGTTCAGTGATTTCGGCATCCACAGCCAGGCCAAACCGGATAGCGCAGTCAACAGCTTCTTTGTTTAACACTGGTAATACGCCAGGTAACGCCAGACTTATTTCACAGGCTTGTGTGTTTGGTGCTGCACCATACGTTGTTGAAGCACCAGAAAAAATTTTGGTATTTGTCATTAACTGGGTGTGTGTTTCCAATCCAATTACTACTTCCCATTCCATTAGGCTAACCCTTCAGGCATTGCTTGATGCCAATCTGTCACTTGTTGGTATTGATGCGCAATATTCAGCATGCGTGCTTCTTCAAAATAGTTGCCAATCAGTTGCAGACCCACTGGCAGTCTGGTTTCGCCCGTTTGCGCAAAACCAGCAGGGATACTCATGCCCGGCAAACCGGCAAGGTTGGTCGAGATGGTGTAAATATCCTGTAGATACATGGAGACTGGGTCATCAACTTTTTCGCCGGCTTTAAATGCTGTTGACGGAGCCGCAGGGCCCATGATGACGTCGCAGGACTCAAATGCATCGACAAAATCTTGTGCGATTAAGCGACGGATCTGCTGTGCTTTCAGGTAATAAGCATCGTAATAACCCGCACTCAGCACATAGGTGCCAATTAAAATACGGCGTTTAACTTCATCACCAAACCCTTCGGCGCGTGTTTTGCAATACATGTCAATCAGGTCAGTGTAATGTTCGGTACGATGACCATAACGCACGCCATCATAGCGAGACAGGTTGCTGGAAGCTTCGGCGGGCGCTAGGACATAATAGACTGGGATAGACAGGCCAGAATTCGGTAGCGAAATGTCGACAAATTCAGCACCAAGCTTTTTATATTCTTCAATCGCACTTTCAATACACTTGGCCACATCAGCATCTAAGCCTTGTGCAAAAAACTCTTTTGGTAAGCCAACCTTTAAACCATTCAACGGCTTATCCAAATCGCGCGTGTAATCCTCTTTAGGGTGGTCGATACTGGTAGAGTCTTTGGGGTCAAAGCCTGCCATTACATTGAGCATCATGGCGCAGTCTTCTGCACTCTTTGCCATTGGTCCAGCCTGATCCAGGCTGGAGGCAAAAGCAATCATGCCATAACGTGAAACAGCGCCATAGGTCGGTTTTAAACCAGTAAAGCCACACAGTGAAGCCGGCTGACGAATCGAGCCACCAGTATCAGTACCCGTTGCGGCCGGGCATAAACGGGCGGCTACCGCTGCAGCGCTTCCGCCACTGCTGCCACCAGGCACGCGGCTGAGATCCCATGGGTTTTTAACACCGCCAAAATAACTGGTCTCATTGGAAGAACCCATGGCAAATTCATCCATATTGGTCTTGCCAAGGTTCACAGCACCGGCTTGATCAAACTGTGTAATCACATGCGCATCATAGGGTGCGGTAAAATTCTCCAGCATTTTGGATCCACAAGTGGTTTTCCATCCACTGGCGCAAAAAATATCTTTTTGGGCAATTGGAATACCGGTGAGTGGCCCGGCATTGCCGCTGGCCAATTGTGCGTCAGCGGCCTTGGCTTGTGCCAATGATTTTTCGGCGTCAACCGTGATATAGGCATTAAGTGCCGGGTTGTGTGTTTCAATCCGATCCAAAAATGTCTGCGTAAGCTCGACACTGGAAATAGACTTGTTGTGCAGTTGCGCACTGAGTGCTTTTAGGCTGGCATTGATCATGCAAAAACTCTGTGAATTAGTAAAAATTAAGAATGACTAAAAAGGCAGTCATTTAGGAGTCAATGACTTTAGGTACTAGGTACAAACCATCTTTGATCGCATTGGTCAGCTCATCATGCTCGATTGCTGGGGCATTGCGTTGAAAAGTCTCGCGTTGGTTTTGATAGGTGACGGTGTCTTCACGCAGGCGCTGATTTAAATCCAGTGCATGGGACATCGGGGTAATACCAGTGGTATCGACCGATTGCATGTGTGTAATCAAGTCGAGAATGCCGGTTAACTTGTCTAAAGTTTGTTCCGCTTCCTGATCACTAATTTCAATACGCGCAAGATAGGCCACATTTTGAATGTCATCTTTACTCAGTGCCATAGGTTTACATCCTTAAATATTCTTTACCTGTATTGGCGAAAATGACGATTTAAGACCCCATTTTAGCCGTATTTAGTATTAATAGGCCGATATTATATCGTGTATTATATCGCTAGTCGCCGCCGCTTTGCCAGATAATCAAGTCGAAGCACCTGAGCTACAGCACATTGGCGCATGATGCAGCATGCTGTTTTGAATAAAAAAATAAGAATATACAAACCCTAAGGATTTGAAAAATGTTGGGATTTATAACAAGTTATTTCTCTAATGATCTTGCGATTGACCTGGGAACAGCAAATACGCTGATTTATTCCAAGGGCAAAGGCGTGGTCTTAGATGAGCCCTCTGTGGTGGCGATTCGTACCGATGGCGGGCCGACCGGTAAAAAAATCTTGTTGGCCGTTGGTGCTGAGGCCAAGTCGATGTTAGGGCGTTCACCTACGAATATTTCGGCGATTCGCCCAATGAAAGATGGCGTGATTGCTGATTTCACCATTACAGAGCAAATGCTTAAGTATTTTATTCGACGTGTGCATGACGCACGTTGGTTTGCGCCAAGTCCACGTATTATTATTTGTGTGCCAGTAGGCTCAACACAAGTTGAGCGTCGTGCCATTAAAGAGTCGGCAGAGCGTGCCGGCGCCAAGCAAGTATTTTTGATTGAAGAACCCATGGCTGCCGCGATTGGCGCTGGCTTGCCAGTAGCAGAGGCCAGTGGTTCGATGGTAGTCGATATTGGTGGCGGTACCACAGAAGTGGGTGTGATCTCTCTTGGTGGTATTGTCTACGCTAAGTCTGAGCGTGTCGGTGGTGATAAATTTGACCAGGCGATTATCGATTACATCCGTCGTAACTATGGCATGCAGATTTCGGAACCAACCGCAGAAGCCATTAAAAAGAAAATTGGCTCAGCTTTTCCAAATTCACAAGTGTTGGAAATGGAAGTCACAGGTCGTAACCTGGCAGAAGGTTTGCCGCGTAAGTTTACGATTTCGAGTAGTGTGATTTTAGAGGCACTGACTGAGCCACTCAATGCAATTGTGGGCGCAGTCAAATCTGCGTTAGAACAAACCCCGCCTGAGCTCGGCGCCGACATTGCCGAACGTGGTATGGTGCTCACGGGTGGAGGTGCTTTACTGCGCAATCTTGACCGTTTGATCTCAGAAGAAACTGGCCTTCCAGTGATTGTTGCTGAAGATCCTCTGACGTGTGTCGCACGCGGTTGTGGACGAGCATTGGAAGAGATCGATAAGCTTGCGAATATTTTTGCTTACGATTAAACTTTGCGCACTTGTTTAAGTGCTGACAAAAAAGGTCACAGACATCTCATTTAAGGTGCACTGTGACTTTTTTGTATGTAACGAATAGACTTTTTAGCTCGAGAAGCTAATGGTGGTGGACGACTTTGAAGCGTGATGATTATGAATTTAACCAAACAACGCCGGCCTTTTTTATACAAGGTCCTAGCTTGTTTGCGCGCTTTGTTTTTTTAGCGATTCTTGCGATTGCACTGATCATAACCGATAGCCGCCTTCAGTACTTAAAAGCCTTTCGCGCACAGATCGAAACCTACTTGCATCCGCTTTCTTTGATGGCAAATGCCCCGATGGAGCTGTTTGGCAAGGCAGACTATTATTTAAAGTCACATCAGCAGCTGTTAGACGAAAATAAAACACTGCGTAATAAGTTGTTAAAAGCGCGTGTAGATGTGCAGTCTATACACGTACTCAAGCTTGAAAATGACCAGTTACGCGATCTATCAAAATTAGCCACTCGCCATCTGCAAAAACAAATTCTGGCCGAGATTCTTCATGCGACGAGTAACCAATCAGTCAGAGAAGTGGTGATTAATCGTGGCAGTGCGCATCATGTGCAGCTTGGAGCGGCTATTATCGATGCTAATGGTGTTGTTGGTCAGGTCACAAGGTTGTATCCACAAACCAGCCTGGTAACCTTGATCACCAACCCAGCCATGGAGATTCCTGTGATGGTGGCGCGCAATGGCTTAAGGGCGATTGCCTTTGGTAAAGGGCAAAATAATCTGCTGGAAATTCCTTTTTTGCCCGCTAATATTGATATCGAAGTCGGTGATCAGTTGGTGACTTCAGGGATTGATTTTGTGTACCCCGCTGGATTTGCGATAGGCCGTGTTGAAAAAATTATTGTAGAGCCTGGCGCTGGCTATATACGCATTCAGTGTAGTGTGGCGGGTGGTGTTGATTTTAACCGTCATGTGATGGTGGTTAATCCCTTGCCGCAATCCGCTATTGTGGACCCGGAAGTATCCGAAGAAGAGCAAACACAAGAAGATGCGTCAAAACAGGCCAAGTCTGCAGTTGACCACGTGCCATATAAGAGTCAGGGAGTGATTCGTGTCTCGGACTAAGCGCACAGCGGTTTATCTTTCCTTCTTTATCGCCTATTTGCTTTTGTTTTTGCCCTGGTCTGATCAGGCGAATCAATATAAGCCAGATTTTGTCTTGTTGGTGTTGATTTTTTGGTTGATACGCGCGCCCCATATTTGCAATATCGGGACTGCCTGGCTATTAGGTTTGTTGGTTGATTTGGCGACTGGAGGCGTGTTGGGTCAGCATGCGTTAGCTTATACCTTCTCCGCCTATTTCACTGTTCTATACCAGCGTCGGTTAATTTTATTCAGTCACTTTCACTTGTTTTGGACGGTGTTGATGTTGTTGGTGATCTCACAAGTGGTGTTGCTGGTGTTAAGGATGTTTGCAGGTATGCCATTTGTGGGTTGGGTCTATTTTGCTCCAAGTCTCTCGGGTGTGTTGTTATGGAGTATTTCCATGCTGTTTAGGCTGCATAGCGATGGACGCCCTGGCGAACTTTAATCGATAGTGAATTAAGGTATGCGACCAGAACTCAGAAACTATATCTATGAAAAACGCAATTTTAATCTGCGTGTGATTATGGGTATGGTGTTAGTGCTGATATTGTTTAGTGTGCTGGCATCGCGGTTTTATTACCTGCAAGTCAGCCAGCATAAGCACTATCAAACCCTGGCTGAGCGTAATCGTATTTCGATCGTTCCGATTGTCCCTACCAGAGGCGCGATTTACGACCGCAATGGTAAAGCATTGGCAGAAAATCTGATTAACTACTCGTTAGAAATAACCGTGCCCAGGCCTAAGAACGTCGATAATTTGCTAGACGAATTAGCGAAAATAGTCAGCATTACACCTTATGATCGCAAGCGGTATTACAAGCGACGTCGCGAATACAAAAGCTTTGAAAGCGTGCCCATCAGGACTAATTTGACAGATGAAGAAGCCGCACGTTTTGCGGTGAATCATTTTAGGTTTCCTGATGTCAAAATTAAATCACGCCTTTACCGACATTATCCTTTTAAATCCGTTGGTGCGCATGCTGTTGGCTATATTGCGCGTATTAATGATCGAGATGTCAAGCGTCTTGAAAAGCAAGGCAAAAAATCAAACTATAAGGGCAGTGACCATATTGGTAAGGCGGGCGTAGAGCAGTTTTATGAGTCTCGTTTACATGGCACCACTGGTTTTCAACAAATAGAAATTGATGCGGATGGTCGATCTATTCGACCACTCAAGACTAATCCTGCCACGCCAGGGGAAAGTATTACGTTGAGCATTGATATGAATTTACAGGCCGTTGCGGAGCAGGCCTTTGGTGACCGACGCGGTGCACTGGTAGCCATTGAGCCCAAAACAGGTGAGATGCTGGCGTATGTCAGCAAACCCAGCTACGATCTGACCCTATTTGTGGGGGGTATTGATTATGACAATTGGAATCGTCTCAATAATTCAATTGACCGAC
>SPJK01057451.1_pt1 | contig 17803 bp, 11 predicted proteins | sample 3741771 | NCBI WGS metagenome assembly SPJK01 (sample SAMN10925997, study PRJNA522277) | cold seep metagenome | isolation source: Elba SIP-enriched marine methane seep metagenome, extraction at timepoint T2 | place: Italy: coast of Elba, Mediterranean Sea
AGGAACCGTTGGGGCCTGCCGTTGCGGAGGGGGATGATAAATGGGCCGATATCGTCCGTTGGAGCCTTTATGTGATGTTGGCAGCGGAAGAGCTGGGGGTTAACGCCGGCAATGCAGACGAACTTGCCGGCAGCGCCAGCAGTCCTGCGGTGCTCAGGCTGCTCGGCGTTGAAGGAGATCTTGGTGAAGGCCTCGGTCTCACCGCGAATTGGGGGCTGAATATCGTAAAGCAGGTCGGAAACTATGCCGAAAGCTTTGAAAGAAATGTCGGACCGGATACCGCATTAGGCCTTCAGCGTGGCATCAACGCGCTTTGGAAGGATGGAGGCATCATGTATCCGATGCCAATTCGCTGAGCAGCAACGAAGAATTTCAGGTTATGACGAATTCGTCGGGGAGAACCCGCAGCAGTTATGCTAAGGAGATCGTCTCCTGGTGCATGCTGGCATTGTTTCTATGCAGCGCCGCCTTTGCCATCGCCCCCAATCTTTCCGCACCAACCGCGCGAACCATCCATATCGGCGTGTCCGGCCCTCTCAGCGGGCCGGATGCAGCGCTTGGTAAGGCGATGGTGGATGGGATACGAACCTATGCCGACCATGTGAATTTTTCCGGCGCCCTGGGGGATATCCGTTTGGCCCTGGATATCCGGGATGACGGGAACGATCCCGAAAAGGCGGCGGAAATTGCCCGGGCTTTCGTCGCGGAGACGGATGTCCTCGCGGTCATCGGACCCTTTGACGATTCAGCCTCTATCGCGGCTGCTGATATTTACAAGGACGGTGGGCTGCCGGCGATAACCGGCGCCAGTGGGGTTTCCAGCCTGACATCAGGGAATGATTGGGTGTTCCGCGTCGGCCTGACGGCGGAGCTGCAGGCGAAATTGTTCGTGAACTATTTGGGGCGCGTTCAAGGCGAAGAAACGCTGTCGATCATCCATGAAACCGGCATGCTGGGTGACGCGTTGAAGCTCGGTGTCGAAGACGAACTGTCGATCCTGAAGCGGACGGGAAAATCGAAGCTGAAGCTGAAAAATGCCTGGGCAATTGACCCCGATGCGACAGAGGGACCGACTTCACTTAAGGAAATCGTGTCGAAGCTGTCGAAAAGTTATGGCGGGGAAGTGATATTCCTTGCCGTGGGGCGTGAGACGGCGATGCCTTTGATCCGTGGGCTTAAAGACAACCCGCGCAGACGCTTTGGGACGCCGGTTCCCTATCGTTTAGTCGGACCGGACACACTTTCTGACCCTAGGTTGGTGGACGCGTTTTCTGAGTTGCGGCGGGAGCACGATCGGCCTGGTATCTATACTGAAGGCATGACGGTCGTTACCCCTTACCTGGATGATGTCTCTAACCAATCCGCCTTGGAATTCCGCCGACGGTTTGAGCGTCGGTTTTACCGGTTACCGGATGCGACAGCGGCAGGTTTTCGGGATACGGCTGCGGTGATTGGCGCTGCGGTATCGCGTCTGTCCGATACAGCGCAAGATCTGTCTGCCACGCGACAGGCGGTCCGGGACCAAATTGCTGGCCGGAATGATCCGGAGACCGCTGTGCAAGGTGCAACCGGTGCGATCTATTTTGATCGCGATGGCAACGCAACCAAGCCTGTTACACTGGGGACGTATACAAACCGTCGACTGGTATCCCCCCCTGTTCAGCTTCGGCCCATCTTTGCGCGCGATGTTGTGAATCCAAGAGATCTGATCCAGATCCATGGCGGGTACTTCAATCCGACGCGCATCCTTCACACCGGGATTGAAATTGATGAGATATCGGAGATCGATAACGATGCCCGCCGGTTCCGAATGGATTTCCACATCTGGTTCCGATATGTCGGCGATCCGATCTTGGAGGATATCGAATTCCAGAATGCAGAATCGGACTTGACCCTCGATGCGCCTATAGAAACGCGCAGTGAGAACGGCATAAACTACAGCCTATATAGGTTGTCGGGGGTTTTTAAGTCAGACTTCATTGTCGACGATACCGGCTTCGGTCAGTCGGTCCTTGGCCTTCGTTTGCGCCATCGCACACTGAATCGCGACAGTCTTATTATCGCCCCGGACTTTCATGGTATGCAGGCCGGTGGGTTGGACAAGGATGCGCTTGAACGCCGGATCCTGTCGGGTCCCGATCAATCCTGGGCTGTCATCCGTGCCGATTTGTTTCAAGATGTCGAACCGATTGCGCAGCGCGGAAACCCCAGTTTCGGAAATCGTCTGGTCGACGGATTCTCCCGCCTTAACTTAAGCGTTGTCGTAGAGCCGACCAGTCTCAGTCTGCGGGGAATTCTAGATCCGAATATTGCCATTATCCTTACATTGGCATGCGGTATTTTGTTGAGCATTTTGGGTGTCATTGCCAATCGTCGGGACGATAGCGATACGATTCAACGGCTCCTTTGGTTCCCACAGACTATCCTGTATCTGATCATTATGATCAGCGCTGAGGAGATTTTGGTCTCCTGGATGACGGCGCGTCAGACACCGCCCTACTATATCGAAACGGCGATTATCGGATTTCGGATCCTTTGGTGGATGTTGCCGGCCTGGCTCGTCGCCATCGCGATTGAACGCTTCATTTGGCGGCCGCTTGAAATTCGGACCGGGCGCGGCGTTCCCGGTGTGGTGCGAGGCTTCTTCTCCGGCATCGTCTATATGGGCGCCGCTCTGGGTGTCATGGCCTTTGTCTTCGACCAGAAGATCACCAGTCTTCTTGCGACGTCAGGGGTTCTGGCCATGATCATTGGTCTGGCGATCCAGATGAACCTGTCCAACATATTCTCCGGTATCGCGATCAATATTGAAAAGCCGTTCCGGATTGATGACTGGATCAAAGTATCCGGGTTTGAGCCGGGTAAGGTCATAAACATGACCTGGCGGACGACCCGTATCGAAACGCTGGATCACAATATTATCTGCATCCCGAATTCTGTCGCCTCTGACTCGACAGTCGAAAATCTAAGCTATCCGCGAGAATACTTCCGGTCGGAACTCGCCGTCCATGTTGATCCTGGGGCACGGCCGGAATGGGTCGAGAAAATCCTGATGGATGCGGCTTTGTCTGCACAAAATGTTCTGCGGACACCGGGACCGGTCGTGATCTTCCAAGGGGTGCAGGAATGGTCAGCGGAGTATCACGTCCGATTTTATTGCGAAGACTATCCGGCCTCAATTGATGTCGAAGCGGCTGTCTGGCGGGATATTGTTCGCAATTTGCGCTATGCCGGATTCGAATCAGTCATCCATGACGAGTTCACACTATTCCATCTGAAAGAGGGTGTGGATGGGCCCAAGGATATGGCGCCGGTCCTGCTGTCCGATGTTGAGGTCTTCGAGCCTTTTGGCAGAAACGAGCAAGCGCTGATCTGTAAAACGCTGACGCGACGCCGTTTGGAAGAGGGCGACCTTATCGTTCGGCAAGGCGAGGCGGGGGATAGTCTGTTCATTGTTGCGGAAGGGGCGCTGAAAGTAGAAATCTCAGTTGGCGAAGATGATAGGCTTGAGGTTGCGCGCCTCGGTGTTGGTGACTTCTTCGGTGAAATGGCTTTGTTGACGGGGGAACCCCGCAGCGCCGATATCTCCGCCTTAACCAAATGCGTTGTGTTGGAGATTGATCGACAGGATGTCTTACCGATTATCCAGGGCTTCCCGGATATTGTGAATGAACTGTCCTACATTCTCTCCCGCCGCACGATTGAGAACCTGCGAAAGCGAAAGGCTCATGAGCGGCAATCAGTTGACCGTGCGAGCATTGCCGAGAAGTTGTTTGCCCGTATTTCCGGCTTTTTTGAGTTGGGAAATACACCGGCGATGGCCAGTGATAGTCCTTCCGATGTTCCTGCTGATGATCACACTGGCGTGGCTGGGACGAATGAAAACAATGCCGTGTCGGATAATGATAGCGCGGAAACCGACGGTGACATGGACGAAGCTGCGGACGAGACCGTGGGCGAGGGGGCTAAGACCGATACAGACGCTTTAGCCGCGAAATCCGGCGATCTCCAGAAGCCCCGAGACGTCGCAATGTAGCTCCATATGCTGGGCGAGTGCGTCCAGCGTTTCTTCCACGGATGCCTCATAGCGTGAAGTTTCAGATCGTCCTTCCCGGAAGCGGGAGAGATAAGCCGCGCGAAAATCGTCATCCGCGAAAAGACCGTGCATGTAACAGGCGGCGACCCGGCCATCGGGACTGGTGGCACCACCATCGCTGCCATCAGGCATCTGCAACATCGGGCGGTCCCGATCAGGGCCATCAGTTTTGCCGATATGCATTTCGTAACCGCGCAGGGATTTTCCCGTCGATACGTCGATGGCGTGCTTCTCAACCAGGGTCTTCGGCCCAGCCATGACGGTTTCGATGTCCAGAAAACCCAGGCCTTCCACTGATCCTGGCGGTCCCTCAATGCCGTCGGGATCATCCAGACGCTTGCCCAACATCTGATAGCCGCCACATAGCCCTAGGACATGGCCTCCCCGGCGAATATGGGCAGCCAAATCGACATCCCAGCCCTCGGCCCGAAAGGCAGCCAAGTCGGCGATGGTTGCCTTGGATCCGGGCAGTAGGATCAAATCCGCATCACCTGGTAGAGCTTCCCCATGCGGGATGATCTGTAGTGACACATCAGGCTCTGCCCGCAGGGGGTCGAGATCATCGAAATTGGAAATGCGCGGCAAGCGCGGAACGGCAATCTTGATCGGTTTGTTCCCCTCTCCAGCACTGCCAATCGCGCCTTGATCTAGCGCTACGGCATCTTCTGCCGGGAGCTTATATGCTTCCGAAAACCAGGGGAGTACCCCCAGTCCGCGCCAGCCGGTCCGGTTTTCGATTTCCCTGATGCCGTCTTCAAAAAGCGTCTTATCGCCGCGAAACTTGTTGATCAGAAAACCGTTCACTCTGGCCCGTTCTTCCGGCTCCAGAACCGCATGGGTACCGACAAGACTGGCGATAACGCCGCCGCGGTCAATGTCTGCGACCAGGATGACAGGGACGTCGGCGGCTTCGGCAAAGCCCATATTCGCAATGTCGCCGGCCCGAAGGTTAATTTCCGCCGGGCTGCCGGCGCCCTCAACCAGCAGGATGTCGGCGGTCTCGCTCAGTCGCGCGAAGCTCTCCAGGATCTTGGGCAGTAGTTTGGGTTTCAGGCCGTAGTAATCCCGTGCCCGTGCCGCGCCATAGACCTTCCCTTGAACGATGATTTGAGACCCCATATCCGTCTGGGGCTTCAAAAGGATGGGGTTCATATCAGAGGATGCCGGCAACCCGCAGGCTCGGGCTTGCAGTGCCTGGGCGCGACCAATCTCGCCCCCCTCCGCCGTGACGGCGGCATTGTTGGACATGTTCTGCGGCTTGAAGGGGGCTGGGGTCAAACCACGCCGCTTAAGCGCACGGGCCAAGCCCGCAACAAGCAGGCTCTTCCCAACATCCGAGCCCGTGCCTTGAAACATGATCGACGGGGTCGGCATGATTTTTGGCCTTAAGGCAGCGTGTCGCGCAGGGTGGTGCGCAGGTCATCCGCGTGCCGGTTTCCGGCCTGACCTTCCAGAACAATTCCTTCCGGCGTGGTGTTTACTTCGTAGTAATCGCGGTTGAGACCTTCGCGGGGCCAGATCAGCGTGCCCTCAATATTGACACCGATATAGACACCTTCACCAACCGCATAGGATAAGACATCAACATCCAGGTTGGTGGTGGTCGACGCATCCAAACCGGCACCATTCGGGCCGGCGGCGCCTGACAATTCCCCACCGATCTTGATCTGATCATCTAGGATGGCCTTCAGCCCATTGCCGGTCATGATCAACAGCATCACTTCGGAAATCTGGCCACCAACCTGAAAACCAAGTGACGCTGATCCCATGGAGAAAAACGCCGGGTAGCTCCATTCCCCATTTGGCGCACGGGCCAGAAGGATACCAGTCCCGCCTTCTGCACCGACAAACAGGCCGCCCTTTACGACATTCGGGAACAGCATGACGGCCTTGGCATCTTTGGCGTAACGCTGGACATATTCTTTATACTGCGGCTGGTTCCAGATTTTTTTGATCGTGAAGATTGCTTCGGTGACGATTTCTTCCGCATCCGTGCGATCTGCAGCGGCAGGCTTTACCAGCGCAATCCCGAACAGGGCGAAACCGGCAGCGATGAGAGCAATCTGTTTTTTCAACATTTCGGTAGGCTCCTAGAATTCAATGCCGAGCTGTGCTTTGACGCCGGATCGGAAGGGATGTTTCACCTGTGTCATTTCAGTCACCAGATCCGCAGCCTCAATCAGCTCTTCCTTGGCGTTGCGGCCGGTGACCACGACATGCAGCATGTGTCGCTTAGCGGCGAAAGTCTCTAAAACCTCTTCAACAGGCAGGTAATCATAGCGCAGGACGATGTTCAGTTCGTCCAGGATGACCATGTCATAGCTTTCATCCGCCATGACTTCCTTCGCAAAATCCCAGGCGGCGTGGGCAGCTGCGACATCGCGCTCACGATCCTGAGTATCCCATGTGAAGCCTTCGCCCATCGCCTTCATGGTGCATTTTTCTGGGAAATGCAGCAGTACTTCGCGTTCGCCGGTCTTCCAGACGCCTTTAACGAACTGGACGATGCAGACCCGCATCCCATTCCCGATGGCGCGGACAGCCAAGCCCATTGCAGCGGTTGATTTGCCCTTACCCTTACCGGTATGGACGATCAGAAGGCCTTTTTCCTCAGTCTTCGTCGCCAGCATCTTGTCGCGGGCGGCTTTTTTCTTGGCCATTTTCTCCGCGTGCCGTCGGTTGATTTCCTCTTCGGTCATGCCATCGGTTTTCATAGCGCATACTTTCCGGCCAGTTCAAAAACTTAGATATCCGTTGAATAGGGCGATTCCGGGGCGACGACCAAGGCTTTTAGATGCAATTGGATTTCAAGCCCGGCTCGTTGCCGGGTCATTGACCGATCGTTGGCAAATCATTTCGCCAAGGCAAGGATGCTGTCCAGGACTTCAGTGGTGTCATTCCGCCTGGAAACCCAAAGTCCCCGGTCTGCTGCTTCCTTAAGCCGGGCTGCGATATCCTTCAGCGCATCGACGTTATGTGTTTCCAGGAATTCCCGCACCTCTTCATCCATCAGATAGGCTTCCAGCACCGCATCGAAGTGATGGGCCTTTACCACCTGAGCTGTGGCCGCGAAGGCGAAGAGATAGTCGACCGTCGCGGCCATCTCGAAGGCGCCTTTGTAGCCATGACGCATCACGCCTTCGATCCATTTCGGATTGACGACCCGCGCCCGGACAGTGCGTGCAATTTCATCCTCAAGCGTGCGAATGCGTGGCGTTTCCGGGCGCGTATGATCATTGTGATAGATCGCCGGTTGGCTGCCGCTCAGCGTTCGGACAGAGGCTGCGAGTCCGCCTTCGAACTGGTAGTAGTCATCACTGTCCAACAGATCATGCTCGCGATTGTCCTGATTGTGGACGACAGCTTCAACCGCGCCCAAACGGCGCTCGAGAGCCTTTCGGTCGGCGCGGCCATCTTGCGCGCCACCATAAGCGTACCCACCCCAGGCGAGATAGGCTTCGGCGAGATCGCCATCGGTCTGCCATCCCTTTTCATCGATCAAGGCTTGTAGACCAGCGCCATAGGCCCCCGGCTTCGATCCAAAGACACGGGCACCGGCCTGGAGCTTAGCGGCTTCTGCATCAAGGCCCTCGGCGATGAGCGCCTCGATCTCTATCTTTGTCGCGGCGGCCAGGGGGTTGTCTTCCGGTGCCTCATCCAGGGCAGCGACCGCACGGGCGGCAGAATCAACGAGATCTAGCAGGCCTGGGAAGGCATCCCGGAAGAATCCTGAAACCCGGAGTGTCACATCAACACGGGGTCTATCGAGAACAGAGACCGGGAGAATATCGAACCCGGTAACCCGGCGTGATGCTGTATCCCAGGATGGTTGAACTCCCATCAGTGCCAGTGCCTGGGCAATGTCATCGCCACCGGTTCGCATGTTTGCCGTGCCCCAGGCACTGAGCGCCATGCGTTTTGGCCAATCACCATGTTCCTGAGCATGGGTCTCGACCAGCAATTGCGCCGATTTCCAACCGAGGCGCCAGGCCGCAGGGGTCGGCACTGTGCGGGTGTCGACGGAATAGAAGTTGCGGCCCGTGGGCAGGACATCAGGCCTGCCACGGGTTGGCGCGCCGGACGGACCGGGGGCGACGAAGCGGCCTGCCAAGCCCTTACTCAATCCTTTAAGTTCACTATGCCCTGCAGCATCAACGGCTGTAGCAAGAGTTTCTGTGATGAAGCCCAGCACGGCTTCGCTGGCGGGGCCGGGGGCTTTCGCGTCACCTCGGACCAAATGCTTCGAAAGGAGTTCGAGCCGTTCCACCGTATCGCCTGCCGTTCGCCACGGTTGGTCTGTCACGGGCAATAGTGCGGTTGGCTTTGGGCCGCTCCAGGCGTCCCCCAGTTCTGCGGTGAGCGGATCGAAAGCAAGAGAAAGGTCTTTTGCCAGCGCGCGCAGTAAGGACTGGTCCGCCCCGTCTCCCGTCCCACGCGGGACACGGGCCAGCGCGACCAGCAGGTCTTCGCGTTGTTCGCCTTCGGGCGCGCGGCCAAAGATATGCAGACCATCGCGAATCTGCAGTTCCTTCAATTCACATAGGTAGTTGTCGAGCTTGCCAAGCGCTGATTCTTCGCCCTCATTCGTTTCGATTCCGCAATCTTCCGCGAGTCCGATCCGGTGAGCGAGATCGAGGATGTCGCGTTTCAGCACCTTCAAGCGGCGCGGATCGACACCCGCTGCCTCGTAATACTCATCGACCAGTTGCTCCAGATCCTTCAGTGGGCCATAGCTCTCAGCCCGGGTCAGCGGCGGGGTTAGGTGATCGACAATGATCGCCTGGGCGCGGCGCTTCGCCTGTGTTCCCTCGCCCGGATCATTGACGATGAACGGATAAAGATGCGGCATAGGGCCGAAAACGGCTTCCGGGAAACATTGTTCCGACAAAGCAATGGCTTTCCCCGGCAGCCATTCCAGATTGCCATGCTTGCCCATATGCACCAGCGCATGGGCACTGAACTGTTCTCGCATCCAGATATAGAAGGCGAGGTAGCCATGCGGCGGGACCAGATCCGGATCATGGTAGCTGGATTGCGGGTCAATATTGTAGCCCCGCGCCGGTTGCAGACCGATGGCAATCTTACCCAGCCGGAAGATGGGCAGGGTGAAGCGCCCGCAATCGGTTTCGCCCGCAGTGAAGAAAGGGTCTTTCTCGGGTTGGCCCCAACGCTCTGTCACAGCCGACCGGACCGCTTCCGGCAGGCGAGAGAAGGCCATCTGATAATCCGCGAGTGACAGGCTCTCCCGTTCCTCCCGACCCGTGATGGCGGCATTGGTGGGGCCGGCTTTCAGATAGTCGATAAGGGCATCGCCTGTCTCGAAGCCACCTTCGACAGTATACCCCTCCTCCGAGAGTTGCGCCAAACAGGTAAGCAGACCGGCGGGTGTGTCCAAACCGACCCCATTGCCCAGGCGCGCATCGCGGTTCGGGTAGTTCGCCATGACAAAGGCGATGCGTCTCTCCTCGGGTGCTGCGCGGCGCAGACGCACCCAGGCGGCAGCGAGATCAGCGGTAAAGCGGCAGCGGTCGGGGACCGGGTCGTAGGTGACGATATCCGCCTCGACCAGCGGATCGCGTCGCGCGGCGCCTTTGAAGGACACGGCGCGGGATAGCAAGCGCCCATCAACCTCGGGCAGGGCGACATTCATGGCGATATCACGGGCTGACAGACCGCGTGTGCCTTCGGCCCATCCATCCCGGTTTCCGCCGGAGAACACGACTTGAAAGACCGGACAGTCGCGGGAATCGAAGGGCGTCTCGGTTCTGGCGGCGCCCGGAACGGATAACGCAAAGCCGGTCCCGTTTAGGATAACGTCACATTCGGCGGCTTCCAGAAGTTCGGTCACCGTTGCTGCGGCAACGGGATCCTTCAGGCTCGCCGCATAGATCGGAACGGCATCCAGCCCGGCTTCGTCCAGTGCCGTGGCAAGCGCATCGATTACATCGGTATTCGCGGCCTGATAAAGCGCCCGATAAAAGACGATCGCGGCGCGGGGGCGGTCGGACAGGGCCATGTCCGACAGGCTATCCGCCTTGCCGCCTGGATTATAAAGCCCGGCGCGCAGTAATGGCGCGGGCTCTGTCCATTCGGCTGGCTGGCCCAGAAGATCGGACGCATAGGCCAGCAATCGCTCAGCATTGTCGATGCCGCCTTGGATGCAATATTGCCAAAGTCGGTGCGCTGCATCGCGGGGCAGGGTTGATCTTCCTGCCAGCTCCTCATCCGGTTGGTCGTCACCCGGCAGCAAAACCAGCGGAATATTGTTGGCGCGACAGATGGCTTCAAGCTCATCCACGCCATAGGGCCAGTACCCCCGTCCGCCCAACAACCGGCCGATCACCAGTTTCGCATGCTGGACGATGTCTTCGACATACAGATCAACGGCATAGTTGTGACCCAGATGCAAAAGATTGGCACAGCGCAGGCTTGGCGCGTCCGGGTCGTCGGACAACCGCCGTGCCTGGGCTGCTGCCAGACACGCGATCTCCGTATCCGCAGCTGTCAGAAAAATGATGTCGCCAGGCGTCTGCCCCAGATCGATCGCTTCCGACCCGTCATCCACAGCCCCCGGCGTCGCGGCGAGAAGGTGCATTATCGAAGAATCCTCGGATAAGAGGAGAGTTTATTCCTTCGGCACAGCCATGCCGATGACGTTATAGCCGCTGTCGACATTGTGGATTTCGCCCGTCACGCCCGCAGATAGATCGGAGAGGAGATAGACGGCGGAGCCGGCCACTTCTTCCATCGTGATATTGCGGCCCAGCGGAGAGGACTTGCCCTGCCAGTTATAGGTAAAGCGCGCGCCGCCAATTGCGGATCCGGCGAGCGTGCGCATCGGTCCTGCTGATAGCGCATTGACCCGCACGCCCTTGGCGCCGAGATCATTTGCCAGATACCGGACGGAGGCTTCCAAGGCAGCTTTGGCGACACCCATCACATTGTAGGACGGCATGACACGCTGCGATCCTGAATAGGTCAGCGTGATCAGGCTGCCGCCTTCGCTCATCAGGGGCTCGACCTGTTTGGCAACAGCGGTGAAGCTGTAGCAGGAAATATCGAGCGTCTGGGAGAAGTTGGCGCGTGTCGTGTCGAGATAGCGGCCTTTCAACTCTTCCTTATCGGAATAGGCAACCGCATGGACGACGAAATCAAGGCTGCCCCATTCCTGCTTGATCTTATCACAGGTCGCGGCGATCTGTTCGTCATCAGAGGCATCGCAGCTGTAGCAAAGCGAGGAACCTACGGATTCCGCCAGCGGACGCACCCGCTTGCCAAAAGCTTCGCCTTGATAGGTGAAGGCCAGATCTGCGCCCTGTGCAGCTGCCAGTTTCGCAATGCCCCAGGCGATTGAATGATCATTCGCCACACCCATGATCAGGCCGCGTTTCCCGGCCAAAATGCCGTCGGTTGTACTCATGCCCCCGCTCCCCGGCCTATTCTGCGTAACGCTTGATGGCCAGCGTGGCGTTGGTGCCACCGAAACCGAAGCTGTTGGAAATGACCAGGTCCAGACCTGCATTGTCCACCCGCTCGGTCACGATTGGCATGTCCGCAGCATCGTCATCCAGCTCTTCAATATTGATTGAAGGTGCGATGAAGTCGTCTTTCATCATCAGCAGCGAATAGATGGCCTCGTGGACGCCGGTTGCGCCGAGCGAGTGACCTGTCATCGATTTGGTGGAGGAAATTTTCGGCGCATTATTTCCGAATACATTTCGAATTGCTGCCAATTCCCGGGTATCGCCAACAGGGGTCGAGGTTCCGTGGGTGTTGATATAGCCCACGGGGTCATTGATGCCTTGCAGCGCTAGTTTCATGCAGCGTTCTGCGCCCTCGCCAGAAGGCTGCACCATATCGTAACCGTCCGAATTGGCGCCGTAACCGACAATTTCACCGTAAATTTTTGCGCCGCGCGCCTTAGCGTGCTCAAGCTCTTCAAGAACAACGACACCGCCACCGCCTGCGATCACGAACCCATCGCGGTTCTTATCATAGGCACGGCTGGCCTTTTCGGGCGTGTCATTAAAACCGGAGCTCAGTGCGGTCATGGCGTCGAACAAGACTGACATTGTCCAGTCCAACTCCTCACCACCGCCAGCAAATACGATGTCCTGTTTGCCCCATTGGATCATCTCAGCACCATTGCCGATGCAATGCGCGCTGGTTGAGCAGGCGGAGCTAATTGAATAGTTGACGCCTTTAATTTTGAACGGCGTTGCCAGGGTCGCTGAATTTGTGGACGACATCGCGCGTGGCACCATGAACGGGCCGACCCGCTTCGCCGATTTTTCCCGCGCCGTATCAAAGGACCACAACAGGTTCTTGGTCGACGGGCCGCCTGAACCCATGATTAGGCCGGAGCGCTCATTAGAGACTTCATCGTCACTCAGACCACTATCGGCGATGGCTTGCTCCATGGCGATATAGTTGTACGCCGCGCCATCGCCCATGAAGCGAAGCTGTTTCTTGTCGACATGATCTGCGATGTTGAGCTTAACATCGCCTTGTACATGGGAGCGGAAGCCACGTTCAGCGAAGTCATCACTGTGGGTGATGCCGCTTTTACCTGCTTTCAGGGAGGCCATAACCTCGTCCTGATCGTTACCGATGCTGGAGACAATCCCCAGTCCAGTTACTACAACGCGTCGCATGGGCGCTCTCGCCTCCATAGCCAATGTCTATAAGTCTTCCGTAATTTGGTATCGGCATCGGGATTCGCCAACCGAAAATTACGAATATTTCGTCACGCAGGCCAGATTAAATGCAGTCGGACTGCAGAAATCCGGTGCCGTAACACAGGGCTCGATCGCCTATTTCGATACAGTCGGTTGGAAAAGGCCGACCTTCATGTCGATCGCTTCCGATGCGGGCTGGCCGTCCACTTTCATGACGCCATCCGCGACACCCATGATCAACCGGCGCATGATGACGCGCTTCAGATTGATCTCGTAGGTGATCTTCTTCGCTGTCGGCAGCACCATGTCGAAGAGTTTGACTTCACCGACACCGAGCGCGCGGCCTTTACCCTGGCCACCCATCCAGCCCAGGAAGAAGCCAACGAGCTGCCACATGGCGTCGAGGCCCAAGCAGCCCGGCATTACAGGGTCGCCTTCGAAATGGCAGTCGAAGAACCACAGCGACGGTTTGATATCAAACTCCGCCACTATTTGGCCTTTGCCATGCGCGCCACCGTCTTGGGTGATCGAAATGATACGATCCATCATCAGCATCGGCGGCATGGGCAATTGCGCATTGCCGGGGCCGAACAGCGTGCCCTTGGCGCAGCTGATCAGATCTTCATAGGAAAACTCGTTCAGATGGGTAAGACCCTTGGCCTGGACCGCAGCAGTATTTGCAGACACGCTTGACCCCGCTTCCTTGACGCTATCCAACTCGATGTCATCCAACTGGCAGAAATCGTCAAATTGACGCAAACCGCCTAACTGAAGCAAACCGAGCGTAACATGTCTCATTAATCGTCTATCGATCCGCTGCTCAACCGCCCGGTTTAGACCCGGATCGGATGATCGGCGAACCGCCGCCCTTCGCGACCATGCAATGCTGCACCGGCGCATAGTCGATACCTTTAGCCCAGATGAGCGCGCAGCACAATGCACGGCGATGAGGTGTTTGGACTGATGGTGTGGACTTGCCTATAAGCCGTGATAGGTTGGTCACAACAGTGTGCCCTCTATGTATCGGCTGAAACGATAAAGCCCGAATGAAGAACTCCGACCAAAACCCGTCCCATAGCCTGTCCGCCAGATTGCTGGTGTTGACCATGGCCTTTGTCATGTTGTTGGAAGTCTTGGTCTTTGTGCCATCGGTTTCACGCTTTCGAATCGATTATCTGGAAGACAAGTTGTCCTCTGCGCATCTGGCGATCTTGGCGCTGGATGCGACACCGGATGGCATGGTTTCTGAAGCGCTTGAGGCGCGGCTGCTGACCCTTGTCGGGGCGCACGCAATCTCCGCCCGTCGTGAAGGGGCCAGGATATTCTTGCGGGAACATATGCCGTCTGCGGTAGAGGGGACCGTGGACCTAAGCCGGGCGATGCCCCGGGTGTCTCCGGTTTCAGCTTTTGCGGCATTGAAGGCCCTTGTGGTCGGCAGTGATCGGGTTATCCGGGTTATTGGCCCCTCACCAAAAGACCCCAATGTTGAGATAGAAGTAGTCATCGATGAGGGGCCACTTTGCGAGGCCATTGTTGCCTTTGCCGAGCGAATTTTTTGGCTCAGCCTTTTGATTTCGATTGTAACAGGGGGCTTGGTTTTTCTTGTCCTGCGCTGGCAATTCGTCCGTCCCATGCGTCGGCTTATCAAGAATATGCTGTGGTTCCGGGAAAACCCGGAAGATGCCCGGCGGGTGGTGCGTCCGTCTGCGCGGGGTGATGAATTGGGCATTGCCGAGCGTCAGCTGGCCGATATGCAGACCGCCGTGCGCGGTGCACTGACCCAGCGTCGTCGGCTCGCTGCCTTGGGAACGGCGGTCGCGAAGATCAATCACGACTTGCGCGGGATTCTATCAAGCGCGCTTTTGATGTCTGACCGACTGGAAAGTTCTGATGATCCGGAAGTACGCCGGGTGACGCCTGTCCTGATATCCTCGATTGAGCGCGCTGTCGGTTTGTGTAGCCAAACACTGGGTTATGCGGGTCAGGATCAACCGCCGCTCAGCGTCACCCGGTTCGGCCTGCGTGACCTTGTTGAGGAGGTTGCGGCGTCCCAGACAGGGGCAAAAGACGATACAGCAGGCGAGATAATCTTTGATATTGATCAGGGCATTGAGGTCGATGGGGATCGAGATCAGCTATTTCGGGCCATAGGGAACCTTACCCGAAATGCTGTAGAGGCTGGCGCGGAGCGGATTGAAGTCAGTGCTGCAAGACAAGAAGGTGGTCTGATTATCGATATTGTCGATGACGGCCCGGGATTGCCGCCAAGAGCGGTCGAAAAACTCTTCCGACCTTTCGAAGGTTCGGCCAGGGCAGGCGGCACAGGTCTTGGCCTGGCCATCGCCCGGGAACTGGCGCGGGCACATGGCGGTGATTTGATCCTTGTGAAGACGGAAAGTTCCGGAACGCGCTTTCGGCTATCCTTGCCGGAAGGTGAACGGGGGCCGCAATCCGAATGAAACAAGGTGGGGACGGGTTGCCGGCATCCTCTCGCGGGATGATGCCGTTTCTTGAGGGCGCGCGCGCGTGCGTCGGTGTGCCTGCTATCGGTATATTCATGACCATGCTCGGCTATGGGGTGATGGCGCGGGATGGTGGCCTGTCCGCGTTTCAGGCGGCGGTTTCAACCGTGGCCGTTTGGGGGATATCCGGTCAGGTCGCGATGGTTGAGATGCTGGGCGCCGGTTCGGATGTGCTGGCGATCTGTGTGGCGGCAGGGCTGGTTAATCTGCGCATGTTGCCCATCGCGATCTCAGGGTTGCCGATGATCCTGGCTGGTCGAAAGTTGATCCTGCCGTTGAAGCTAATTCTGGTTCAGACGACATCTGTTACCGGATGGACCCATGCGCAGACGATCATGTTAGAGCAGGTCGCGCCGGAAGATCGGCTGCTGCATTATGTTGGTTTCAGCGCGACCCTTGTTTCTTCAGCAATTGCCGGAACCATTGCCGGTCATGTTGCCGGCGGTGGGGCGCCGCCGATGGTGATGACTGTAGCGGTGTTCCTAACCCCGCTTTATCTCTATCTCCTCGTTGCGTCGGCCAGGCAGAAGATCAATCAGTTGTCTGTAATTTTTGGCTCTCTCTTCGGTCTGGCGTTTTATCCGGCTATCGGTGACTGGTCGGTTGCGGCGGCTGGGGTTGTCGGCGGAAGCCTTGCCTTCGCTGCGGCCAGAAAGAGCCGCCAATGAGCAGTCTTTTGTCAGTGAACAGTTTTCTGACAGACCCGGCAACGGTTTGGATGGCAATTGCGGCGGCATCCTTCGGGACGGTTTTTTGGCGCGTGCTGGGGGTTATCCTGGACGGCCATATCGATCCAGAGGGCGCGATCTACCGATGGGTCAGCGCCGTCGCATATGCCATGGTTGCCGGCCTGATTGCGCGCGTGTTGATCCTGCCGAGCGCCGGGGTTGAGACGCTAGAGATGGGCTTGCGTGCGGCCTCCTTGGCTATTGGATTAGGCGTTTGGTGGGGGATGGGACGGTCGGTATTGGGGGGATTGGCTGCCGGGGTTGGTACCTTTGCGTTGGGTGTCTTCCTGATCGGGTGAAAGCTTGATCGGCTAGCGGGCGCGACAGTATTTCGCACCCGACTTTGTTATCGAAACAACAGTGTTTCCGGACCAGGAGCCCATAGAAAACGTTAATTGATTGGCGTGTAGCCCAATTGCCGGATAAGCCGACAGGCGGCATACTCCATTAAAACGAGGCGTAATATACGTCACAAACAACCTGGGAGGATCACATGGGCGACATTGCGGCAGTCCACAAACGGAGTATCGAAGACCGAGACGGCTTTTGGACAGAAGTCGCCGAAGGTGTGGACTGGATCAAGAAATGGGACCGGATCCTGGACGATAGCGGTGCCCCACATTTCTATCGCTGGTATCCGGGTGCTGAATGCAATACCTGCTGGAATACTGTGGATCGCCATGTGGAGGCGGGGCATGGGGATCGGAATGCGATCATCTATGACAGCCCGATCACCGGTCGCCAGCGGAAAATCTCCTATGCTGAGCTGTTGGATAAGGTCTCCCGTTGCGCTGGGATGTTAACGGCGCTGGGTATCGAAAAGGGGGATCGGGTCATCATCTACATGCCGATGATCCCTCAGGCTGTTGTCTCCATGCTGGCCTGTGCGCGGATCGGGGCGGTACATTCCGTCGTCTTCGGTGGCTTCGCGCCCAATGAGTTGGCAACCCGGATCAAGGATGCTGCGCCGAAGGCAATCCTGACTGCCTCCTGCGGGTTGGAGCCGGGGCGTGTCATTCCTTACAAACCGCTGCTGGATGATGCATTGGACCTGGCGCCGGGCATTGTTGAGAATGTCGTCGTCGTTGCGCGGGATGAGGCTGAATGGGAGCTGCAAGCGGGTCGCGATCACGACTGGAAAAGCGCCATGGAAGCGGCGGCACCGGCGGATTGTGTGCCAGTCGCGTCAACAGACCCGCTCTATATCCTCTATACCTCCGGCACCACCGGTGAGCCCAAAGGCGTGGTGCGTGACAATGGCGGCCATATGGCTGCGCTCAAATGGTCGATGAAGAACGTCTATGACATTGATGAGGGCGAGGTCTATTGGGCGGCGTCCGATGTCGGCTGGGTCGTTGGGCATAGCTACATCGTCTATGCGCCGCTCCTCCATGGTTGCACGACAATCCTGTTTGAAGGAAAGCCGGTTGGGACGCCGGATGCCGGAACCTTTTGGCGGGTCATCTCCGAACATGGCGTTAGCTGCCTGTTCACGGCGCCAACCGCCTTCCGCGCGATTAAGAAGGAAGATCCGGAAGGCACCTTCATTGGGAAATACGATATCTCTTGCCTGCGGACCTTGTTCCTGGCGGGGGAGCGTTGCGACCCCGACACTTTGTATTGGGCGGAAGAGAAACTAGGTGTGCCGGTCATTGACCACTGGTGGCAGACGGAAACCGGTTGGCCAATGGCTTCCAACTGTCTTGGCATTGAAACCCTGCCGGTGAAGGCGGGCTCTCCAACCCGGGCTGTTCCCGGCTATGATGTTCAGGTGTTGGA
>SPJK01022249.1_pt1 | contig 17793 bp, 20 predicted proteins | sample 3741771 | NCBI WGS metagenome assembly SPJK01 (sample SAMN10925997, study PRJNA522277) | cold seep metagenome | isolation source: Elba SIP-enriched marine methane seep metagenome, extraction at timepoint T2 | place: Italy: coast of Elba, Mediterranean Sea
ATTCCTTTCGAGTGTTCCGCAGTTAGTGCGTAGCAGGTGCTACACTAAGAACTATGCGGCCTTGCTCGAGTTTGTTCCCGCAGCATGGAAAAAAGTTCAGAAAAAATTCAGTTGGCAAACAGTCGGTCAAAGAACCGCTGCTTTGGGTGCGGCTTAAACCTAGTCTTGGTCTATATTTGGTGACTTGGGCTCGTCGCCGGACGCCTCTTCGCGCTCTTTTTTCTTCAGCTCTTCGATCAACTGTTTCAGCTTTTCGGGAACGGGTTCGTTAAGCACGTCTTCATAGCGCGCTCTCAGCGCTTCCCCCAAGGGGGTGTTTTTCCGCCATTCTGGCGGCAATTCAGGTAAATCTTTCTTACCCGACATATGCGTGACCCTACCATTATCCCCTTAGAGCGAGCATTTGGACACGAAACCGCCGCGTTAAAGCAAGGCGGTCAGTTATATAATTTCTGCAATACAGGTTGTGCGTTATTTAAGGGTGGGTATTACGCATTCTGGTGTGCTGAAATCGGCTGCACTGTAGCATTTGCCACAGGTTCCTCTGCATCCACCGTCAGAGGATGGACGAAGTTCGGTCTGAACCAGGGTGAGAATTTCTGGTTGAACAGCCCGCGTAGCCAATCAATCACAATCTGCGCACGGGCGAGGCGGCGAACCCGTTCGGTATAGGTCAGCCAGAATCGAATCGGCGCGACTTCCGGCAAGGTCAGCGGCACCATGGTCTTGCCAAGGCTGTGTACATAGGTCGGGAGCAGTGCGATCCCGCCGCCATTGGCGCACACTTCGATCATCACCGAGCCGGAATTCGTGACCAATGCGAAGTCGATCAGATCGCGGAACTGTTTCGCCTTTGGCGCCCAGCGCTCCATCTGATTAACGTAGCCGGAATGAATGATGCAGCGATGATTGTGCAGATCGAACAGGCTGGCCGGGTGACCGAATGTTTCGAGATATTCCGGCGACGCAAAAAACGCATAGTGCAGAATGCCCAGCTTTTTCGAGACGATTTCCTGGCGCAGCGGCTCGCTGAACTGAATGGCGATTTCGGATTTCTCGTTCAGCAGATCCGTATCCGGCTGGTCAGTGGTCACCAGGCGCAATTCGATCTTGGGATTCTGCAGATGAAAATCAGGCAGGTGCGGAGCGATCCAATGTGCGGCCAGGCCATCGCCCGTGCACAGCGTGACCGGGCCTTCCGCTGGTAGGTCGTGATCAAGGACATCGCTGCGCAGGCCGTCAGCGGCATCCGACATGATCTCGGCATAGCGCAGCGCCTTCTTGCCGGCTTCGGTCAGCGTCACCCCGCGCGGGGAGCGGTACAAGAGACGCGCATTGAGTGTGCGTTCTAACTCGTCAATCTTGCGCGAGACAGTTGGTGCCGTCTCTTTGAGCCGCGTCGCGGCAGCGTTCATGCTGCCAAGCTCCGCTACGACGCTGAAGACTTTGAGCTTATCCCAGTCCAGATTTTCAAACATTGTGCCACAGCCGATCCACTATCCATCACCCTATTACATTTCTGTACTACCGTAATTCGATTCTGTCTGCATCGAGCTTCGGCGAATTGTGTCATCCCGGAAGAAGAGAAGGAGAGCAGCGATGACAACAATTACAGAAGAATTGGAAACCTATCCGTTCGTGCTTGATCGCGACGCGATTATAAAGGGCATGGGTGCGTTTGGGTGGCGTCTAGCCAAACCATCTGAACACGAAGAGATGATGTCGCTGGCGGAGGAGCTGTTGGGGAGCTCATTGACATCCGCCGAGATGATCAACTGGATCAATAGCATTACCGGCTCGACATCCTGGATTTGCGGCGACCCGATTGATGGCATCTTCATCATCGTACCCGTCTCGCCGGAAGGCTTGCGGGCCATCCAGGCTGGCACATTTGACCCCAGCGGGCCGGAGAAGGAACACCTTGCAGCGCTCGGTCAAACCTGTGCTGGCGTCTATGTCGGCGCCTATGCAGGCGCGACCCACGAGGCCCGCAAGAAAGTCATGATGGCGACCGTGACCATGCGCGTTGACGGCTACGGTCAGGTGCCTGCCTTTGCGCGCGGTGCGACCGAGGATGGCGTGCGATCGATGGTCAGCATCGGCTTTCAACCGGCAGGCTTCGGCGCTGACAAGCTGTGGATGCAGCCGCCGGTGCGCCTCCCGGAACGGGATGCCGCGTGATGTTGAACATTACAGAAATCGGCCAATCCGGCCTGGCCAAGCCGCTCCCGGATGACTTGGTGGACAAGTTCGAAATTGAGCTGGTGCGCAGTTTTGATTCCTATCAGAAAGTCGTCACCGTGCGGACGCTGACTTATATGGGCGAACAGGAGTGCCCCTATGATGAAGAGTTTGACGGCAATGATATGTGCGCCACGCATTTGCTGGCGCATCTCGACGGGCAGCCGATCGCAACACTCAGATTGCGCTGGTTTGCGAGCTTCGGAAAGATTGAACGCGTCAGCGTCCTGCAGCAACATCGCAGCAGCGGCGTCGTGAAGGTCTTGTTGGCGGCGGCCTGCGAGGTAGCAGCCCGCAAGGGGTTTCGGCGGATGACGGCGCAAATCCAGGCGCGGCTGTGGCCACTGTGGTCGAAGACGCTGAATTGCGAATTGCTGGAGGACCGGCCGAGCTTTTACTTCTCCGATTTTGAGTACAAGGAGATGGTGATCTCGATCGCCGCACATCCGCAAGCCATCCGGATCACATCCGACCCGTATGAGGTCATCCGTCCGGAAGGTGAATGGGATGTGCCCGGGATTCTGGATGCATCGCAGAATCGCGGCGGCGATGATGTCCGGGTGGTGGCCGCGTAAATGTCGCTACTGATTGTCAATGCGCGCGCGCCAAACGTCCCCGACCCACGATTCTTGCCGCTGGCGGAGCGGGTCACTTATCTGGTCCGGCGCGCGCGGATTGCGCAACTTCCGATCGCACATGTCCATCAGGGCGATCGCAGGGCGGCCACCGCTTTGCAGGTTCCGATAGGCCGATACGACCCAGTCTTTAACGCCTCTGATCTTTGGCATGAGGTTCCGAGCGGTCTTGTCGAATTTCTTGTCAGAAGTCCCTCGAAAACAATCAATCTCGCGGGTTTGGTTAGGGAAGGTCAGATTGAACACTTATGTCGTTTATTGACCGAGTCCGGATTTCAACCGCGACTCCAAAGGGCCGCACTGAAATCGTTGGATGATCAGGCGGTCGCCTAATTCAGCCAGTGCGCACCGTCCGCGTCGAGGCTTATCTCGGCATCGCTGAAGAACCAGTCAATGGAACGATCGAGCGCGCGCGCGATCGTAAACAGCGTGCCGGCTGAAACGCGATTACTGCCTTGTTCGTATTTGTGAATTTGTTGACTCGACCGGCCAAGAATCTGCCCAAGCTCGGCTTGTGTCACGGCAGCCTCAAGGCGCGCGCGGCGAATGCGCTGACCGATCTGAACATCCATACAATTGTCTTGCGTCTTGGACATGGGCCTGCCTTTGACCAAGAGAGTAATTCCGCAAAGGTAAATTCAATCTAAAGTAGCGCAACTCAACTTTCGCTCACTCCAAAGTGAAGGGGTTTGAGCTGACGAAGGCCCGACATTAATGAATATTATGCTTGCACGACGGGGCATTTCGGTATGTTTGGCGCCTGTCGCATAAATGGATGACAAATTCGGGGGAAGCCGTGTCGGGATCAAAAATCGATCGACACCTGGGTCGAAGAATAATGGAAGCCCGTGAGCAATGCGGGCAAACGCAAGCGGTATTGGCGCAGCGGATTGATATTGATCCAACCGTGCTCGAAGCGATGGAGTCCGGGAAAATGCGCGTGCCGTCGCTGCAACTGGCACGTGTGGCGCGGGAATTGGATTTGCCGCTCAGCTGGTTTTTCGATGGCTTGCCCGGCCAAGAGGTCTTTGACGCACCGCGTCTGCGCCGATCAGTTTGATTTTTTTCCTGCGGGCGCTGAAATCGTCATCTCGGCAGCGACCCGGCGCAAGGCCGATTCTGCGGCTCCCAGGCATTCTTCCAGTTCGTAAAGCGCTTCCGGCGATGCCGGATTGAGATCGCCTTTGACCCATGCGATCGCGCGAAGCATATCGGCAACATATACCAGGTCGTCGACTGATAGTTTTGGCTTGCTCATCGCGCGCTGAATAATCCCCTGACCGTCATGTCCTGACAGTTCGATCTGTGTCGATTGGGGCAATTAAGACACCATTCCCGCATCTTCGCAATATGTAATATTTAATACACAAAGCGGGTGAGCGCGTCTGACGTCGGGGCCGCCTGTGATTATCGAGGAAGTGTCAGCACGAACCACATCAAGGCAGGCAAGATCATGAACAGGATGACGACGAATACCCAGATCGGAAACCGCGCGCGTGTCACTTCGACAGGCCGCACTTTGCCGCTTTCCTGCATGACTTCGTGCGTGTTTGTGCGCATCTGGAAATACTCTCGGGCGATGTAGAACACGGCCAGGCCAGCCGAAATCGCGGCACTGGCGAGGATAAGCAGTTTATTCTGTGTGCTGATACCGACAAACAGATTGGAGACAGAAAGCGCCAGAACGGCGAGGAGCGTGAGACTGTTTCTATCCATGCGATGCGTCCTGCTTTGCTGTTGCCACTAGCCGTTCACCACGGCGAGATCCGCTGGCGCCGCTTCGGATTGATCGTGATCATGGAGCGAAAGCCGGTTCCAGGCATCGAGCGCCGCGATCTTGTAGGCCTCCGCCAGCGTCGGATAGTTGAAGACATTGTCGATGAAATAGGACAGCTCTCCGCCGAGCACGAGCACTGCCTGGCCAATATGGATGAGCTCCGTCGCGCCTTCGCCGACAATGTGAACGCCCAGGAGCTGTCGCGTCTCGATGTGGAAGAGCATTTTCAGCATGCCACGCTGCAGGCCCATGATGTGCCCGCGCGAGGTTTCGCGGAAGCGCGCAATCCCGCACTCATAGGGGATGCCTTGCTCTTTCAGTTCGCGCTCTGACAGCCCGACAGTCGAGATTTCAGGGACCGCGTAGATGCCATATGGAAAATGCTCAGGCTGCGCCGGATTTGGCACGTCAAAGGCGTGGCAAACAGCAATCCGACCCTGCGACATGGAGGTCGATGCGAGGCTTGGAAAGCCAATAATGTCGCCGGCGGCATAGATATTCGGGACCTCGGTTTCATAACTGACCGGATCAACTTTCAAACGACCGCGCGAATCTGCGCTGAGACCGACCTTGTCGAGCCCGATATCGCCTGAGGCGCCAATCCGGCCTGCTGCATACAGAACCATGTCTGATTTGACCTTGCGGCCATCGCTCAGATCGACGACGCAATAACCATCGCAGGCATGGACGTTCTGCGCCTTGCAGCCGAGCAGCATGCGGATGCCGCGATCTCGCAGTTCATAGGTGAATTCATCGATCAGCTCGTCATCAATGAAGCTCAATATGCTGGTGCGTGGCTCGATGACGGTCACGGAGATGTCCAGCGCGCTGAATATGGTCGCGTATTCGATGCCGATTACGCCGGCCCCGATCACGGTCAGAGACCGTGGCAGCTCTGCGACATGCAGGATCTCGTCGCTGTCCAGGACGGTTTCACCATTGAACGGAATATAATCTGGCCGGTAAGGCTTCGTGCCGACGCTGATCAGCGCGCGCTCAAAGGAAAAACGGCGTACACTTCCATCGGATGCAGTCACTTCGATCTCGTTGGGCGATACAAACCGCGCGTGTCCGCTGATCAGGGTCACATTGTTGCGTGTAAACTGATGCTCCAGCACGTCGACTTCATGATCGAGCGTCTTTGACAGGCGATGGCGCAAATCGTCCGCCGTAATGTCTGATTTGACTTTGTAGGTGCGGCCATAAAACCCGCGTTCACGCCAGCCGGACAGGTTCAGCACAGTTTCGCGAAGAGTCTTGCTGGGAATGGTGCCCGTATGGACCGAAACCCCGCCAACCCGGCGGGATTTCTCGACGACGAGGACTTTCTTATCCAGTTTCGCAGCCTGAATGGCGGCGCGCCGACCGGCTGGACCGCTGCCAATTACGATCAGATCAAATGCAGTTTGCATGGTTCGCCTCAATGTTCACGAATCAGCATTCGCTGATTTACTCAACATAAGGTTGAAATTTTACAATTCCTGGAAGGAGCCCGCTTACCGTTTCACCAGTTTTAGGTCGAAGGTCTCGGCCGCCAGCTCGGCAACCTGGAGAGAATTGTCGACGCCGACAAAGACAGGTGGGTAGCCCTGAGGGATGGACTTAGAGCGCGCTGGCAGAAACACGATCGCCTGGCGTTTCTGAATATGTTTGACCGCGTAAAATTTCAGCGCGTTGCCGCGTGCGCGTTTCTTCGCGGTCGGCATATAGGTTCGGCAAACCCGGCCGATGGGGCCTGATACGATAAAAATGCGCTGATCCGATATCGCATATTCTTCTTTGGATGGTCCCATCATCCGAGCCCGAAAAAACCAAAGGACGATCCCTGATATAACCAATGCCCACAGTGAAACCAGCGCCATTTCGGTCTGGAATCCGCTGAGCGGATATGCGAATATCAGGAAAAGTCCGAGCAGGCTGACGGCGACCATTGGGAAGAGAATATTGAAACTCAGATTGCGACCACTGCCGCGGCCTGTCCATACCAGTCTCTCACCGTCTTTGAGTTTCGCGGTGAAGTCGAAACCTGCAATCTCGGACATGTTTGCAAGACCCCTGATACGTTGCGCGGACCGACCGTAGGTGCCCTCACATAAGACCAGTCTCGTGCGATTCCGATTACATGACTTGTAAAACTTGGATCGACGTCCTTGCCAGAGCTACGGCCGTAGAAGCGCGATTTGATTTTCTACTGTAAGTAGTTTTTTGTTAAGCGGATGATTTGAAGACGGAAATTGCGAACCTTCTAGAGGCCTGAGAGACACCGCACCGCTCCAAGCCTCATCCAGGAACGTCCGCGCTTACTATGCACCACAGGAGCGGTGTGGGCTCAGGCCTGCACCGTTCCAAGTGCTCCATCGTCCGGAAGACTAAGGGAAATGAGCAATGGAAACCAAAGCGGCGCACAACAGCTCTGTGTCTCCCATCGCGGTACACGCGCTCGCGCTTGGATGTCTCGCATTGGGCGCGTGTTCAACCGCCGCCTCGGCAGGGGACGACGCGCTCCGATTGGCCAGCCTTGGCCGCATTCAGGCGACGCCATTTACCGATAGAGTGGACGCGCAGGACTGTCGTGCCGCCCTCGACGCAACCTATGGGTTTGTGCGCGAATCACGCGCGATGAAGAATGACGTTTTTGTTGTTCAATCGTTTGATTGCAAAGCTGCGCGCGTCGTCGCTTCAGTGAGTTTGAAAAACTACTCGAGCCACCCGATGCACTGTTTTGCTGAAACAGAGGACGGTGTTTACGGTGTGACAGTGGCTCCAAATGCTGCGGGGTTCTTTGAGTATTCTTACGCTGCGCAGGCATATCAGAATTGCCAGGGCGCTGATTGATCCGTCTTGAACGATCAATGTTCTCAAACGCGCGCAGCTGGGTTTACGACTCATTAACTTTCAATGTAAAATAGTTTACGCTCAAGTTTCGCGTTGAACTTGTTGGGGGAGGATTTGCGCATGAACCTGGATCTCCGATTGGGTGAGAAGCTCCGGCAAGCCCGCCAGGCTGCAGCGCTGACGATTGCGTCTGCCGCAGAGCAGCTGCAACTGTCCGAGTTCGAACTGACGCAAAACGAAAGTGGTGTTGTTCGGGTGACTCCGATGATCTTGCATCGCGCTGCGCGCGCATACGGCGTCGAGATTCGCTGGTTCTTCGATGCTCACCCAAGCAGCTCGGGATTGAGCCAAGACGAAATCAACGAAGACGAAGCAAATGCTTTGATTTTGCAAAGTTTCCGAAGCAACAAGACATTGTCTAATCTGTGTGAGGCACTAAGAGAATCGGACGACGCGGGAAAACCGCGAAAATTCGTAGCCTAACCAGTGGGGTTGATCATTGCTTCGGACAGTTGCGTCAAAAAAGGGCGACAAGCTCAATCGCCTGTCTGATGCGACGTGGGACCAGATTGAGCAGAGCGGTGAATTCCTCGAAGCCGACGCCGGCGACATCATTCTTGATGCGCATCAGAGCGACGATCATTTGCTGATTATCCTGGCGGGCAATGTCACCTTGCTCTATCCGAGCGATGAAGAGTTTACACCTACAGCGATCTACCGGAATCGCGGCAAGGTCCTGCATCATGCAGGTATGCATTTACAGACGTCTAACCCATTCCAGATTGCGGCACTGGAAGACGGCACGCGCGCCGTTTTGCTCGACCGGAAGACCGTATATCAGCTGATCGGGAAAGATATTGGGTTCGCCGAGTATTTGTTCCGGGACCTGTCGACTCGTTTGCTGGTTGCGCTCGATTTCCTCAAACAGGAGCGCGAAGATCCGCTTCTCCTGCGCTTGGCCAAGCGCTTGCTCAGCATTGCGCAAAACGAATCGAATGTGGAGCTCACGCAGGCGGAAATCGCAGAGATCATGGCGGTGACGCGCATCAGTGTTTCAAAATGCCTGAAATTGCTGGAGGAGCTCGGCCTGGTTGAACGCAGCCAGCGCGCTTTGATCAAGGTCAATATGGAAGCGCTGGAGGCTTGGGTCGCCGACCAGGAAGCCTAGGGCGTATTGAGACTGGCTCAGGTTGCTGTTTTCAGCGCGACTTCTGCCGCAGCCCGGCGCAATGCGGCTTCTGAGACACCCAGGCTTTCGATCAATTCTTCCGTCACGTCTTCTGATAAATGCTCGAATTCGGGTGCGAACACGCGTAGCGCGCGCAATAAGTCCGCAACATATTCGAAGTCCGTCATGCTGACATAATGCTTGGACATTGATTGAGCTTGGCCCCCGCCAAATAAGACCGCAGATTTTGTGACCTATTGCCACAGGAATTCAGCCTAGCCTGCAGTGGACGGGGTTCAAGTCCTGTTTTCGATTTCGAACAAAAAACTTGGCGTGGCGCATTCAAACCATTGATGAAGGGTTAAGAGGAAGGGGTGGAATTGGAATACAACTCAAACGGGAATTAATGATAATTCGCTATGTAACACGCTGAAGCTTCAACAAGGCCGATGGGTGATTCAAATGAGTTGGTTCCGCAAACTAAAAGGCGAGTCCGGGCAAGTCGCGATTATCTTCGCGCTGTCTATCATTCCGATTTTCGCGGTAGCTGGCTTCGCTCTGGACTTCCAGAACACGATCAAGAAGAAGCAAAAAGTTCAACTGGTTGTGGACTCTGCTGTGCTCGCGGCGGCCCGCCTGAAGCAAACCGGCGCGTCGGATAGTGATGTGAAGTCCTCGGTTCAGAGCTTCATCGACGCGCAGATCAATTCGATTGGTGGCGGCTTTCGCTGTAATGCTGCGGTGACCAAGGTCGTCCATGGTGTTGAAGAAGTGAATTCCGAAATTCTGTGCTCGCAGGAAACGACCCTGTCGCGGGTCATCGGTAAGGAAAAGCTCGATTTCCGCGTCGACTCGACCGCTGAGTACGGGATCGACAAGCTGGATGTCGCTTTCATGTTCGACATTTCCGGGTCGATGAACAGTTCCAGCCGCCTGCGCAATCTGAAAGCGGCGGCGAAAGAAGCAGTTGATGTGCTTCTGCCCCCGGACGCACCCGCCGAGCTCATCGAGGACACACGCCTCGCCATGATTTCATATAATAGCATGGTCAATGCGGGGCAGTATTTTGAACAAGTGACCGGTGTTCCCGCGACGCGGACCTATACGCACACAATCGCAGGCTCTGATTCCGGTGTGACGACAGACCGCGGACGATTGAGTTCGGACCTGACCATCGAGCTGATCGATGCCAGCCGCAACCGCGTGATCACGGAATTTGGCGATAATGCCGTCATCGGTATTGAAGACTGGGCGGGCAATAACCGAACTGAACAACGCCTGACCGTGGGCATTACCGTTCCACGCTCAAGCTATCTGCGCGGTCGCGTTGGTAGCATGCGCCTCGAATTGAGAGGCCCAACGCGGCGCAATCGAACAGACAGTGGCGAACCATATTCCTTGTACGGCGAACGCCGAGGTAATTATTCGCGCCGCAACGGTCGAAACTGGCGCGAAGGTGATTACTCGTTGCGGGTTCGCGCATATGACCAACGACGTGGTCGCGGCTCTGTGCTGTATGACGAAACGTTCGATTTCGAAATCGCGCGCGACACAAGCTCGGAACCCGAAACCAAGACTTATACGCTGACATCAACCTGCGTCTGGGAGCGGGATGGCACGGAAGCCTTCACGGATTCCACACCTGGTACCGGCGCTTATCTGGCACACCGTCAGGCCTGGTTCGAGGAAGATTCTGATCATCGTGATGGCGGTGTCTGGAAAGTCGGACATCCGAACCGTCCAGACCACAACTGGTATCGTGGTACCGAGTGCCGGAACGCGACGCCCTTGGGCCTGACCAATAATCGCACGCGCCTCAACACCTATGTCGACAATCTGACCGCAGGCGGCGGTACAGCCGGGCACCTGGGCGTCGGCTGGAGCTGGTATCTGATCTCTGACAATTGGGGCGGCATCTTTACCGGCGCCAGCACACCATTGTCTTTCACCGAACCGGACTCCGAGAAGGTTGTCATCCTGATGACGGATGGTGAGTTCAATGCCGAGATCTTCCCGGAGCAAGGGTCTTCGGATGACCAGGCGCGCGACCTTTGCGACGGCATGAAGCGCAAGAGCATCAAGGTCTACGCGGTGGCATTGAACGCGCCGCGCGCGGGCCGGGAAGTTCTCGCTTATTGTGCCTCGGGAACGGACTATTACTTTGAGCCCGAAACCGCCGCCGAGCTGACCGAAGCCTACCGAAAAATCGCAACATCGATCTCGGACCTGCGGATTTCGCAGTAAACAAAGGGTTACTCAGGTATCGCCAATTTGCGGCACCTGAGTAACCATGTTTGTGATCAGGTTTACACGATCTCGAAAACTCTGATATTCAATTATCCGTAATTAAAACAAGATGTTGTAATGTGCTCCTCATCAAAGAAGGTGAGGAAAACATGAATATCCAAGTCAAGAAACCGATAACGTCCGGCTTCCTGGAAAGCGTCAATCTTATGTATGATCGGGCGATCGAATTGCTCGGACTGTCGGATGATGTTGCCCTGGCCATCCGCAATTGTAACTCGACCTATGAGGTCCAGTTTTCGGTTCGCCTGCGCGGTGAGCTGCACAGCTTTAAAGGCTACCGTTCGGTCCATTCCGAACATATGGAGCCGGCCAAAGGCGGCATCCGGTATTCGATCGAAGTTCACAAGGAAGAGGTTGAAGCACTGGCCGCTCTGATGAGCTATAAGTGTGCCCTCGTCGAAGCGCCATTTGGCGGATCAAAAGGCGGCCTGATCGTCGATCCGACGGAGTGGGAACCGCACGAAATGGAAAAGATCACGCGCCGCTTTGCTTACGAGCTGATCAAGCGCGATCTGATCAATCCATCTCAGAACGTTCCAGCGCCTGACATGGGCACAGGCGCACGCGAAATGGCCTGGATTGCCGATGAGTACCGTCGCATGAACCCGACCGATATCAATGCGCGTGCTTGCGTGACCGGCAAACCGCTGAATGCGGGCGGCATTGCTGGCCGCACCGAAGCCACGGGCCGCGGCGTGCAATACGCGTTGCAGGAATTCTTCCGTCACGCCGATGATGTGAAGGCTGCTGGTCTGTCCGGCACGCTGGAAGGCAAGCGCGTAATCGTGCAAGGGCTCGGCAATGTCGGCTATCACGCTGCCAAGTTCCTCAGCGAAGAAGACGGTGCAAAAGTCGTCGCCGTGGTTGAGCGTGACGGCGCCCTGTTCAACGATGATGGCATCGATGTCGAGGCTCTCAAAGCTCACATTCACGGCCGTCATTCGCTGGCGGCATTCGCTGGCGCGACGTACAGCCCTGATGGGGCCAAGGGCCTGGAATATGATTGCGACATTCTCATTCCGGCCGCGTGTGAAAGCGTGATCACGCACGAGAATGCCAGCCGCATCAAGGCGTCTCTGATCATTGAGGCTGCCAACGGTCCGGTGACCGCTGACGCCAATGACATGTTGCTTGAGCGCGGCGTGACGATCATTCCTGATCTCTACGCCAATGCGGGCGGTGTCACCGTGTCATATTTTGAGTGGGCGAAGAATATCTCGCACATGCGCTTTGGCCGGATGCAACGTCGCCAGGAGGAAGGTCGCAGCCGTGCCTTCCTTCAGCAGCTCGAGACTCTGTTGCCAAATGGACTGGATGAAGGGCTGAAAGAAAAGCTCGAATCCGGTGCCGGTGAGGTTGATCTGGTCCGCTCCGGGCTCGATGACACGATGCGCGCGGCCTATGTTGCCATGCGCGAGGTCCGAGCAGCGCATCCCGAGTGCAAGGACCTTCGGACGGCAGCCTATATGGTTGCCGTGCGTCGCATTGCCAGTGTTATGGATCTGTACACGATGTAGATCCTGCCCCTGCAGCACCAAATGAAAAGGCCGCCATCCGGAATGGGATGGCGGCCTTTTTCAATGGAGGAGGATTGGGAGTGGCGGCTTGGCGTTCAGCCTAGTTTCTGAGGCGTTTTGTAGCCGGTTCTGCTGGTTCGGATGGCATGGCGTGCAGATTTTCCGCAGCGACGATCACGCGATCACGCCCAGAGCGTTTGGCCTGGTACAAAGCGGCGTCGGCGCGTTCCAGCACGTCATCTATGCTGGCTTCCATAGGCAGCGGCTCGGCAACGCCGATGCTGACAGTGACATTGAACGGGCCACCATCGCCTGGAAATTTCACCTGTTTGATCGCTTGGCGGATGCGGTCGGCGACACGGGCAGCGGCATCGGCGCCGGAATCGACCAGGACGATCGCAAATTCTTCACCGCCGAGACGGCCGATCAGGTCTTCCTCTCGCACCACGCTGGCAGCTACCGAGACCATTTTAGTCAGGACACGATCGCCGACGGCGTGGCCGTGAACGTCGTTCACCTGTTTGAAATGGTCGATATCCAGCATGAGAGCAGACAGACGTGTATTGTCGCGCTTGAATCGGTTCAGCTCGCGCTCGCCGAAGCGCATGAACGCGCGGCGGTTGAGCGCCTTGGTCAGCGGATCGATGGTTGCAAGTTCGAACAGGTCACATTTTTCCTGCTCAAGCTCGACCAGATCGCGCACCGCGTAGCGCGCGGCGCTGCGCATGCAGATATCATTGCTGACCAGCTGTCCGAAGCTTCCGAGCAGGGTCATTTCGGCGTCGCTGAACGTGCGGGCATTCGGATCCGCGATGCACAACGTGCCAAATCGTTTTCCGTTGGGATCGGTTAGCGGTACGCCAGCGAGCGCCTTCATCTCGGGCAACTGCAATCCCGTCGTATGGCTCAGGAAGAAGGATTCTTCTCCAATGTCAGACACATCAAACCGGCTTTGCGACAAGTGCATGCGCGCGAAATAAGATTGAAGATCAGCGCTCGGGTATCCAGAGAATCCATGTTCGCAGTGATACCAGCTTCTATAGCGGCGATTGAGCGCTGCGATCACGTAGGGTGTCCGCAGGGCCAGTGCGATTGAGTCGGCCAGGCAAAGCGCGCCGGCAGACTGATCTTCGCATAAAATTTGGTAGCGTTGCAAAATCTCCGATTTTTGCTCTTCGAATTTCGGAGGAGGATATGAAATCATTTTTTTATGTTCTCCCTAGCCTGGAAACAGCTACGGGAAATCCCCTACCATTCTATTACTGGTTGTATAGTTGTTTACACCTTGCGCCCGTTTTAGGGCGCTATGTCCCCCGATTCCATTACAGATCGCGCGAATTCAAAAAAATTGCAGAAAAAAGCCCGCACCTTGCGATGCGGGCTAGGGAATAATGGAGATTTGGAAACGGGCGTTTCCATTGACCCTACGCATGAGCGGTCAATTCCGTTCCATTTTTTTGAAAAAAGTTTTTCCGGGAGTGCGAACGGGGCCCTAGGCCGCGTTTTTGACCAGCGCGTCGACCCGTCCAAAAATGTCATCGAGCCCGTGAAACTCGATCGATTGAGCCGCCGAATGAGGATCGTCTTTCTCACTGGTGGCCAGAAGCTCGCTCAGCTTCGAGCGGGCGCGGTTGATCCTGCTCTTGATTGTACCGACGCTGCAATTGCAGATCGTCGCGGCCTCTTCATAAGAATAGCCCGCTGCGAGCACGAGAATGAACACGTCGCGTTGTTCGGCGCTCAGTTTGAACAGCGCCTGAATCGCATCCGAACAGGCCGAGCGGCTCTCAAGTTGGCATTCCTGGACCAATCTGTATTCGAATTCAGCCGGGTCGTAGCAGTCGACCGGGCGTTGTTTGCGAACCAGCTGCAGGAACTCGTTACGCGTGATGGTAAACATCCAGGCGCGAAAGGCGCCGCGTTTGGGGTCGAAGGACGTGCGCGCGTTCCACGCTTTCAAACAAGCATTCTGGACAATGTCGTCCGCCATGTCTCGGTTGGAACAAAGCATCCGCGCATAGGCCCGGATCTCTGGCAAAATCGCTTCCAGTTCGTCTGTGAACATCGTTCAGCCCCTCTAGCCGTTAAAGATGTCCAAAGAGTTGGTTAATTAAGGGTAAACCCAATTCTTCATTCGTAAACGCTGTAACTAGTTTGGGGGACAAGCGTATAGATTGAAGTCTACCCAAGCTTTCACGTCACAGTGTGTCTCTGGTTGCTTTCCCAAAGGTGCCTCATGGGTGCTGAACGCGCCCAGATTTCAAGTCTTCCTGCTTGGAAACGAAATCTTAGGTATTAAAAAACTAGTGTAGGTTGAATTATGGGGATTTCGCGATGTTCTCTGAGAAATTAGAGGCACTGTTACCAGAACTGAGAGCCTACGCTCGCTTGCTCTGCCGCGATGTGACGCGGTCGGATGACCTGGTTCAGAATGCCTGTCTCAAAGCCTGGCAACACCAGGATGATTATGACCCGGACAAAGGCCCGTTGCGCGGCTGGTTGTTCCGGATTCTGAGGAATGACTTCTATCAGCAGCGCCGCGTCGACACGCGCAGCGAAACCAGAGAGCAGGAAGAAATCGAGGCGAAACTCGTTGCCGACTGCAATCTCGAACAACGTTCCAGCCTGACCCGAATGTTGCAGGCCGTGGATTCGCTGAAACGTGCGCAACGCGAAGCGTTCCTTCTCGTGGTTGCTGCCGGGTTCACCTATGATGAAGCTGCCGACGTGCTCGGATGTTCAGCCGGCACGGTGAAGAGCCGCGTCAGCCGCGCCCGCGAGATGGCGCTTGGACGATACAATTCCGAGCAGCGCTTCCCTGAAATCGCGGATCGCAAGACGACCTCGCCGATCGACGAATTGCATGATGCGCTCAATCGCATCCAGATGCGCTATTCAGCCGCCTGATCGGGTTGATTAAAGAAGCCGCGTTTCTTCCAGCAGATCCGGTAAGTCATTCTCATATAGAACGACGTCATTTTCGCTGCTGAGTTCACTGACCAAGCGGCGCGCCTCGGCAAAGGAATTGCGGGCATGATAGTCGACTTTGGTCTTGTCGAGGGCGGATGCGAAGGCCTCGATCCGGTCCGGATTTACGGCGATCACCGTGTCGCACAGCGCTGAAGCATGTTCGCCGAGACGGCCATGCACGCGGTCATGCTCAAGCCCCATTTCAGCGACGCCCGGCGTCACCAGGATGGCTTTGCCGCCGCGCTTTCTGGCCAGTTCGCTGAGCACGGTCACGGCGTTTTTAAAGCCGACTTCGTTTGAATTGTAAGCGTCATCCAGGACCAGTGGCTGACCCGGCGCATCTACTTTTTGCAGGCGGTGCTGGACCTGTTCCACATCTTTGGAGAAGGCCGGAATGCGCGTCGCCGTGACGGGACTGATCAGATAGGTCATGGCCACGGCGAGCGCGGAATTGAGAATATTGTGGTCGCCGAGCAAGGGCAGCGAATAAGTGATCGGCGGCTCTGACGGCGCCCGCGTGTTCTGCAGCGTGATCGCCCAATTGCTGTCCTCGAGTTCGGCGCTGACAATATGGAAATCAGCTTCAGCCGTATCGCCGACCGTACGGATGAGGTCCGGATGTCGCGCCCGCAAGTCCGCGAAAGGCTGGTGCTCCAGGATCTCATGCGGATAGACCGCCATCCCGCCGCGCGCACAGACATGCTCGACCAGTTCCGACTTAGCCTTGGCGATTGTGGCAATGTCGCCAAATCGTTCTGTATGCGCATTGCCGATCGCCGTGACGATGCCAAATTCGGGATCGGAGAAATCGCACAGACGCTTGATTGAGCCAATACCATAGGCGCCCATTTCGGCGATGAAGTATTTGTGCCCACGCTGCAGTTTTTCGCGAATGTTTCGCGTCAGGCCCAGCACCGTATTGATACTGCCGGGGCTATAGAAGACCGGTCCTGCGGATTCGAGGATTTCTGCGAATATGTGCTTGGTCGTGGTCTTGCCGAACGAGCCCGTAATGCCAATGGTGACGGGCTCGAACGCTTGCAGTTTCTCCACCGCCTGATCGATAAAGCCCTGATTGACGGCCTCCTGGAACGGCCGCAGCAGGCGGTTGGCGAGCATGATCCAGAGTGGCACCAGCTGCAGGATCGCGAATACGGCGAACGGGTGCACGAAGAGCGGCCCCAGACTGATCAAGTAGAACCCGCGCGCGAGCCAGCGTATGCGTTTCAGGCGCTCGGTTGCGACCAGTTTTTTCTTGTACGTATAGCCGCGCTCACGCAGGCTGATCAGGGCGAGCAGGGCGGCGGCGATGAGCCAGACGAGGGGGCCAAGATCGATGACGGTGTTTGCGATTACCAGAGCGATCAAGCCAAGCGTCGCCAGGACATCAAACAACCGAACCCGAAGCACCGCTCCCAGGAAGCGCGAGCTGTCATACTCTTCCTGCTGGAAATAGGTCAGCACCGTGTTGATCCGCACCATGCCGAAGCCGGCAAGCGCCAGGACGAAAACAATGAAGGGCAGGTGGCTCAACATGTTCATTTGCCCCCCAATTGCTCTTTGATGGCGAGGGCGATTTGGTGGCGTCCGCGGTCGAGAATCGAGATGTGATCATAATGCGGACAGACGACCAGCGTCGATTTGGCGATTCCAGCTGCGAGCTTTTCACCAATTTCGACCGGGGTTTCGAAATCCTGGCCGCCATAGATGATCGTGGTCGGGCATTGGATTTGCGGCAGCGTATCCGTCTGATCCTCGTTGACGGTCTTCACGAAAATATCGCGCATGCCGATCTCGCGGCTGTGGACATAATCGGCCGACCCATATTCCTGTTCCAGCACCTGCAAAGCCTCGTCGCTTTTGGCCATGGCCTTGCGAAACTTGAACGCCATGCCGCGTCGCCGGCCTTTCAGCTTTTGCCAGGACGTGCGCGTGCGCGGCACGCCAGCAGATGCAACCAGGACAAGATGATCAATGGCGTCATGATGCTGCGCCGCGATGCGCATGCCGACCCGGCCGCCGAAAGAATGACCGACCCAGGTGAAGTTGGACAGACCGAGCTCGGCGCGCACAAAACTTAGAATGTGCTCGGCATAATCCTGTGTGCCCCAGGTATCATCAGGCCGCGGCGTGTCGCCGAAGCCAGGAAAATCAATCAGATAGCTGCTCGCAACGGGTGCCAGGGCTTCCGCCACAGGGATGAAATCGCGATAGGTTCGGCCCCAGCCATGGCCAAATACCACGGGAGGCTTTGAGGCGTCCCCAATTTGAACCAAATTTGGCTTCAATGCTGTGGTCATAGACTGGCTTGATCCCGCTCGGCGATTCGCTCTCTATACTCTA
>SPJK01086819.1_pt1 | contig 17792 bp, 11 predicted proteins | sample 3741771 | NCBI WGS metagenome assembly SPJK01 (sample SAMN10925997, study PRJNA522277) | cold seep metagenome | isolation source: Elba SIP-enriched marine methane seep metagenome, extraction at timepoint T2 | place: Italy: coast of Elba, Mediterranean Sea
ACCGATGATGGCTCGGGTCTGCACCACATGATTTACGAGGTTGTCGACAATGCGATCGACGAAGCTCTGGCTGGACATGCCGACGAGGTCACGGTCACCCTGCACCCTGACGGCTCGGCTGAAATCACCGATAATGGCCGCGGGATTCCGGTTGGTCAGCACGCCACCGAGGGTCGCTCGGCCGCAGAGGTCATCATGACCGAGCTGCACGCTGGCGGGAAATTCGACTCCAATTCCTACAAGGTCTCCGGCGGCCTGCACGGGGTCGGTGTGTCTGTCGTCAACGCGCTGTCGGTCTGGCTTGACCTGACCATTCACCGCGACGGGTCGGAGCACCATGTACGCTTTGTCGATGGCGGCCGCACAGAGGCGCCATTGAAGGAAGTCGGCACCAGCCCGCTCACGGCCGATGGTTCTCCCTACACGGGCACGGCTGTGCGCTTCCTGGCGAGCACTGAGACCTTCACGATGACGGTCTACAATCGTCGCACCCTGGAACACCGCTTGCGCGAGCTCGCCTTCCTGAATTCAGGCGTCCGCATTGTCTTCAAGGATCTGCGCGAAGCCGAGACCTATGAAACCGTGCTCGAATATGAAGGCGGCGTGGCGGCCTTTGTTCAACACCTGAACGAGACCAAGCACGCGATCATTCCCGAGACGATTTTTGTCACCGGCGAGAAGGACGGCATCACCGTCGAGGCGGCCCTGGAATGGACGGACGCCTATCATGAAAACGTCCTTTGCTTCACCAATAATATCCCGCAACGCGATGGCGGCACTCACTTGGCTGGATTCCGCGGGGCGCTGACCCGGATCATCAACAAATATGCCACCGAGACCGGCATCGCCAAGAAAGAGAAAGTCGACATTTCAGGCGATGATGCGCGCGAAGGCCTGACCTGTGTCCTGTCTGTGAAAGTGCCGGACCCGAAATTCAGCTCACAGACCAAGGACAAGCTGGTCTCCTCTGAGGTTCGCCCTGTGGTCGAAAGCCTGATGCACGAGAAGCTCGCTGAATGGTTCGAGGAGCACCCGAAAGAAGCGCAGCAGGTGATGACCAAGATCGTCGAAGCTGCCGCCGCGCGTGAAGCGGCGCGCAAGGCCCGCGAACTGACACGCCGCAAGACGGCGCTCGACATTACCTCCCTGCCCGGCAAGCTTGCTGATTGTCAGGAGAAGGATCCGGCCAAATCTGAAATCTTCATCGTGGAGGGTGATTCTGCGGGCGGCTCGGCCAAGCAGGGCCGCGATCGCGCCAACCAGGCCATCCTGCCACTGCGCGGGAAAATCCTGAACGTCGAGCGCGCGCGTTTCGACAAGATGCTCTCATCTGACCAAGTCGGCACGCTGATCATGGCGCTCGGCGCTGGTATTGGCCGCGACGAGTTCGATATCGGGAAGCTGCGCTACCACAAGATCGTGATCATGACCGATGCGGATGTCGACGGCGCGCACATCCGGACACTGCTCCTCACTTTCTTCTACCGCCAGATGCCGGAAGTGATTGAGAAGGGCTATCTCTACATCGCGCAGCCGCCACTCTACAAAGTCTCGCGCGGCAAGTCTGAGCGCTATCTGAAAGACGATGACGAGCTCAACACCTATTTGATCGAAGCGGGTACCGAAGGCGAGGTTCTGATCCTGGCCGACAATACGCAAATTGCCGGCGAAGACCTGCGCGAACGCGTCCGCGCCGCGAGCCAGTTCAAGCAAGCGCTCTGGCGGCTGTCGCTGCGTGCGCCTGGCGAAATTGTCGAACAAGCTGCAATGGCCGGCGCTCTGGCACCGGGCGCCTCGGACGAGGAAGCAAAGCGCGCCGCCGAACGGCTCAACATCATCGCCGAAGAAGGTGAGGATAGCTGGGCCGGCCGGTTCGAGAATGGCGGTTTGATCCTGTCGCGCGAAGTGCGCGGCGTGGAAGAAAAAGCGGTCCTGGATGCCCAATTGCTGGCCAGCGCCGATGCGATCCGCCTGAACGGCATCGCTCAGAACATTCGCCCGATCTATGTCGAGACCTCGATCCTGCGCAATGAGAAGGCGGGCGAGATCACTGTCACTGGTCCGATCAGCCTGCTGGAAGCGGTCCTGGCGTCGGGTCGGAAGGGACTGAAGATTCAGCGCTATAAGGGTCTCGGCGAAATGAATGCCGACCAGCTTTGGGAAACCACGCTCGACGCCAATGCCCGCACCTTGCTGCAGGTCCAGGTCGATGATGCCCTGGAAGCCGGCGACATGTTCTCGCGCCTGATGGGCGATGTGGTCGAGCCACGCCGCCAGTTCATCCAAGACAATGCCCTGGAAGCTGAAGTCGACGTCTGATCCGATCGCGCCTAAATACTGAGCAAATCTATAGAATATATGCGTTTTCTTGCAGCAGGCTTGCAAATGCAGAAATAACTGCAAGTTTGGACTTGCGGAAATCACGTATTGTCTGACATATTTCGGGCATGGGGATAGAATGCAAATCTTGCGCGCTTAATGGCGTTTGGTCCGGTCAGTTCCGGCATGATGCGAATGATCGCGAGGACGCGGCGTTTTCCGCCTGGTTGACCATAACCGATGGTCGCGTCACAGGCTCAACGCTGGAACCCAACACATTTGTACAAGGTGAACTGGCGGAACTGGAAGCCACGCTTCGAGGTCATGTAGACGGCGAGGAAGTCGTCTTCCTCAAAACATATCAGGGCCTCGATCAGGAACCGGTCTATTGCGAAGGCACGATTACCGAGCAAGGCCGCAAGATTGTTGGAAAGTGGTATTTCAGCTGGCCGGACGAGCTCTCGGGCACGTTCGAAATGAGCCGCCAGCTTGTCCGAACGCTGACCCACGAAATGCAAGCGCCGAACACGCGCCGCTAAACCCGCCAAAAACAATGCCCACAATAAGTTTGCTGGCAGGACTGGCATTCGTTGACGCTTGCCCGTAAAGCGCTGGGATGATCGCCCGCCTGCTCGCTGCCCCCATTCTGATCGCCGTGATCGCCATCGCAATGGGGTCAGGCATTGATGCCATGGTCAAAGCGATCGCCCCGAATGCCGGCTTGCATCACCTGCTGGCCTGGCGGTTCCTGTTTGGCGGCCTGCTGGCACTGAGCGTGTTTCGCGCGCAGAAGCGGCCGATGCCCAGCCTGTCCTCGATCCGGTTTCACACCATGCGGGGAATGGTGCAGCTTGGCTGTGCCGTGACGTTCTTCTTTGCCTTGATGCATTTGCCGCTGGCGGTCGCCACAATTATTGGTTTCACCGCCGCCCTGATGGTGCCGTTCGTGGCGAGAGCCCTGCTCGGCGAACAGATTACTGCCACCGCGCTGATCGCGACCCTGATTGGGTTTGCCGGCGCTGCCCTGGCGGTAACGGGCCGACCGCATAATGGCGCAGCAAGCGAACTGTTTGAACTCGGAGTTGTGAGCTGTTTCCTGGCCGCTTTTCTCTATGCCCTCGGCCTGGTTCTGCTTCGCATGCGCGCGACGCATGAAGACGCGACGACCATCGCCATGTTCACCAATGTTGTTCCCGCAGTTCTGCTGTTGCCGGTGACGATCGGCGTGTTTGGAACCCCCGACTGGAGCGATATTCCCTGGTTCCTGATGTTCGGCGTATTGGGGTTCGCGACCTGGTATCTGATGACGCTTGCTTATGCGCGCGCGCCGGCCCAGCGTCTGGCGCCGCTTGAATACACAGCCCTGGTGTGGAGCGGTCTGTTTGGTTCCGTCTTCTTCGCTGAATATCCTGGTTGGCAGACCTGGGTTGGCGCCGTGATCATTATCGGCGCGTGTCTGATTGTGGCTTTTGAAGAGCGTTTCTCAACCCGCACCGAAACCCATATGCCGGTCAGCGACTTGCCGGAGTAATCCGCTAGCGACGAGTGAGATCGCGATGACGCTCGAGCATTCCGTCGAGCGCCTCTGCACTGGCCTCACCCATGAACGGGATGACCAGCAACATGAATTGCAGAACCGTGTCGTGAATCAAAGCTGGCCCACCGCGATCACCGCCGGCGATCAGTTCATTGCTGAGCCAGAAGGTCAGCGTCGACAGCATTTGCTGTGTCAGTGGCTCGCGCAAGCGCCGATCAATCTCGACAATGTCGCGTTTTTCGAGCTGGCGCAGGACGTTCTCGATGGCCTGGCGCTTCATCGCGAGGATTTTCCGGAGCCGCAAAGCCAGGGCCGGATAGCGCTCCATCATGTCGCCGACATTGCGATAGAAGAAGCGGAAGTCGTAAATCTCTTCGAGGACGATATAGATGAAGACCCAATTGTCCTCGATCGAGGTCACGGCGCCATGGCTGCCGCCGAGGATGATCTGCATCTCCTCTTCGAAGCGATCGAACAGCGCCTCGATGATCGGTTCCTTGCCCTTGAAGTGATAGTAGAGATTGCCCGGCGACATATCCAGCGCATTGGCGATATCGACCGCGGTCTGCGCGGCTTCACCCTCGGCATTGAACAGGCCGAGGCTCACATCAAGAATACGGTCGCGTGTCTTCATCGCATGCAATTCGCGTCTAGGCTGCAATTTCTAATCGAGAGCCATATTTGACAGTAAAAGGTCAATATGGAACGAATTTGATCGTGCAAGGTTATCCAAATTTAGACTCTTAACCATAAGAGCAAGCCGTGTGCCGGACGGGGTGGGCCTCGTTCTGAGAGGAAATCGGAGGCAGTGATGAGCAAGACCGCGGACTATATCGGTGAGGCAGCAGCAGACACCACAAATGCGCTTAACCCCTTACTGGGCGGCCTGAACCGTCAGGAGCTTTTAGGCTCTGTGGCAATGATGTTGCGGCGCACCAGCGTATCGCCGATGGCCAATGCCAAATTCGCCGGCAAGATGGCGAAGGAATCCTATGACATCGTGATGGGAAAATCAGAGCGCGCGCCGGACCGCAAGGACAAGCGGTTCCGTGATGCAGCCTGGTCGAACAACCCGTTCTACAAGCGCGGACTGCAAACCTATCTGGCCATGCAGGAACATCTCGAAGACTGGGTCGGTGACCTCAAGCTTGGTGAGATGGAACATGCGCGGGCGACTTTCGTGATGAACATGATCACGGATGCGATCTCGCCGACCAATGCCCTGGTGACCAATCCGGCGGCCAAGAAACGCGCCATTGATAGTGGCGGCCTGTCGCTCGTGAAGGGCCTGCAGAACGCCTATGAAGACATGACCAAGAATGGCGGCATGCCGAGCCGGGTCGACAAGAGCCCGTTCGTCATCGGTGAGAATGTAGCAATCACGCCCGGCAAGGTGGTGTGGAAGAATGAGATGATGGAACTCATTCAATACACGCCAATCACGGATGAAGTGCGGGAAATCCCCTTCCTCAACATCCCGCCACAGATCAATAAATACTATGCCAGCGACCTCGACCCGATCACCAGCGTGATCCAGTTCCTGCTGCGCAACAAGTTCCAGCCCTTCATCATCTCCTGGCGCAATCCAACCAAGGAGCACGCGGAATGGGGCATGTCTGACTATGTCGACAGCCTGATCCAGTGCACCGAAGTGATCAAGGAGATTACCGGATCGGACAAGATCAACATTTCCGGTGCCTGCTCAGGCGGTATCACGACCGCGACCTTTGCCAGCCTGCTGGCCGCTGCGGGTGACGACCGGATCAACTCGCTGACCTTCCAGGTCTGTGTCCTCGATCCGGAACAGGATGATAGCGAGCTCAGCGCCATGGCGTCCGAGCGCAGCCTCGAGATCGCGCGCCGCTATTCGCGCCGCAAAGGCATTCTGAAAGGCGACGACCTCGCCCGCATGTTTGCCTGGATGCGTCCGAATGATCTGGTCTGGAACTATGTCGTCAACAATTACCTGATGGGTGAAGATCCACCGCCATACAATGTCCTGTTCTGGAACGATGATTCCACGAACCTGCCAGCTGGCCTGCACTCCGACTATCTCGATTTCGGGCTGCACAAGCCGTTTACAAATCCAGGCAAGGTCGAGGTTGCCGGGCATATGGCTGACCTCACCAAGGTTGATGTCGACAGTTTCATTGTCGCCGGTGTCACCGACCATATTACTCCATGGAAAGCTTGCTACCGCACGACCAAACTGCTCGGCTCGAAGAATATGGAGTTCGTGCTTTCAAATTCCGGCCACATCCAATCGCTTCTGAACCCACCCGGGAATCCGAAGGCCAAGTACTTCGCCAACACGGACCTGTCCGGCACCGCGGATGAATGGGCAGCTGGAGCTGAGGAAGTTGCTGGATCATGGTGGACCCGTTGGGCAGAGTGGATGCATGAACGGGCCGGTGAAATGAAGCCAGCCCCCGAACAAAACGGATCAGAGCAGTTCCCGCCGCTCTATGATGCGCCCGGAAAATATGTGTTTGACTAAAGGGCGGTACGTCCGCTGGCGGCACGAAGTCTAAGGAGGCCGCCATGGCGACCCGCAAATCGGCAAGCAGAGCGAAACCACGCCTGCCTGAAATCAGTATGGAGACGGTCGGCGCCTTCACACTGCGCGTTGGCTATTGGCCGGCCGAAAGGCCATCTGACAAACGCCCGCTGCTTTTCTTCAACGGCATTGGCGCGAATATGGAGCTTGCCTTCGGCCTCGGCGAGTGGATGCGCGACCGCGAGATTTTGACCTTCGACATGCCCGGTGTCGGCGAAAGCGAGCCAGCCCGGTTCCCCTATCGCCCATGGATGATGGCCCGTGTGGCGCGCAAGCTGTGCGACCAGTATGGCTTCTGCGATGTCGACGTCATGGGTGTATCCTGGGGCGGGGCGATGGCGCAGCAATACGCGTTTCAATACCGCAACTCGGTCGGCAAACTGGTCCTGGTCGCAACCACGGCCGGGATGACCATGGTGCCGGGCAAGATCAGCGCAATCTCGAAAATGGCCGACGCGCGGCGCTATACTGACCCGGACTATATGCGCGAGAACTTCCAGCGCCTGTACGGTGAAGCGGCCGATGAAGGTGCCGGTGAGCATATCGACAATCTGAAACCGCCTGCCCCGATGGGCTATGTCTATCAGTTGCTGGCCTTCCTTGGCTGGTCATCCCTGCCTTTCATCCGCTTCCTGCGCATGCCGACCCTGGTTATGGCAGGCGACAAGGATGCAATCGTGCCGATGGCGAATGCGCACATCCTGAATACGGCGCTGCCCAATTCCAAGCTGCACGTGGTGCAGGATGGCGGACACCTGTTCCTGGTCACTAAGCCCGAGCAAAGCATTTCCGTGCTCACCGAATTTCTCGATGAACCGATGGAAGCCATGCAGCCGAAGAGCGTCTGGCAGCAAGGCTTCTCATTTGCCTGAAAGCGCTACCTGGCGGTCGAGCTGAGTGAGGGGCGACCAGATGCTATCGCCGCTCCACCAAACGGCTCTGCAGGCCACGGCTGATTTTCTGAGTGACACTGACGATCCCTGGTGGGTGCTTGGCAGCGCTGCGATGGCCTTGATCGGCGTCGATCCGGGCGAGGTTCGCGATATTGATGTGCTGGTCTCGCCGCGCGATGCGCAAGCGTTGATGCGCGTGCACGGGCTCACCAATCAGGCCGATGGCGGCACCCACCGGTTCAGGTCTCATTATTTTCTGCAACCGAACCTCGGCGATATCCCGGTTGAGGTGATGAGCGGCTATCAGATCTTCGAGAGCGGCAGCTGGTTGCCCGTTGCCCCGGCCTCCCGCCTCGCCGTCACAGTGGGCGAGGCAACCGCCTTTGTGCCGGATCGCGCCGATCAGATTGACCTTCTCAAACGCCTTGGCCGTCCGAAAGACCTGAATCGATTGCGCCGGTTCGACTGACCCGCTTGCCCCGAAGACAAGCGTAACACCCACTAGGCACACGCAAGATAATTGCGCAGGATGCCCGTCATCGCCGTAAGAGCGAACGGAGGACCCTGCATGACTGACACCGCCGCAGCAGACGCTGCGACAGATGCCGCCGATACGTCCCAGCATTATGGAACCGGCGGCGCGCTCGGCAAAACAGGGTTTGCCTGGGCCGTCTTCGAATGGGCCCGCAACCCGTATTACATCCTCATCGTCATCTATATTTTCGCCCCGTATTTTGCGCGTGAAGTCATGGGCGCCGATATTCTCGCCAGCGGTGAACTGGACGGGATGGACCCGGAAACCGCCCGGCGAACCGCAAATGCAGGCGGACAAGCCGCGATCGCATCCGTAACAAAATGGGCTGGCCTGGTTGGCGCTTTCACAGCGCCGTTCCTCGGTGCAGCGCTCGATCGCGGCGGGCGCAGGAAACCGATCCTCGCTGTGTTTCTTGGCACCATAGCCCTCATGTCTTGGTTGCTCTGGTACGCGATTCCAGGCGAATCCGGTTTCTCGACCGGGACGATCATGACCTTCCTCGTGATCGCCTATGTTTGCTACACATATTCAGAGGTCACGCACAATTCGATGCTGGCCGTATCGGGTGCACCGCAATCTTTGCCGATGATATCCGGCCTCGGACTAGGCCTCGGAAATCTCGCTGCGACACTCTTGTTCATAGCCTTGGTCGGATTGTTCGCGTTGCCCGGAATAATTGGTTGGCCATTTGCCGCGCCGCAATTCGGAATCAGCCTCGAAGCCTTCGAACACCAGAGATTGGCCGGACCTCTGTGCGCGGCCTGGCTGGTGCTGTTCTCGATCCCGTTCTTTCTCTACGCCGAAGATGGCGGCACAAAGGGCGCGAGCTGGCCCAAAGCGTTCAAAGATGGCGCGAACGCTGTGTTCACGACGCTCAAGGAAGCGACCAAGTACCTGCAAATGATGAAATTTCTCATCGCGCGGATGCTTTACGCTGACGCCATGGCAGCCTTGCTTGCTCTGGGGGCTGTATACGTCGCCCTCTTCCTGGAATGGGGCTTTCTTGAAATGACCGCCTACGCGATATTCGGGTCGATCTGGGCCTTCGGCGGCGGGCTGTTCGGCGGCTGGATGGATACCAAGTTTGGCCCGAAGGTCGCCCTCATCATCTCTATTGTCGCCATGGTCGCCACCCTCGCCTTCCAACTCTCCATCACACAGGAAACGCTGTTCTTCGGCCTCGTCGACAATTTCCAGGTCTGGGACGGACTGATCTTCCAGACCTTTTCTGACCTTGTCTATCTCGGCTCAATCAGTGTGGTTGCGGTGACCGCCACCGCGAGCATTTCATCCAGCCGGTCGATGCTGGTGCATCTCGCGCCGCCCGGGCGCAGCGGTGAGTTTTTCGGGCTTTATGCGATTGCCGGCACCGTCACCGTCTGGGCCGGGCCACTGCTCGTCGAGATCTTCACCAGCATGTTCAACAGCCAGCGCATCGGCATGGCGTCGATTTCGGTGCTGTTCCTAATGGGCCTCGCCGTTCTGACTACGGTTAAGATGAACGAGCAAGCGGCCTGAGGTCTAGCGCTTCATCGCTACGACTTTGGCGTCCGGCTCTGACCGCGTTGCGTGCATCAGTTCCATGCTGCGCAAATATGGGATCAGCGCCGACTGATCTTGCGGACGGCTGAACAGGAAGCCCTGCAGCTCGTCACAGCCTTGCTCGCGGAGGAAGCGGGCCTGAGCGTCAGACTCAACGCCCTCAGCCGTGACCGACATGCCAAGCGCATGCGCCATGGAAATCGTGGCGCGAGCAATCGCACAGCTTTGATCGCTGGTATCAATACCGCGCACAAAAGCCTGGTCGAGCTTCAGCTTGTCGAACGGGAAGCGCTGCAGGTAAGCCAGCGATGAGAAACCGGTGCCGAAATCATCCATCGCGATCCGCACGCCAAGATCCTTCAGCTTGCGCAAACGACCCAGAATGAAGGCATTGTCCGACAGGAAAACGCTTTCGGTGATCTCAAGCTCAACCCGTTTTGGATCGAGGCCCGTTGCCTCCAATTGCGCTTCAATCAGCGGCAATAGACGCAAGCTATGCAGTTGCAGGGGCGAGATATTGATACCGATCTTGGTGCCCTTCGGCATTTCGGCAGCGGCAGCAATTGCATGTTCGATCACCCGGTCGCCGAGTGAAATGATGATACCATTGTCTTCGGCGACAGGAATGAACTCGGTCGGCGAGACGGCGCCGCGCACCGGATGATACCAGCGCGACAGGGCTTCAACGCCGGACACAGCGCCGGTTTTCGCGTCCATGATCGGCTGGAATTGCAGATTGAGATTGTCCGCTTCGATCGCTTTGACGAGGTCATTGGCAAGCTCGCGCTGGCCACGCACACGCGCCTTGAAGCTCTCTGAATATTCTTTCCAGTGTCCCCGACCGCTGGACTTGGCTGCATATAGCGCGAGATCAGCTTCCTTGATGACGGAGTCTGCGTTTGTGGACTGTGCCTCGATCCGGCGCAGTCCGACACTCGCACCGCACTGAACATCGGTATTGGCGTAGCGATAAGGCTGTTGCAGCGCGACCGTCAGTTCCTCGACAAACTTGACCAGGCGGCCCTCGACTTGCGGGCGCGCCACCAAAAGCGCGAACTCGTCGCCACCATAGCGCGACAGCAGGTCCATCGGCTCGCACATTGCCTGCAGGCGTTCGGTGACAAGCTTCAGAACCTCGTCGCCGCCGCCATGTCCGAAAGTGTCATTGATCCATTTGAAATTATCCAGGTCGATCCAGATCAGCGCGCTCTCATAAGTCTCGCGAATTTCGCTTTCGAGGTGGGCTGTGATCGCTGCGGTAAACGAGTTACGGTTCAGCAATCCTGTAACGGAATCATACTCTGTCAGGAATGCAGCGCGCTGTTCACTGACGCGCAGGGCCGTGATGTCAGTCGCCGAGCCACGATAGCCTCGAAACTCACCATCCTCGAAATGGGGCCGAGCGGAGAGTTTCCAGTATCGCGCATCGATGTCGTAACCGTCTTCAACCTCAAGCTCGAGTGCAACGATCTCGGAACCCCGTGCCATACGGGCCCGGAACAGGTCGCGCTCGGGTGAGTATTTGAACAAGGTCAGGATATCGCGGCCGAGCACGCGTTCGGTCAGATCCGTACCCAGCAGGGCGTCATTGCTAACCTCGGAAATCAAACCTTCTGCATCCGTCGACCAGAAACAAGTATCCGTCGCAAAGCCGACATCGCGTAGTACGGAGTTGATCTCACGCGTCCGCTGAACCTCGAGCTCCACTTCCTGCAGCCTTTGATTGTAGCGGGCAAAATAGATGCGCGTACAAACCGCGAGGCCGCCAAAATAGACGAGCATGACCATTGAAACGATGGTCGATGCGACGGTCGGTTGAAACAGAGTATTGGCAACAAATCCGCCCAGCGTCACCGCCAGAACGATCCGGCCAAGCCGCGGCATGTATTGCAAGAGAAGCGCGGCCGACATTGTGCTGCCGGACAGGATCGCGCCAAACAATAGGTGCGCAGGCATCGGCTCCAACAAGGCGAGAACGCCAGGGACTGCGCCCCAGGCGACGCCAAGGGCGACAAAGGAAAAGCGCTTGATCAGCGTCAGGGCCTGGCGCGTGCCGCCGAACAGCTCAGCGCGCTCGCGCAAGCTCATCAGAAAGAAGGTGGCACACAGGAAAGACTGACCAATGAGCCAGAGAAAGAACAGATCGCTGCCGCCCAGCTCGCCGAACAATAGGACCGCGGCACTGACCAGGCTGGCCATGAATAAGACAGGCGCCAGCACCGAGATTAAGGCGACCTCGCGGGCGCGGTCGATATCTTTGGTGGTGGTGATTGCGTCAGTCCGTCCCCACAGACTTGCAGTACTGCTACTCATGACTCGCTCGAATTTTGTCCCGATTGGAGGTCAATATACGCGGGAAAGGACAGAGAAGAATTGAGACGCTAGGACAGTTTGTGTCGTCGCGATTAACCTTTCAGAAATGCAAAACGCCCCGCGGCGGGCAGGGCGTTCGCATATTCATCTGTTCGATCGTGATCAGACGTCGAGCAGCAGGCGCTCTGGATCCTCAAGCGCTTCTTTGACCCGCACGAGGAATGTCACAGCTTCCTTGCCGTCGACAATCCGGTGGTCATAAGACAGCGCCAGATACATCATCGGACGGATCACAACCTGGCCATCCACGGCAACCGGGCGCTGCTCGATCCGGTGCATGCCAAGCACGCCGGATTGCGGCGGGTTGAGGATCGGCGTCGACATCAGCGAGCCATAGACACCGCCATTGGTAATCGTGAACGTACCGCCCTGCATGTCGGCAATCGACAGCGTGCCATCGCGGGCCTTCTTGGCGACATTGCCTAGCTCGGCTTCAATACCGGCCAGCGAAAGCTCATCACAATCGCGCAAAACCGGCACGACAAGGCCGCGCTCGGTCCCGACCGCCATGCCGATATCATAATGGTTCTTGTAGATGATGTCGGTGCCATCGATCTCGGCATTCACCGCCGGAATCTCTTTCAGCGCAGAGACAACGGCCTTGGTGAAGAAACCCATGAAGCCGAGCTTCACGCCATGTTTCTCGAGGAAGGCATCCTTGTAGGTTTTGCGTAGCTGCATCACCGCGCTCATGTCCACATCATTGAACGTGGTCAGCATCGCCGCTGTGTCCTGGGCTTCCTTCAGGCGCCGGGCAATCGTCTGGCGCAGGCGTGTCATACGGACCCGCTCCTCGCGCGGACCGATGTCCCGCGGCGGTTTGGCTTCGGCTGGCGCCGCAGCGGCTTTGGGCGTGTTCACATAAGCCAGTGCATCGGCCTTGGTGGCGCGGCCATCGCGGCCGGTGCCTGGGATATCAGCCGGATTGACGCCCGCTTCAGCAGAAATGCGCCGAACCGAAGGCGCCACCGGGCGCTCGCCCGTTGCGGCGGGTGCGCTTGCTTGAGCCGGCGCTGCCGCCGGTGCCGGAGCTGCCGCGGCGGGTGCGCTGCCCGCGCTAATGCGCGCGATCACGGCGCCGGGCGTCACGCCATCGCCTTCCGCGACGAGCCACTCAGCAATCACACCGTCAGCCGTCGCCGGCACTTCCAACGCGACCTTGTCGGTTTCGATCTCGGCAATGGTTTCGTCTTTGGCGACAGCATCGCCGACCTGTTTCAGGAAGGACGAGATTGTGCCTTCGGCAACGCTTTCGCCCATGCTCGGAACGGTGACGTCAACGCTGGCGCCGCCGGAACTGGCAGCAGGCGCAGGTGCAGCAGCGGCTGGTGCGGGAGCGGCTTTCGCTGGCGCCGCTTTTGCCGCGCCATTGGCGCCGCCGAGGCGGCCGAGCAGCGCGCCGATTTCGACCGTATCGCCTTCAGCGGCGACAATCTCGCTCAAGGTTCCGGCGGCTTCAGCCGAGACCTCGACGGCAACCTTGTCGGTTTCCAGTTCAACGAGGACGTCATCCTTGGCCACGGCGTCCCCGGCCGTTTTCAACCATTTTCCAACCGTTGCTTCGGTGACGCTTTCACCCAGGGTTGGGACAATAATGTCAGTCATTTTTGGTCTCTGTCTTCGTCTCTGTTTGGTCTTTAGGTGTTTACCAGACTGTCTTCTACAGGCGTGTCGCCAAGGGCGGCACCGATGAACGCGTCTTTCTCGCGATTATGGGTCGAGAGCAAGCCGGTCGCTGTTGCGGCAGCGGGTGGCCGCCCTGTATATTTAGGACGCGGATGCTCGCTGCCAACATGATTAGCTGCCCATTCGATTTCATCACGAATGAAGGTCCAACCGCCCATATTGCGCGGCTCTTCCTGGCACCAGACCAGTTCAGCTTGCGGGAACCGTTTCAGTTCAACCATAAGAGCTTTACGCGGCACGGGGTAGAATTGTTCCACGCGGAGCAAATAAATATCGTCGGCGCCGCTTTCTTCGCGCGCTTCGAACAGGTCATAATAGACCTTGCCGGAGCACAGAACCACGCGGCGGATCTTGTCATCCTTGACCAGTTTGACCTTGCCTTCGCGGCCCGGCGTATCGGCATCATCCCAGAGCACGCGGTGGAAGGACGATTTGGTATTCATGTCGTCAAAATCGCTGGTCGCCAGCTTGTGACGCAGCAGGGATTTCGGCGTCATGATGACGAGGGGCTTGCGGAAATCGCGGTGGATCTGCCGACGCAGGGCGTGGAAATAGTTGGCCGGCGTGGTCAGATTACAGACTTGCCAATTATCTTCCGCGCACATTTGCAGGAAGCGTTCGAGACGCGCCGAGGAGTGCTCTGGCCCCTGCCCTTCATAGCCATGCGGTAGGAGCATGGTGAGGCCGGACATGCGCAGCCATTTGCGTTCAGCCGAAGAAATGAACTGGTCGAAAAAGACCTGTGCACCGTTTGAGAAATCGCCGAACTGCGCTTCCCACATCACCAATGCGTTCGGATTGGCGAGCGAGTAGCCATATTCGTATCCCAGCACAGCCTCTTCCGAGAGCAGCGAGTCGATCACTTCATATTCGGCCTGGCCTTCGCGCAGGTGGCTCAGCGCGGTGTAACGATCACCGGTCTTCTGATCGACCATATGGCTGTGGCGTTGCGAGAACGTTCCACGGCCGCAATCCTGGCCCGAAAGGCGCACATGGAAGCCGTCATCCAGCAGGGTGGCGAACGCAAGATGTTCAGCGGTCGCCCAGTCGAGGCCCTTGCCGGCGGCGATCGCATCAGCTCGTCCCTTAACCACGCGACCAAGCGTGCGGTGGATATTCACATCGTCCGGAATGGTGGTGATCTTGGTGCCAAGCTCTTTCAGCTTGGCCTTGGACACGCCGGTTTTGCCGCGACGCTCATCATCCAGCGGCAGACCAAGGCCCTTCCACTCACCTTCCAGCCAGTCGGCCTTGGTGGTTTCGACTTGCTTGCCGTCTTCAAAGGCCTTGTCGAGGAAGACCTCAAACGCTTTGACTTCAGCGGCGACCTCTTCCGCGGTCATCAGGCCTTCTGCGACCAGACGCTCGCCATAGAGTTCGCGGGTCGACTTGTGGCCCTTGATGCGGGTGTACATGACCGGCTGGGTAAACATGGGCTCGTCGCCCTCATTATGTCCAAACCGGCGATAGCAGAACATGTCGATGACGACATCCTTGCCGAATTTCTGACGATACTCGGTCGCCACTTTCGCGGCATAGGTCACCGCCTCCGGGTCATCGCCATTGACGTGGAAGATCGGCGCCTGAACCATCAAAGCGACGTCAGACGGATAAGGCGAAGAGCGCGAATACATCGGGCTGGTCGTGAAGCCGATCTGGTTGTTGATGATGAAGTGGATCGTCCCGCCGGTGCGATAGCCCTGCAGGCCGGACAGCGCAAAACACTCAGCCACGACGCCCTGGCCGGCGAACGCCGCATCGCCATGCAGCAGCAGCGGCAGCTTCTTCGTGCGATCGAGATTGCCGCTCTCTTCATATTGCATGAACTGCTTGGCGCGGACGCGGCCGAGCACGACCGGGTCCACCGCTTCCAGGTGGGATGGATTGGCATTCATGGTCAGGTGGACCGTATTGCCGTCAAACTCGCGGTCCGACGAGGCGCCGAGATGGTATTTCACGTCGCCAGAGCCGAACTCGCCAGCGCCTTGTGTCGAGCCACCCATGAATTCGTGAAAGATCTTCTCATACTCTTTGCCCATCACGGCGGCGAGCATGTTGAGACGACCGCGGTGTGGCATGCCGACAACGATCTCATCGACGCCAAGGGCGCCGCCGCGCTTGATGATCTGCTCCAGCGCGGGGACCGCCGCTTCGCCGCCATCCAGGCCAAAGCGCTTGGTACCGGGATAGCGTTTGTGCAGGAAGCGTTCGAACGTCTCGGCCTCAATCAGCTTGGACAGGATCGCCTTCTTGCCTTCTGGCGTAAACGCCACGCCCTTGTCCGGGCCTTCGATACGTTCCTGGAGCCAGCTTTTTTCTTCCGGATCGGAAATGTGCTGGAACTCAATGCCGAGCGTGTCGCAATAGGTGCGGCGGACTATGTCGAGGATCTGGCGCACCGTCGCATGCTCGAGGCCGAGCACACCATCGATAAAGATCTCGCGATCGAGGTCGGCTTCTTCGAACCCGTAATTTTTCGGGTCGAGTTCGGGTTGGTATTCAGGATTGTCGAGGCCGAGCGGATCGAGCTGAGCCTGCAAGTGTCCCCGCATCCGGAAGGCGCGGATCATCATCAGCGCTTTAACTGAGTCTTTTACAGCCCGCTCAACGTCTGCGTCGGTCGCGGTCGGGGCCGAAGACTTGATCTTCTTCTCGAGCTTTGGCTCGAGCAGCGTCCAGTTACCGTCAAAGGCTGCGGTTTCCTCAGGCGAGGTCGGTGTTGGCCATTGCGTGCGTTTCCAGCTCGCGCCGTCGGCATTGCGGGTCGCGTCGGCGCCGCCATCTCCCAGCTCCTGGAAAAAGGCGCGCCAGCTTTCCGGAACCGAATTTGGGTTCTCGGCATATTTCGCCTGCATCTGTTCGATCCAGACAGCGCTGCCGCCATACAGAAACAGGGTGTCCAGCATCGCGGCGTTTTGAGCGCTGCGACCGCCATCTACGGGAGAACCGTCGTCTGCCATGTGATACCGTCCTTTGTATCGGACGGCCGGGCGGGGTCAGTTTGGCCTCGTCTGGCCGTCCAGGAAACGCATATAGTGCGTCCCTAGCCTTTCAAAACCTCTACCATGGTTGTGCCCAAACGGGCAGGGCTTGGCGATACTTTGATTCCGGCTGCTTCCATAGCCGCAATCTTGGATTCAGCATCCCCTTTACCGCCAGAAACAATCGCGCCTGCATGGCCCATAGTACGGCCTTTTGGAGCGGTGCGTCCGGCGATGAAACCAACCATTGGTTTCTTGCGGCCTTTCTTGGCCTCATCGATCAGGAACTGGGCGGCGTCTTCTTCTGCCGTCCCCCCAATTTCACCAATCATGACGATGCTTTCTGTTTCGTCATCCGCGAGGAACATTTCCAACACGTCGATAAATTCTGTGCCTTTGACCGGGTCGCCGCCAATACCGACAGCCGAGGTCTGGCCGAGACCTTCAACAGAGGTCTGGTAGACAGCTTCATAGGTCAGCGTGCCCGAACGCGAGACGACGCCGACAGAGCCTTTCTTGAAGATCTTGCCGGGCATGATGCCGATCTTGCACTGTTCAGGGGTCAGCAGACCCGGGCAGTTCGGTCCGATCAGGCGTGAGTTCGAGCGATCCAGCTTGGCTTTGACGCGGACCATGTCGAGGACGGGTACACCTTCGGTGATGCAGACGATCAGCGGGATCTCAGCATCAATGGCTTCTTCGATCGCAGCCGCGGCGCCAGCTGGCGGCACGTAGATCACCGACGCATTGGCGCCGGTCGCGTCCTTGGCGTCAGCAGCATTCGCATAGATTGGCAGTGACGCACCATTATCAGCGGTCCAGCTTTCACCGGCTTTGCGCGGGTGGGTGCCGGCAACCATCTGCGAACCGAAATATTCCAGCGCCTGATTGGTGTGGAAGGACCCCGTTTTGCCGGTCAGGCCCTGAACCATTACTTTTGTGTTCGAGTCGATAAGAATGGACATGTGTCTTACGCGCCTTTCACGGCTGCAACAATTTTCTGGGCGGCGTCGTCGAGATCATCGGCTGGAATGATATTCATTCCGCTCTGAGCGAGGATTTCCTTGCCCTTCTCGACATTGGTGCCTTCGAGGCGGACCACGAGCGGCACGGCCAGCGATGTTTCCTTCACGGCTTGGATCACGCCTTCAGCGATGACGTCGCATTTCATGATGCCGCCAAAGATGTTGACGAGGATGCCTTTGACGTTCGGATCCTTCATGATGATCTTGAACGCGGCTGCCACTTTCTCGGCATTGGCGCCGCCGCCGACATCACAGAAATTGGCCGGCTCTTCGCCATACAGCTTGATGATGTCCATGGTCGCCATGGCCAGACCCGCGCCGTTGACCATGCAGCCAATCGTGCC
>SPJK01040283.1_pt1 | contig 17789 bp, 17 predicted proteins | sample 3741771 | NCBI WGS metagenome assembly SPJK01 (sample SAMN10925997, study PRJNA522277) | cold seep metagenome | isolation source: Elba SIP-enriched marine methane seep metagenome, extraction at timepoint T2 | place: Italy: coast of Elba, Mediterranean Sea
CAAACTTTCGAACAACTACGCAATCTATTTGCTTCGATGACCCCTGGCGCTCGTTTGACCGCGGGGTTGCTGATGGTTGTCGTCGTTGTAAGCCTAGGATTTCTTGTCCAACAGGGAACAAGCGGGCCCGACGAATATCTGTTCGGTGGCGAACCGATCGCAGCTAGTCAAATTGCACGTATGGAAGCGGCGATGGCGTCGGCAGGTTTGAATGATTTTGAAGTCGAAGGCAATCATATCAAAGTACCACGTGGTCTGAAGTCAGCTTACATTGCTGCAATTGCGGATGCTGGTGAACTACCACCCGACGTCTTCAGAATGATGGACGAAGCGCTTGATAAAGGAAGTATCTTCGACAGCAGCGCCGTCAAGAAGCAACGTCTCAAGGCAGCCCGCGAACAACAATTGTCATTGATCATTAAACAAATGCCATGGGTTGAAAACGCCATGGTGCTCTACGATGTACAAGAAGAACGCGGTTTGAGAGCGGTTCGGAAAGCATCAGCATCCATTAGTATTATGCCAGCCGTTGGAGAAACAATTTCTTCAAGCAGGGCTCGCAATCTCAAGAGCATGGTCGCCAGCGCACATAACATTCCTATCGAGAATGTATCGATCACTAACCTTGGCAACGATAGCATGATGAATGGCGAGGGAATATCGCCTGATGATTTTGACAATCCGCTCTATGTTACGAAAGCCAAAGTTGAACGTGATCTTAGAAACAACATTGTCAATCAGCTTAGCTTTATCCCTGGCGTACGCGTTGAGGTAAGCGCTGTTCTCGACAGTACCGCCGAGAAGCGAACCGTTCAGGTTAAGCCAGAAAAAGAAACCGCCCTCCTAAAGAAACAAGAAACGACCGAGAAGTCCAAACAAACGGTAATGGGACCAGGAGGGGCCCCTGGCCTAGCTTCTCAAGGACCAGGCCGAAACGGCTCGGAACAACCACAACAGCCACAGAATACTAACGACGATTCAACCGAGCAAATCATCACCGACAGCGTCGTGGGAACCACAACGGTTGAAGAGATTACCGCCGGATTTAGTATCCAACGAACCGAAGCGAGCATCGCAGTTCCACAGTCATACGTTGTAACGGTTTACAAAAAACAAGAATTAGATAAAACCGGCACGGAACCCGAACAGGTGACTCCGGATCAGTTGCAACAACTTGAAGAAACGATCAAAACCAATGTCGAGAATCTTGTTCAGCCCCTCTTAGCAAAGCTTACTCTTGGCGAAAACGAATACGATCAAGCCAAGGTTGTATTTTATCATGATCTTCCCGCTGCTGAGATTCCAGCACCTTCACTTGCATCGGACGCAATCGGCATCCTTGGTCGTTACGGAAACACTTTGGCGATGGCCGGGGTGGCATTAGTTAGCTTGGTGATGCTCCGTTCAATCGCTTCGGGTGGAAGCAATGATCCAAACTCAGCTACTTCGGCAGCATTGCGACTATCTGGTGGAGGAGTTGATGCCAACGGAGATTCAATATCTGGCGAAGAAGACGAAGATGATGATCGGGAACGCCTTACACTTCGCAAAGCAGATACCCTGAAGGACGATCTTGCTGAAATGGTAGCCAGCGATCCAGATGCCGCTGCTGAAATTCTGAAAGCGTGGATTAGTAACGCTGCCTAGAGAAACAATTATCGATCAGAGTACTGACAAAAGAATCAAAGCCTAACGGATTAACGTGCCAACAAAACAAGATAAATCGATTCGCAAAGCAGCTATCTTTGTTCAAGGTCTGGACAAAAAGTCTGCGGAGACGCTTTATGCTCGCATGTCAGCAACGGAAGCTGCTCAACTCCGGCAAGCCGTACGTAAAATTGGCGCGGTTGACGAACAAGAACATAGCTCTGTCATCGATGAATTGCGTCAAAGCAAGGACCAGCAGGTGAAGCATCGATCATCGCTAATAGATGATCGCGAAGGTGTTGCATTGGAAATTGGCTCGGCAGCAATCCATGGACCGATCCAAAGCACGAATACGAGAATCAACCTTCCTAATGACCCCCATGAGTGGTTTAGTTGTATTGGTCAAGCGGAACCTGCTGCTGTGGCGAGTTACTTGTCTTCAGAACAACCACGCACGATTGGGCTCGTCCTTTCGTACATCTCTCCCGATCTTGCCGCAAAGGTTCTTGCCGAGTTTTCTGAAGATCAACAAACCAAGATTTTATTACAACTTGCGTCCCTTGGGGAAGCTGATCCAACGAGCGTCCGCGTCCTAGCAACAGGACTTTCAAATTGGATCAAACGGCAAGGACAAGAAAAAATAGTACGGGCAAGCCGAATGTCATCGGTTCAAGCAATCCTCTCAGCAGTGCCTAACTCAAATCGTAAAGCGATTGTCGAGAAACTACAGGAACAAGAACCTTTACTGGATTTAAATCCATCGAAAGAAATTACGGTTAGTCTGTCCGACCTTCAAGATGAAAACTCAAATCAAGTAACCCAGCCTTCAACAAAACAATCATCCAAGCCAAAGCGAACTCGATCACAGCTTTCGTTTAGCAGGATTCACAATGCTGATGCTGACACGCTTACCATGGCACTGGCAACCATGCAAAATCGCAATGCTCTGCTCGCCTTGGTTGAAGCCGATGAGAAATTGGTCGGAAAAATCAAATCAAAGATGCCGCGAAAGTTAGCAAAGTCTTTTGAACAAAGGCTAATGAAATTTGCCCCCGCATCCTTGGAAGAAATCGAGCACGCAAAAAATGAATTCGCACTAGCCGTCGAGAAAATACTAATTATCCGCAAGCGAACAATCAACAAGAAGTAACTAAGAACCAGTATGGCAACCATCATTCGTAGCAAACACGAACCAGAAGCCCGGGCAGGTGATACTACTCGTCCGGTTTCGTATACGTTTCGCGAGATGTCTCTCCAAGGAGATGACTACATCGACCGAATTCGAATCGAGGCTGTCAAAATTATTCACGAGGCGAAAGAACAAGCAGATAAAATCCGGCACGATGCCGAACGCGACGGTCGTCTAAAGGCTACTCAGCAAATCGACAAACTACTCAACGAAAAGATCCATATGCGGATGCAAACGCTTATGCCCGCTATGGATGAAATGATGTCACAGTTGGACGAATCACGAGGAGAATGGCGTTCCTATTGGGAGCAAAACACCTTGATGATTGCTGTCCGTATTGCTGAGAAATTAATTCAACGCGAAATAAAAGAGACGCCCGAGATCTCACTAAATTGGATCCGCGATACTTTGAAACTCGCAGCCAATTCTTCCGAGGTGCAAGTTCGACTCCATACTTTTGACTATCGAAATTTGTCGGAACAAGTGGAGGCTCTAGCAAAAAATCTTAGCAAAATGAACGAAACAGAAATCATCGCAGATGATTCTGTTGAGCAAGGTGGTTGTGTTGTAAAAACTAAGTATGGTGAATTTGACATGCAAATTTCATCTCAATTAGAACGCATTAAAGAAGAACTTAGCTGAAAATTCCAAGCAGGATGACGGATCATCTTGTTACAAAACTAGAGAAACCCAAGCAATGGATCTGCTTGATAGAATTAACGACGCAAATACAGTTACCATGCAGGGTAGCGTTGTCGAAACGGCTGGCCTGATGGCGACCGTTGCAGACTTTCCTGCGCCTGTCGGCGCGTTAGTCGAATTCATCAAGGATGATTCTGCCAAGACTCAAAGACCAGCCTTACTTGGTGAAGTCGTTGGCTTTCGTGGACGTTTGACCATGGTATCACCCTATGGCAACTTAACGGGGATACAACGGGGTCATCGTATCAAGCTTGTCCGTTCACGACAAAACTTGCCAGTCGGCGAAGAGCTACTCGGCCGTATCGTAAATGCTCAAGGACAGACGATCGACGGTAAGCCAAGGCCTTCGCTTCGTGAAAGAGCATCACTTGAGGGTACGACCCCCAATCCACTTAGTCGACCACCTATTGATGAAGTAATTACGACAGGTGTACGTGCGATTGACTCCTTACTGACCTGTGGAAAGGGCCAGCGTCTTGGCATCTTTGCTGGATCGGGAGTGGGCAAGAGCACCATGATGGGGATGATGACTCGTTATTCATCCGCAGATGTAATCGTGATTGGGCTTGTTGGTGAACGTGGTCGTGAAGTTAATGAATTTCTACAGCGCGACTTAGGTCCTGAGGGACTTCGCCGAAGCGTTGTCGTCGTGGCAACAAGCGATGAGCCTCCCTTAATGCGATTACAAGCCGCTTCGACGGCTACGGCAATCGCCGAACATTTCAGGGATCAAGGCAAGAATGTTTTGCTTTTGATCGACTCGGTGACTCGTACTGCATTAGCAAGCAGAGAGATTGGCCTCGCCGCGGGTGAGCCACCAACGACAAGAGGCTATCCACCCTCTACGTACTCATTACTACCTAAATTAGTTGAACGAGCAGGTAGAAATGATAAGGGAAGCATCACGGCATTCTATTCGGTCCTGGTCGAAGGGGATGATCCAAACGAACCAATCGTAGATACGATGCGAGGCTTGCTTGATGGACACATGTGGTTGAGCCGGAAAATTGCTTCCCGTGGTATCTACCCAGCGATTGATATTCCGCAAAGTATCAGTCGATTGATGACGGAAATTGCCGAAGAGCGACATCAACAATCGGCTCTTTTGATACGCCAACTCTTGAGCGCACTCGAAGAGAATGAAGATCTTATATCAATAGGTGCCTATCGTCCTGGTGCTAACAAGATACTCGATGCGGCAGTAGCCATACGTGATGAATTGAATCAACTACTCCGTCAAGGAATCTCGGAAAGCTTGAAATTTGATGAGAGTGCTTCTGCGGTTAAATCATTAGCCGAAAAAGCAGCAAACTTAATTTCCTTACCAAACAACGCTTCGACACCAAGAATGCCGGGACTTCCAACTCAATCTAACCTTCCAACATCCACTCCAACCGTTGCTTGATAGCTAAATTCACAAAGATATGAAACGATTCCAACCACGATTCGCCATCATTTCTCGGATTCGAGAAAACGAAAGAGACGCCAAGCGTCAATCTTTGGCGGATGCTTATCGTGCTGAATCGATTCTGCAAGAACAGAAAAAGGAACTGCTCGAACAAATCACAGAGGTGCTAAATATTCGTCGCGAAGTCACCCATGCGAAGAAACTTCAACCAAGCATCCTTATGACTTCGCAGCGCTACGAACATGACCTAAGAGCACAGGTTCAGCGGATAGATGAAGACATAACCGCCGTTCGCAAAGAAATAGATAAGAGGCAAGAAGAATTAATCCTCGCTGAAAAAGAAGTTCGGACTCTCGAGGTTCTTAACGAACGGCTTCGAGCAGAACATCGAATTGCTGAACAACGAGAAGAACAGAAGCTGCTTGATGAAGTTGCCTCGCGTCGACATTGGGAAAAGTTATCGAAACAAGAAGCTTAATATTTCATCTTTAAAGGTTTACTTAAATGCGTTTTCTTCTAGCCCTTATTGGATACCTATCAACAGCTACGGTGATTACCGCAGTTGTAGGTTTGGGTTATGTCTGGCAAACGGATCAAATCAATGATGAAAAGATGTTCAAGATTGTTGCCTTATTCCATGATGTCGATCTTGAATCTTTTGGCAATGATGACGATGCCCAACTTGAAGAAGAGGTTGTCGATGAAGAAGAACCATCACTAAAAGAAACTGAAAGATTGCGACAGTTAATGATGCTAAATCATGATGTCCGTATCGAGTCTCTTAAAAGAAGCCAAAACGAATTTAACTTTATGCTTTCACAGCTTTCGAAAGAACGGGATCGTTTTGATGAGATGGCCAAGGAGCTCAACCAAGGTCTCGAGCAAGAAAAGAAGAAAGCTAGCCAAGAGAGTGTTCAAAATGTGGTACGAGACCTTCAAAGTGTAAAACCTGATATTGCCAAGGAGCTTTTGCTGAAATTCTTAGCTGGCCCTAATAGCAGTCCAGAAGAAAAGCAGAAGGGCTTGGAAGAGGTCATTCGATTGATGAGTGCCATGCCCGTGGATACGCTCCAAGGCATTCTCAAGAAATTCCAAACCCCCGAAGAGTTAGCTCAACTTCATGAGATTCACCAATTGATGCTCAAAGGTGGTCCTCGTGAGCAAGCAATTACCGAAGTCCTTGATCAACTTTATCGCAACTAACCCTGAGAGCGTAACATGAGTAACCAGCTCCCAGTCCAACCGACACCTCCATCCCTCTTGTCAATTGGCAATGAGTCGGGAAAAGCACGTCCGCGCGATATTGCAGATGACTCGTTTCGTGACGAACTGACCGACGTTATCACGAGCGTCGTCGCACCGAGTGAAAATCACCCAGCTAGAGATCCTGAACCAACGTCTGAAAGCAAGCCAAAAGAGAATGCTGATAAACGAATCTCAGAAAGCAAAAACGAGGGTCCCGCTAAAGAAGAGCAACCAAAGGAAAGTTCCTCAACAGATACTGAATCAAACGAAGTAGAAGTATCCTCATCAGCGGGTGAGGAATCCGACGAATCAACCGATACCAACGAGACAATTGACCTGTCAGAGGTTGTGGTTGAAGAAATCCTTCCTTCTGACGAAGTAAATTTAGTTGAAGCCAACGCATCGGCAGAAGAAATTGCTGAGGCAAATGTCGAAGTTGAAGAGATTTCAATAGCAAATCAGACGGATACCGATCAATTAGTAACAAGGGAAGAGACAACCACCCAGCTTGGAGAAACCAACGAAGAAGACACCTCTTTACTGGATGTCGACCCATTGCTTACCGAAGAATCGGTGACACTCAATGAAGAACAAGCTTCAGTCGAAAACGATTCAAATGACGCTGGGACTAACGAAGAAGCACTTACGGAAGAATTCACGACCGACAACAACGCTGAAGAAATTTCCGTCACACAGGAAACTTCTGCGGTCCAACAAAACACGGGGAAATCGTCTGAAAATCGCGATTCCAAGCCTAACCAAAAAGCTCTTGAGAAAGTTGGCTCGAATGCCGTCAGCACTGACTCAACGGAAGTTGATCCCTCTACTGAAGAAGCAATAAACAAACCGATTCAAGCAACTTCCACACAGAACTTTGCTTCTGAGTTAGGAACGGAAATCGATGGTTCTGTGGATGTCGAAGCGATTGATGATGGAGTCCTTAACGAAACGAACACTCAGAATAATGCTTCAGAGCGACAAGCAGAGAAACTAATCGAAAGTCGTTCTGTAAGACAAACCGATACGGGAGCCCCTCGGGTTGATCCTTCTAGGTTTGTCTCGCGTGTTACGAAAGCTTTCGAGTCGGCACAACAAAAAGGAGGGCCGATTGAAATCCGGTTAAGTCCTCCCGAACTTGGTTCACTGCAAGTTCGCCTTGAAGTGAAAGAGGGAATCCTAACCGCTTCGATGGAAACCGAAAACCAGGCGGCACGCAATGCGATCCTCGACAATCTTCCTTCCTTGCGAGAACGTCTTGCTGAGCAGCAAATCCGCATCGAGAAGTTTGATGTTGATGTTCGCGATGATTCAAACCCTTCCGACAATTGGCAACAGTCAGAACAACAAGGTGATCGGGAAGCACAAGCTGAAAGCGATCGACACACTCCCCTGCCAGATGGCAACCAAGAGTCAGACACAAACGAAGCAGCCCCAACCGCTTCAACGATACAACTACCAAACAACGGAATCAATTTAGTTGCTTAGCAAGCAACCAACAGTCAGGACGGATCCATGACACAGATTAATACAGACAATTTGGTTGCCGGCAACACGGGCAACGTAGGCTCTAGTAATTCACTCGAGAATCTTGATCTCGACGTGTTTCTTGAGTTGATGCTTGCCGAGCTGCAGAATCAAGATCCACTTGATCCGACCGACAACAGTGAACTACTCGATCAGATCGGCCAAATTCGTGAGATTAGCTCCAACGACAAACTGACTGAAACCCTCGATTCTGTTTTGCTTGGTCAAAATGTTTCGACCGCTGCCAACTTGATTGGTACGGAAGTCGAAGGACTTACCGACCGAGGACAACGCGTTGTCGGAGCGGTGCAGCAAGTTTCCATCAACGATGGAGAACCCGTTCTCACCTTGGCCACCGAGCCAACAGCTCGATCAGGCACTGACGAAGGAAGCGTCGAGTCGGGCAATTACACCTATGAAATTACTTGGGAAGCGGAAGGAACGATCCTTAGCGTTACCGTTTCGGCAGATACCGATTCCTTAGATGATTTCCTTGGTTCGATTCGTCTTGATAATCTGCCTGAGACCTCCGTTCCAAAGACGGTTTATCGAACCGACAAAAGTGGTAGTGGTGAACTAAAACAAATAGGCGTTTTGCCTGGTGAAACCACTGCCTTTACCGATCAATTGGGGGATGACGAACGAGGCGAGGAAGAGATTCCAGCTTCGCGTCAAATACTTCGATTTGCCGACGCAGTCGAAGTTCGTTTAAGCAATGTCTCCACCGTCGAGACGCTGCGTTAATAACACCGTACACAATCGTTACCTAAATTTGAAAAGCGAGGGACGCCATGGGTCTTCAATCAGCAATGACCACAGCCCTAACCGGTCTGCAAGCCTCTGAAAACGCGATCGACGTGATTGGTAATAACATTGCCAACTCGAATACGGTTGGCTACAAGTCTTCGGACGTGGTGTTTGTAACCCAGTTCCTAAGAACCCAGTCAATTGGTTCGGCTCCCAACGAATCGAGTGGTGGTACAAACCCACGTCAGGTTGGCTTGGGTGTGAAAGTCTCACAAATCGCTCCCGACTTTTCACAAGGTACGGTCGAGATTAGCTCGAACCAACTTGACCTCGCCATCCAAGGGGATGGTTTCTTGGTTGTTCAAGGTTCACAGGGCGAACCGCTTTATACACGAAACGGTCAGCTTGGGCTAAACTCGGAAAACGAAATCGTTACCACAGGTGGTCAAAAGCTGCTTGGGTATACGACGAATGATGATTTTACCCTAGATACCTCGAACGTAGTTCCCCTCGAAATTCCGCTCGGTGCCGAACGGGTTGCCCAGGCAACCTCGACAGCCACCTTCGCCGGTGTGCTTAATCCGACGGTTGCAGTCGGAAATATTCCTGGCACGATTGAATCCGAAATCTTCATTGATGGACTGATCGAAGAGCCGGATGATGACCCACCTGCAACATCATCATTCTTCAGCGCACCAGCTCCTGGAGCTGCTGCCGACGTAACTGGTGGGGGTGCTTTATCCGCAGGCAATTACTCCTATCGAGTTGCCTGGGTAGACGCCAATGGACAAGAAACCTCCGTATCAAGCGACTGGCCAGTTACGGTTGCTTCTGGTGGAAACTCGGTAGATCTAACTGGACTTGATGTGCCTTCTAGTGAATTTGTTAGCTGGAGAATCTACCGAACAATTGCAGGTGGAGCGGATTTCTATCAGCTTGCCGACGTGGTAGTGCCATCTCCCTCAGCCCCAGGTGCTTTTACAGATACGATTAGCGACACTGATTTAACCACAAACGATCCCACTGGACCTCATAGTGACACCACAATTGATGGTGGTACCTACAACTACTACGTTACATATTATAACCCCAGTGGTGGAGGTACTGAATCACTTCCTTCCGACGTGGTTGGGCCCCTTGCTGTTAATGAAGACACTGGAAGTGTTCGACTAGATCTTACTTCTTTAACACCACCAACAGATCCTAATTTTACCCAAGTAAGGATTTATCGTAACACATCAACTGATTCCAGCACTTTCCGTTTGGTAGATACTATTGCAGCCACCGCGGTTGGGCCACCAAGCTCAAGTTACATAGATAAAACCCCAAGCGCCGATATTGCAACAGCCGACACGCTCGACTTTGATGGCCCTCGTGCTGATAGTGGAACTCTTCTCGTTGATATCCGAACAAGAGAGGGATCAGCATATCCTTTCTTATTCGAAGCGGGAACCCTAAGCTTTACGGGAGAAAAAGGTAATTCGGATCTATCAACCAAAGAGTTTGAAATTACCAGTTCGTCGACGGTTGGAGACCTTCTTGATTTCATGCATGATGCCTTAGGCTTGCAAACCACATCCAACGTCCCAGGTGACGAATTCGGTGAAGACTCTTTCACTGGCGATACGGGACTTGTTCAAATGAATACGAATGGCCAAATTGTGGTCACAAGTAATCTTGGAGAAGAAAATGCTGTTGATATCTCTCTAACAGCATTCCAACTTCAACCAAATGACTCGATTACACAACGAACCATACCAATTATCTTCTCAGAGACGCCTCCTTCTGCAAATGGTCCTGGCACGACAAGTGAATTTTTAGTTTACGACTCACTAGGTTCTCCTCTCTCGGTACGTCTGACCACAGTTCTTGAAGAATCGACAAGTGACGAAACAACCTATCGTTGGTATGCAACTAGCGGTGAAAGCAATCCAACGCCTCCTGATTTATCAACCGTTGTAGGCAATGGATTGCTAGTCTTTAACAGTAATGGGGACTTGATTAGTTCGCCAAGTAATCGAGTCAGCATCTTCCGTGAAACCACTGCTAGCCAATCACCTTTGGAAGTTGAGCTCGACTTCTCAACAGTTACCTCACTTGCAGAAACGAATGCCGCCGGTCAGCCGATTAGTAGCTTCAGCATGACAAGCCAAGATGGTTTCCCACCTGGTGTTTTGACTGACTTTATCGTGACGGAAAGTGGTCTTATTCAGGGCCAATTCAGCAACGGTACTCAACGGACGCTCGGCCAGGTTGTTATGGCACGATTTGCAAACAATCAAGGTCTGAGCCAAGTCGGCGACAGCCTCTTCTCGGCCAGTGTTAACTCGGGTGAAGCTTTTATTGCTGAACCGGGAACCAACGGTTTGGGTAGCATCACGGCCGGTGCTGTTGAGCTTTCGAATACGGACATTGGACAAGACCTTGTCGAAATGATTCTGGCTCAGACTCAGTATCAAGCAGGTTCACGGGTAATCTCGGCTGCTCAAGAGCTACTCGACGAACTATTGGCCCTTCAAAGATAAGAAGGATTGAATGAGAAATCGCCTGATGACACTGGTTCATAAGCTAAGTTTGGGTCGGGATCGGGCTGTGTAACATACACAGCCGTTCCCCTTGTAAGGAATTTAACGATGATCCGACTCAATCGACTCGATGGTGAACCGTTCGTCTTGAACGCTGAGCTGATTAAGTATGTCGAATCACGTCCGGACACGTTCATAACCCTTACAACCGGCGATCGGATTGTTGTTACGCAGTCATCTGAAGAGGTACTGCAGTTCGCCTTGGAATATCACCAATCGAAGCAACTGATCCCAGCAGCAAACAAAACCAGTTAGTAACCCCAGTAGATTTAACGCCTAGACGACCGCTATGGACATCGCAACTGTTATAGGAATCGTTGTTGCCTTTGCGCTGATTCTCTCATCGATTGTGATCGGGGGTGGTAGCTTTATTGCCTTCTTCGATGCTCCTTCGGTGATGGTGGTTTGTGGTGGTGCTATTGCAGCCACGCTTATCTCATTCCCTTTGCCAAATTTCCTGAGCGTGTTTGGGGTGATGCTTCAAACCCTGTTCTGGAAAGTTACTCCGATCAATAAGATCGTTGAGCAAATCGTCAGCCTTGCTGAAACTGCTCGTAAAGATGGATTGCTTGCTCTTGAAAGCCGTGTTGGTGAAGTCGAAGATAATTTCGTCAAGCTCGGTATTCAAATGGCTATCGATGGGACTCGACCCGAAGTGATGGAAGACATCATGCGTACGGAAATTGATGCCGTTGCAACACGACATGCCAGTGGTAAAGCACTCTTCGATTGCATGGGTCGATTCGCACCAGCTTTTGGAATGATCGGAACCCTTATGGGATTGGTGATCATGCTTGGCGACATGAGCGACCCGTCGAAAATTGGTGCTGGAATGGCGGTGGCTTTGCTAACGACGCTCTATGGAGCGATTGTTTCCAACGTGATATTCCTACCTTTGGCTGAAAAGCTTGGTTTCGTAAACAAAGCCGAGCTGCTAACGATGGAGATTGCCTTGCGTGGGATCCTGGCGATTCAGTCGGGCGAGAATCCACGCGTAATCGAACAAAAATTAATGACATTTGTCCCGCCGAAGCAGCGACCTGCTGAAGACGCGGCCTAGATATAATTCACCAACCGTGCTTAACCGAATTCACCCCACTTAATCAATTTTTGAGACAACATTATGGATCAAGAAGATGAGGGCGGCGGTGATATCCCCGAGTGGGTGGTCACGTTTGGTGACATGATGTCATTGCTGCTTGCTTTCTTTATCATGCTCTTTTCAATGAGTGAGATGAAGAAGGATGAAAAATATAAAGCGATGCTTGAATCGATGCGCCAAGTCTTCGGACATGAAGCATCGCAAAAGTCCATGCTTCCAGGTGATGCGCCGCCACGCAATTCGATGATGCAATCAATTGCAAGTATGGGCCGTGCCAAGCGAAAAGACCTGGTAAGAGGTGGAAATAAAATTAAGTCGGTCACGGGCGAAAGTAAAATGGTTCGAACCATACGTCCAGGACTCGACACGACCGTCGGCGGATTGATCTTCTTCGACGAGGAATCTGCCGAAATAAGAGGGTCATCAAAACAACGCCTAAGAGAGATCGCCGACCAAATAAAAGGAAAGCCTCAAAAGATAGAAGTTCGAGGCCACGCCTCACGCAAGCCACTTGCCAACAGCGATCACTGGACAATTGCCTATGATCGAGCTGTTAATGTGATGCAAGAGTTGATTGCCATTGGAGTAACCCAAGAACGTATCCGAGTTTCATCGGCAGGATCGTTTGAGCCTTTGGATACTAAAGTTGGAGAAGAAAACCGTAAACGGAATGCTCGAGTTGAAGTCCTGATGTGGGATGAGACTTTTGAGGAACAATAAGCTCACGCCTGAGCAACTAAACGAGTTGAATCATGTCTGAAGAAGTAAATCAAGAAGAAACAAAAAAAGGCCCTGGCATCATGGGACTTGTCAAAGCGGTTGGCTTTGTCGGAGTTCTTGTTGTTGTGGAACTCGTCGCTGCTTCAATGCTTATGCCGTCCGCAGAAGATACCGAGCAACTCGCAAGAAAACTTGCGATTGCTTCCAAGGGTGAAGATACATCCGAAGCCGAAGAAGGCGCAGAAAACATAATTGATCCGACCGAGGATACGGTTGAAGTGGAATTGGTTGGGGATAATATCACCCGCTTCGATCCTGATTCTGACAAAACGATGAATGTCGATTTCTTGGTCTTTGGTGTGGTGCTAGCATCGGAAGCGGATGCTTTTAATTCGGCGTTTGAAGGCAACAAGAGCCGCATTCGAGAACAAATCATCATGACAATGCATGCAGCGAAAGCAACCGACCTAAGCAGTCCCGGTCTGGGCTTGATAAAAAGGCAAATTCTTGAGAAGACGAACCGAGCCCTAGGCAAACCCTATATCAATGAAGTTGTCTTTACCAAGATTAACTTTGTAGAGCGCTAATCAAGCGACAAGAAACTTCCTCATCAGCAGGGATGCGAGCATGAGTGACAATGCAGATTCTCTCGACCAAGACGAGATCGAAAAGCTACTAAACCAAGCAGGTGGTGGCCCGAATGATGCTGCCCCAAAGCCAAAGGAAGAGGCTCCTAGCGATCCTAATCCACCAGCTTCAACCGAGCTAGATCCTAGCGAGATCGAAGCCTTGCTAACGATTCCCGAGGAGGAAAAAAAGCAAAGTGGATCAACCGTTTCCACGAATGATGTGGAATTACTGCTCGACAAGGCTCAAGATGCGATTGAGTCCCTCAACAATCCTGCCCTGGATCTCCCACCGGGGGTAAAACCATTCCACCTAGAAGACTTTGGTGGGACGCCTGCCAACGAGCATCAGGCAACCATTGAACTCGTACGAGATGTCCAACTTGACCTAAAAATTGAGCTAGGTCGTACGAAGATGACTCTGGAAGATATTCTTCGGTTACAGAATGAAGCCGTAATCACCTTAGACAAACTGGCAGGTGATCCTGTTGACGTCTACGTGAACGGAAGATTGATCGCCTGTGGCGAAGTCTTGGTATTGAATGATAATTTCTGTGTCCGAATTACCGAGCTCATCGTTGGTGATAGCGCTGTAGCCTAATCACGAATGCTAGCAGCGTTTCTATTGCTAGCAATCTAACTTGCTCCGGTTGGTATGGCTTCTGACTTGAGCTTTTTCTATAGCTTCTTCAAAGAAACTGGCACAAAGATTGTGCCTCTTGATACGTGGAGAAGCCAACATGGATGCGGTTCGTAGTTTAACGTTTTGTCTCATCGCCTCACTGTCAATTTCGGTTGCCGCTGAGGAAACGATAAGGCTCTCTTCCTTTGAACGATTTCGTCCCACAGGAACGGCTCAAGCCTCGAATCGAACAAGTCACGGTCCTGCTGGTTTGCCCTCGCAAAGTCAAAGAATAGTTACGCCAGCCCCCACACTGCCGACAACCTTTGTCATCAACGAAACAGCAAAGGCTGAGCTACCAAACTTTGATGCATCATCCACGGAAAGAGGGTCCGCTACCAAGTCTCTCGATCCTTTACAAAAAAAGCTGAATCAAATCCAGCAAGACAATGCCGTTGCAAAACAGGAGATTGATTCCTTCATCTCTGGGGATAAACCGTCGCAAGAAGCAAAGCCCAACACACAAGCCAATCCGATAACCAAATCCAAAGATGACAAGCGTCACCTTAACTTTAGTTCTGCGACGACTACTCCAAAATCAACGACACCGCGAAATTCTCCTTACACAGAAATACTCGCTTGGCGTCCTACGGCCGAATCTTTAACCACGATGGGCTCGGGTCTTTCGATCGTTCTTGGCTTGTTGATGATCTGCCTATGGATGTTGAGGAAAAGCATGCCGAAATCATCGCGTGTCCTTCCTCAAGAAGTAGCCGAGGTACTTGGCAAGGTAGTCCTTTCCAATCGTCGTACGGCTCAACTCTTGAAGCTTGGAAACAAGTTGTTGCTCGTTTCGATAACCCCCGATGGCGCTGAGACGCTTGCTGAAGTTACCGATCCTGAAGAGGTTCAGCACATTCTTCTGTTAAGTGACCAAGCCCAAGGGCGTGGATCCAATGCCGAGTTTGAAAAAGTGTTCCAGCAACTTGCCAATGGCCCCTCGGAAGAAGGTTTTTTAGGGAACGAAGCTCCTTCGTTGGAAGATTCCGAATACGATCCTCGCTCAGACAATCCTGATAGTGTTCACTACGACGCACAACGCCTAGCTGCAGCTTATGCCAACACGCCGGGAGGTCGATCGCATGCCGCTTAATGGCTTTCAACTGATCATTATGAAAGGCCTATTAGTTCTTGGACTAATGGTAGTGGCAGTAAGTGAATCATCTGCTCAGGCAGTTGCAACTCCGCAAACAAATTCGCTGCGCAGCTCGCAAGAATCTGTTTATGCCACCTCCGGAAATGGTACCGTTATAAAAGGCACCCCACTACCGACATCGACAGGAACCGTGGCATCGGAATCACCCGGTAATCTGGCAACTGAAGAAGGGCCAAGCTTGTTCGGAATTGGTACTCCCGAAGAGTGGACCAAACCAGAACGTTTAAGCTCATCCTTACAGGTGATGCTCTTGCTGACCGTTATCAGCTTAGCACCAGCGGTGCTGCTGATGACCACCAGCTTTGTGCGAGTGATTGTTGTGCTTGGCTTGCTTCGTCAAGCGATGGGAACTCAACAAGCCCCGCCCGGCCAAGTGCTCACGTCTATTGCTTTATTCATGACACTTTTACTCATGACCCCTGTTTGGAAGCAGAGCTACGAACAAGGAATCGCCCCTTACACTCGCGGTGAGACAACTCTCGAAGAAGCCTTCGAACGAGCTACACAACCAATTCGGAAATTCATGGGTGATCAAATCCAGCTGACCGGCAATGCTGATCAGGTTCGTATGTTTATGCTTCGCTTACCGAGCGAGATCGATCCTGAGACGGGCGAACTCTACAGCGACTATGTCTATCACAGTGCGAAGGACAACGAACGGCTTGTTCCCATCTCTGCTTTACTGCCGGCCTACATGCTTAGTGAGCTAAAGACCGCATTCCTAATCGGTTTTCAAATTTATTTACCCTTCGTGATCATCGATATTGTTGTCGCCAGCGTGACGATCTCGATGGGGATGCTGATGCTTCCACCGGTATTGATCTCATTGCCATTCAAGCTGTTATTGTTTGTCCTTGTCGATGGTTGGCACTTAGTTATCCAAATGTTGCTCGATAGTTTCGTCACCTAGGAAATCTGATATGGACCCGCAAGTCGCTGTCGACCTAGGTCGAGAAGCACTCCTGATTACCACAATCATCACGGCGCCCATCCTAATTGCAGGCGTTGTAGTTGGTCTTGGCATCGGTTTGGTGCAAGCACTGACCCAGGTGCAAGAACAAACCGTAGCGTTTGTACCCAAGCTACTTGCTATGGCCGTAGCCTTAGGATTATCGCTTCCATGGATTCTTCAACAATTGGTTGAGTACTCACGTGAGCTTGTACTGAATATCCCCTCGACTTTCTAAACCAACCCGTTGTGAACCCTTATGGCTGGCCTCGAGGCATTATTGACCGACATGGTAGTGGTCTTTGTGCTTGTACTGACACGCGTCAGCGGTTTGGTTGCAACAGGCCCTTTGCTTAGCAACGCGTCGATGCCAATGCGGTTCCGTGCCCTCTTAGCTGTCGCAATGGCGGGCGTTATCACGCCACTTTGTTTGCATCTTCCGAATCCTACCTACGATACGCTTGCCGAACTCGGTGCCGCTGCAGCACAAGAACTTGTTATTGGGATCTCGATCGGACTTGGTCTGATGTTAATTCTTGGCGGCGTTCAGCTTGCTGGCCAAATCGTTGGTCAAATGAGCGGGATGGCTCTTGCCGAAGGGGCCGATCCTTCGTTTGGCAATAATGCTTCAATCTTCGGACAGATATTTTACTTCGTCACTTTGGCACTCTTCATTGCGTTGGGTGGGCATCGCATTACGATTGATGCCCTGCTGACGACGTTTGACAACATGCCACCGGGACAAGCTGAACTAACTGACCAATTGGCTTATACCTTCTTTGGTTTGATGAGCACCGGTTTTGAAGTTGGCATCCGTTCTGCTGCTCCGCTCTTGGTCGCCTTGTTTCTTGCGACGTTGATCCTCGGTCTCATCAGTCGAACATTGCCACAGATCAATACCATCGCGGTCGGCTTCGGCTTGAATGCCATGCTGTTGCTAGGCGTCATGATGGCATCGATCGGGGCAGTTGCTTGGTCTTACCAAGGACCCCTTACCGACGCCGTTGAATCACTCGCGAACGCCACAACCCTTGCCATGAAAGGAGAAGGCTGACGTTTTATAACGCCAGTCAATCATGGCAGAGCAATCGGGCGAAAAGTCATTTGAGGCAACCCCACACCGGCGTGAGCAAGCTCGCGAGAAGGGGCAGGTTCCCTATAGCCAAGATCTAGGATCCGCCATTCTGCTATTAGCAGGAGCAGGACTGCTAAAAATCTTCGGTTCAGACATTGCCACGAGCGTAACGAATGTCACGCGTCGGCTACTCAGTGAGCCGCTCCAAATGCGGGGCGATGACCAGATGGTCGTCGCCATGACAGGAGGGCTGATGCAAGAGATCGGCGCTCCGCTTGCATTCATGCTCTTCATGCTGGCCCTGGCTGCCGTCGCGACAAGCATCGCCCAAGTTGGCTTTCTCTTTGTGCCTGAAAAAATTGCGCCCGACATCAACCGACTAAATCCTATCTCCGGTCTGCAAAGACTCTTTTCAAGTCAAGCGGCAGCTCG
>SPJK01012871.1_pt1 | contig 17784 bp, 12 predicted proteins | sample 3741771 | NCBI WGS metagenome assembly SPJK01 (sample SAMN10925997, study PRJNA522277) | cold seep metagenome | isolation source: Elba SIP-enriched marine methane seep metagenome, extraction at timepoint T2 | place: Italy: coast of Elba, Mediterranean Sea
GCCGACATCAGTTCGTCAGACCGTTTGGTTGCCGCATAGAGAGAGGCTGGCGACTCTGCAGCATCGCACTCCTTGAATGGCACCGCAGACCGCTCACCATAGACCGAGCTGGAGGACGCGTAGACCAGGTGTTCAAGTCTGCCTCCAAGGGCGCGGGCGGCCTCGAGCACAGAAAGGTGGCCGGTCAGATTGGACCGGGCATAAGCGAAGGGAGCCTCAAGCGAATAACGCACACCAGCCTGTGCGCCCAGATGCAGGATGCGTTGCGGGCGCACGTCGGCAACCAGGCCTGCGACCGCCTCATGATCGGCCAGATCGATCGCCTCGAAGCGAAATCCCGGGTAGCGCGTCAACTGGTCCAGGCGGGCCTGCTTCAGCTTGGGATCATAGTATGGATTGAGATTGTCGATACCGACGACGTCTTCACCGGCTTCGAGCTGCGCTCTCGCCGCGTGAAACCCGATGAAGCCCGCCGCTCCTGTAACGAAACTCGTCAAACCCTGGCCTCCCCGACCCGACCTTGTTTGCCCGACCTTGTTTGTCGGCGATCAATTCGCTCGTCGATGCATTGCAATGCCCGCATGGACAACAACGACGCATCCCGCATCGTTTTGCCCCAAGCCCCGGTGGCGCAACAGTCTCCGTCGCACATGGAATTGTTGGAAATCCCGAGTGTTGTGGAAGGCGGGGAGGGATGAACCCTCCCCGTCAAGCTCAGGCCCAGCCGTCGGATGCATCATCCGACAGGGTCATCATCTGCATATCACGCGCGTCGAACACGTTGGTGAACGCGTTGGCCTGGAAGAATTCGAGACCATAATTTCCGGCTTCAGCGGCCTCGCTGACCGGCAGACCTGCGGCAGCCGGATCAGTCAGCGTCTCGAAAACCGGATGCCCCTTGTCTGCCTGGAGAGCCCCCTCCAATTCAACAGGCCATTCGAGCATGGCGTCACGGAAATCACCGCGGGCATCTTCACCGTTGCGCCAGAAGTTCGGGCCGACTTCGCCACGGAAATCGCCGATTGAGTCCGACAGGTTCAGCAGCAGGGCCAGATCACCATCGCTGAGATGCGGATAGACATGCTCGGAATGATCCCCCTTCTCACCATCTTGCAGACCGTCCATGACCGGGCGATCGGCGTCAGGGTCGAATTCGTTGGGATTGAAGGGTGCCAGCGCCGGCATGTCGTCAGGGTCAAGACCTTCTCGACCGGCGAAGTCCGGATCCCCGAAGTATTCCGGATTGCTGGTGCCGCCGTCATAAACGATGGTTTCAACACTGATCAGCTCGACGACACCGTCCGGTGCGCCGGCGCGATTGTCGGTGACAACGGTATTGCCGGAGCCGTTTGTCGTCAGGCTGTAATCGGTGGACGCACCGGAGAAGACAACCGTGTCTGATCCGCTACCGCCGTCGAAAACATCGCTGCCGCCGGAGGCATAGAAACGGTCCCCGCCGCCGCCGCCGGTCAGGACATTGTTGGCATCATTGCCGATAAAGATGTCATTGCCGGCGCCTCCAATGGCATTTTCAATGACCGTACCGCGAGCGATACCGACATTGCCTTCACGACCCATCAGGTCCGAATAAGCCTGCTCGCGCAGGTCAAATGTCTGGTTCGCCGACGACCCGGAATAGTCCATCGTATCGGTGCCGCCGGTATCAAAGATTGTGAAACTGACGGGGTTCGAATGCGCGGTTGCGTCGAAGATCACATTTCCGGCGGTGGAGTTATAGCCGTAGGTGGTGTCACCGCCGCGCGTTGACGTGGAACCGCCATACATGTCCAGAACCGCAATGATATCGGCAACCTGCGGCCCGATGACATAACCGAAGTCCGCATTGATGAAGGTGTTCTCGTTTTGCGAGAAGTACGACATCACCGAACCCTGCCAGGAATCATTCAGATAGATGGCGTCCACGGCATAATCGGCGGAGCCGTCATAGGGGCCACCGTGGCCGAGGCCGAGGGCATGACCGATCTCGTGAATGTAGGTCTGGAAGGAATAGCCGTCGATATTGGTTCCATATGTGTCGAGCCAAGCTGTCCCAACATTGACGCTGGCAGCGGTGATGAAGCCGCCAGATGTCGCGTCGGGCCCTGCAAAGGCACCTTCCTCATCATCGTCAAACGTGATTTCGCCACCCGTTGCCACCTCGGTAAAACTGATCCCCGTAATGTCTTCCCACAATTGCAGGGCCGCACGCGCCAGGGTCTGGCCGGCCACGGTCAGAGCGGTGATGTTGACCGTGATCGTGTCGCCGGCGGAGCGGTCCCACTGCAGGCCACCGAAGCCGTTTGAATCGAGATAGTCACCGATTTCCTGGTAATTCCACGCGGTCAGCGGATCCGTGTGGCGAACCTGCAGAGTGTACTGGCCGGACAGGGTTGCCCCGCTGTCCGGCTCCCAGGCGCCGACTGAAACGTAATAGGTGCCCGACGTGGTTGCCGTGAAGCCGAGGCGTGAATCCGTATTCACGCCAAGGGTGATGTCGTCATTCTCGGCGATCAGCGTGCCGGACGCATCATAAAGCCGGATATAGGTGTCATCGAGTTCGACACCCGCGCCGCCAGAACCGAAAGCGTCGAACTGGTAACGCTGTCCCGCCTCGAGCGTAATGGCTACCCAGTCGCGGTCGCCCGCCACTTCCAGCGTGCCTGTGTAATCACCGCCCGAGACCATCTGGATCTGGGTGGTGTCCCCTTCGGGAATATCAGCGGCCTCGTTGCTTACATCGCCGACCGTGATCGCGACCGCCTGGTCATTGGAATTGCTGCCATCGGATGCAGTGACAATGACATCGTACACATTGTCACTGCCGCTGTCGGTCGGGCTCTCGAAGTCCGGGGTTGTGAGGAAACGCAATTCACCGGTTGATGAATCGATGGCGAACAATGCCGCATCGGTCCCGGAGATCGAGTAGCTGACCGTGTCGCCGTCGGGGTCGACAGCCCGCGCGACATAAGCCGATGTCTGATTTTCCGAAACGGTTTGGCTCGCCCCGGACGAGAAGACGGGCGCGCTGCCGCCAGACTCATCAACATCGGTGACGGTAACCGCAACAGCCTGGCTGTCCGTAAAGTCGCCATCAGACACGGTGACGGTGAAATCATAGACGTTGTCAGCACCGGCATCGCCCGGATTTTCAAAGTCCGCCGGGGTTATGAATGATACCGCGCCAGTCGAGCTGTTGATCTGGAACAGCGCCGCATCGGTACCGGAGATTGAATAGCTCAGGCTGGCGCTATCGCCGTCCGTTGCCGTCGCTGTGTAGACCACCGCAGCACTGTTCTCGGCGATTGTCGCGGTGGCGCCGGAGGTAATCACTGGTGCCACATCATTCTCGTTCTCGACCGTGATGCTGACGGCTTGCGTCGTGGTCAGGACACCGTCGGATGCACGCACATTGATCTCATAGACATTGTCCCCATTGGCATCGGCGGGCGTCTCGAAGTCAGGTGAGGCCACAAAGCTGACCGCGCCGGTTACGGCGTTTACCGTGAACAAGGCTGCATCTGCGCCGGTGATCGAATAGGTGATCGCGTCGCCGTCTCCGTCGGTCGCCGCGATGGTATAGGCCACGCTCGTGTCGTTTTCGGTGTATGTTGCCGTGCCCGACGAAGAGATCACCGGTGCTGAGTTCACATTGTTGACGGTGACACTCAGCGCCTGGGTGACATTGGTCGTTCCATCACTGACCTGCAGAACGAGATCATAGACATTGTCGGTATCCGCGTCGGTCGGATTCTCGAAGTCCGGCGAGGCGATGAAGCTCAATTCTCCGGTCGCGCTGTCAATCGTGAACAGCGCGCCGTCGCCGCCCGCCACAATCGAATAGGTGAGCGTGTCGCCATCGCCATCGGTCGCGGTGGCAGTATAGAAACTGCCGGTCGAGTCTTCATCAACCGCATCGACCGTCGCCGACGTGAAGACCGGAGCGAACTCATCCTGATTGGTAACCGTGATCGATACCGCCTGCGTATCGACATTGCTGCCATCAGACGCGGTGACGGTGATCTCGTAAACATTATTGCCGTCAGCATCGAGCGGCGCTTCAAAATCGGGCGGCGCGAGGAAACTGACCTCACCGGAGGTGGCGTTGATCGTGAACAGCGCAGCATCGGCGCCGGACAGCGAATAGGACAGGGCCGCGCCTTCCGGATCGGTCGCCGTCGCGGTGTAGACCACGCCCGAATTGTTCTCTGACGTGCTGGCGGTCGCCGCCGAGGTCACCACCGGCGCCTCGTTCACATCATTGACGGTGACCTGAACAATTTGGGTCGTGACTGTGGTCCCGTCACTGGCACTCACGGTGACGTCGTAGACATTGTCCGTATCGCCGTCAGCCGGTGCCTCGAAATCCGGAGGCGCGAGGAAGGTCAGTGCGCCGGTTGCGCTGTCGATCGCGAACAACGCGCTATCTCCGGCCGTCCCCAGCGAATAGATGATGGTCGAGTTGTCCGGATCCGCCGCAACGGCCGTGTAGACGGTGCCGGTGGCGTTCTCGTCGAAGCTCGCGGTGGTACCGGAAGAGAACGTCGCGGGGCCTTCATCCACGGGATCAACAGTGATGGAGACCGCCTGGTCGGTCGAATTAGTTCCATCGGACGCCGTCACCGTGACTTCGTAGACATTGTCGCCATCGGCATCAGCCGGGCTCTCAAAGTCAGGTGCAGCGATGAAGCTGATGGCTCCGGTCACGGGATCAATGGCAAAAAGGGCCGCATCAGCGCCTGACAACGTGTAGGTTAGCGCCGCGCCTTCCGGATCGGTGGCAGCCGCCGTGTAAACGGTACCCGTCGTGTTTTCATCGACCGAAGCCGTGGCTCCCGACGTGAAGCTGGGAGCTTCATCCACGTCGTCAACGGTGATCGTGACGGTCTGGTCTGTGGTGTTGGTGCCGTCGGAGGCCCGGATGGTGACCTCATAGACATTATCACCATCAGCATAGGCCGGCGCTTCGAAATCGGGCGTCGCGGTGAATGTCAGAGCGCCGGTCGAACTGTTGATCGAGAATGCGCCAGAGTCTGCGCCACCGCTGATCGAGAAAGAAATGGTATTGCCGTCAGCATCCGTGGCGGTCGCCGTATAAACGCTTCCGGTCGTGTTTTCGTCCACGCTTGCAGTCGTCGCCGAGCTGAATACTGGCGGGTTGGTGTTGGGCGTTGGTGTCGGGGCGGGGCTGGAACCTCCGCCGCCGCCGCCTCCCGCCGCCGCGCCGAGCAGGCCTGCGCCACCCAGTACGCCGAGAATGGCCGCGCCTCCGCCGCCACCGGCAGCAGCCGCCGAAGCGCCAAGCAGAGAGTTCGCTTCGATTGCGGCTTCAGAGATGAAATAAAGTCCATCAACGACCGCGACATCATTGGCTGCGATCAACACAGTCCGGCCATCGGACATGACCAATTGCATGGAACCATCAGCGGCCACATCAACACGCGAGACACCGCTGAGATCAGACAGCGGGGTAAACCCGTCCGGCGGCCCTGCAGCCTCACCCTGGGCGTGCGCACCGCCGGCCAGCAAAAGAGCACCGCCGGTCGCCATGGCGGTCGTCAGGAGCGCATTGCGCACGGTTGAAGCTTTTTCGGTCTTGTTGACAACAGGCATGATTGATCTCTCCCGACGATCTTCTTGTTTCCACACGGCGTTACAACGGCGTCGAGCGACATTCGGCCAATGCGGCACACGGTCGAACCGAAAACATGCGGTACTCAATTTCTCCCGAAATCGATGCTCACAGAGTACCGATTTCACCCCCTATAAGACAGACCCGAGTTATGCTGCCCGCCTGTCACCCCTTCGACCGACGACCACGGCATTGAACCCGGTTGCACCTCGACACCGTTCACTGCACCCGCGCAAGCGTCAAGGCACTTCGTGAGCGCGTTCTGTTTCAGACCGCGGGCGCGGCATGCGTGCCGTCAGCCCCAACAACTCGAGACGCTGCCGGAGCAGCGAGAAACGCGCTCCAATGACGTCGAGTTCGGCACGCTCATAGGCGAGCCTGGCATCGATCAGATCTGGCAAAGTCCCCAGGCCATAGTCAAATTCGCCGGAGACTGCGTCGAAATACTCGAACTGCGAACGGGCGACAGCCTCGCGACGAACCAGTTGCGCCTGCAATGACATGGAGCGGCGAAAGACGATTTCCGCCTGCTCACGCAAATGTCGCTGCAATGACCGCAAGCCGCTTTCTTCCTGTTCCAGACGGGCGACCGCGCGGTCGCTGCGCGCTCGCAAGGCGTCGCCGGTATACAAGGGCACCGAGACATCGATCCCGACCCGGTCCCGGGCATCCCAGGTTTCACTGAAATCATCATAGACATACGAGGCGATACCCACCGCTTCGATGACCGGCATCCGGCTTCGGCGCGCCCGCTCACGCTGGGCATCAAGCACCCGGACCGCTTCAGCCTGCGCGGCTATGCCGGGATTTTGGGTCAACGTCAGATCGACCGCATCATGAACTGTGGTCACGCCATCAAGAGCCCGTGCCAGATCATCGGCTACCGCATTGGCGTCACACAAGGCCCCGGGAGCGTAGCCGGTGTATTCGCGTATCCGCGTACCGGCCCGCTCTCTCATAAAGCTCAACTCGAGCGCATCGGCCTCGGCCTCGGCCAATTGAGCCGCGATTTGGGCGCGATCAGCACGGGTGGCGCCGCCAGTCTCCAGCAAGGCTTCGACCGCAACGCGTTGGCGGTCAAAATAGTCACGGCGTTCGGCGATCACATAGATCATGGCATCTGCCTCCAGATGCGTCAGCTACGCATCAGCCAGCCGGCTGGATGCATCGATCTGCTGGGTCCGCAATTCATGCGCCCTTTGATCTATCGAACGGCTGGCAGCGGCCATCGCATAGTGGGAATCACCAAAGTCGTAGAGACGTTGGGACAATCTGACCCCGACCTGGTTTTCGATCTGGCTGCCGGTCAGGCCGCTATCGCCGGATGCAGTCCGTCCGAACGTGGAAACCTGCGGCAGCCTGAGCGACTCGGCTTCCCGATAATCGGCAGCGGCCTCATCCTGTCGCGCCGCCGCCCCGGCCACTTCCGGCGCGCGCTCTGCAGCCAGCAGCAGTGCGGTCTCAAACGACAGGCAACTATCCGGCTGAGCGGCCGCATGGCCCGTCAGCCCCGCAAGAGCACACAGGACGATCCCGATCGAGAGAGGTCGCGTACGGGAAACACAATTGAACTTCATCACCATCACCCGGTCCGGGCGCCGCGAAACAGCGACTCGCTGATTGGCTCGAACAGATAGTCGAGTGTAGTCCGACTTGAGCCTGAGAAGATGAAAACTTCGACCGGCATCCCCGGAATGACATCCAGTTCGCCCAGGCGCGCAGCCTGGTCTGCCGGGATGCGAATTCGAACTTCATAATAGGACACGCCGGTATTCTGGTCGGTTTTCAAATCCGCACTGACGCTGATCACTTCGCCATCCAGGCGCGGCGTCATCCAGCTCTTGTAGGCGGTCAGCCGTGTGCGCACGGCCTGTCCTTCATACACCGCTGCCCTGTCGGCCGGCTGGACGCGGACAGAGGCCGTCATTTCGCCAACAGCCGGGACAATTTCCAGTATGGCCTCACCGGGCCTGACCACACCACCCCGTGTGGCGAACCGCAAATTGAGGACTTCACCGGACAGGGGCGCGACCACAACCGACCGGTTCAACACATCCTGCGCCGCTGCAATCCGTTCTCCGGCCTGCTCGAGCTGACTGCGCACTTCGAGTTGATCGGCGGATATCTGTCGCAGGAAAGCAGCTTCGGTCTGGGCAATTTGTCCGTCCAGATCCTGTTCCAGTGTCGCCGCTTGCTGGGCATCGGTCCGCAGCCGGGAAATATCGGCTTCCAGAGCGGCAACATCCCGTTCCATGCCACGCAATTCATCAAGCCGCGCCATCTGCCGCTCATAGCGTTCACGCAACAAGCTGAGCTGTTCTTCAGCCGCCGCAATGACACGCTGGGTTACACGAATCTGCTGGGCATGAAGGTCCCGCGACGAGCGAGCGCCATCGCGACGTGCTGTCAGGACCGCGATATCGGCCCGGAAGGATTGCATTTGCTGGCGGAACAGGTCGCTCTGCCGGGCCATGACCGCCTGGCGCTGGTCCACCGTCAGGTCGAGCGTGTCCAGAGGCGAGAAGTCAGGCTCCTCCAGCCCTTCCCGCAAGGCCGCGAGGCGCTGCTGGGACCCCGTCAGGGTGGCAATTTCCTGCAGCAACTCATCTCGCACCGCGAGCGATGCGGTTTCCTGCAGGGTCAGCAGGGCCTCGCCGGCGGTGACCTGGTCACCGTCCCGCACCAACAATTCGTGGATGATGCCACCTTCCAGATGCTGCACCACTTGCCGGTCATTCTCGACAACGATCTGGCCCGCAGCGGGCACGCCCTCGGCGAGCGGTGCCAGTCCGGCCCAGGCCAGGAAACCACCAAGACCGACCAGACAGACCAGCGCCGACCGGCGCACAAAGCGGTCACGCAGGATACTGACAGTTCCGCCAGACCCCTCCATCAAGCAGCTCCCCCGCGACCCGAGACATGACTGCCCGCGCCCGGTCCGGTCGCCAGCTTGAGAAACTGCTCGGCAGGCGCCGCCATGACGTCCCCGTTCCGGACAAGCAGGACGGTCTTGGCGCGCTCGATCACACGGCGATCATGGGTCGCCGCGAGAATGATCGCGCCGCGTTCCGCGGCCTGACGCAGGGCGTTGACGAGGCCGGGTGCGGCTGCGGCATCGAGATTTGCAGTCGGTTCGTCCAGCAGCAACAGAACCGGATCCCCGAACAGGGCCCGCGCCAGACCGATCATCTGGCGTTGACCGGCTGACAGGTGAGTGCCACCAGGACCAACCCGCGTGTCATACCCGTCGGGCAGCGACAGGATGGTTTCATGCGCACCTGCCGCGCGCGCCGCGGCGATGATCGCATCAGCATCCGCCTCGCCAAGCCGGGCAATATTCTCGCCGACCGTGGCCGGCAGGAGTTCGACATCCTGCGGCACATAGCCGACATGGCGTCCCCGATCCGGGCCCGGCCAGTCATGCAGATTGCGGCCGCCCAGACTCATGGCACCGGATCCCGGCTGCCAGGCGCCGGCCAGCGTCTGCAGGAGCGTCGTCTTGCCGGCCCCATTCCCGCCGGTGACCGCAACCAACTGGCCGCCGGATGCTGACCAGCTGAAGGGACGGATCTGCGGTGCTTCCGCACCTGGAACGACAACCGAGAGCCGATCCAGTTTCAACTCGGCTGCCGGTCGTGGCAGCGGCGTGAAACGCGGCTCGGCCTCGGCCCCCTCGAGGCGTTCGGTCAGGCCTTTCCAGGCAGACCAGGTCTGAATGGTATTGCGCCACCCGCCAACGATCTGGTCGATCGGTCCCAGCGTGCGGGCGAGGATGATTGACGAGGCGACGATGGCACCCGGTGAAATTTCCTGGCTCAGGGCCAGGGCGGCGCCGCCGCCCAGCACACAGATTTGCAGGATCTGCCGGGTCGATCTGGATATTGCCGAAAATTTCCCGTCATCCTTGGCCGCATCCATGGAAAAGCTCTGCCCGGCGCTCTGACTGGCCCGCCAACGGCGAAAGGCGGCGGGCACCAACCCCATCGCAGCCATGGCCGAGCGCTGCCGCTCAAGACCTGCTGCGAAATCCCCGGCACTGCGCAGTGCGCCTTGCGAGAACTGCCCCGCCTGGCGTGTGGTCAGTTCCGCTGTCACGGCGACGGCGAATACAATCGCCGCGCCGAGCAAACCGATCATTCCCAGCACCGGATGGATCAGGAACAGCACCACCAGGAAGAGCGGCGCGAAGGGCAGGTCGGCAAATGGCAGAAGGGATCCGGATTGCAGTGCCGTCTGCACCCGCTGGATGGCACCCAGATCACGCGCCAGGTGCGGCGCACCGGATTCTGTTTCGAAACGGGCAAAGGCGAGCGGCACCAGCAAGGCATCAAGCTCCTGCCCGGCCAGCGCGCTGACACGGCGACGGCCGGCCTCGGCCGCGCCGTACACACCCAACAGGAATACAGCCAGGACCGATAGCCAGATCAGCGTGTCAGTTGAGGCCGATGACAGGACACGGTCATAGACCTGCAGCATGTAGAGCGGAGACACCAGCAACAGTAGGTTCGACGCGAGGGAAAACCCGGCCAGCGCCGCCATGTAGGGCCGCAAACGCTGCCGGACCTGCAGTGCCAGGGGTTCTTTCATACTCACTCCCACCCGAACCGGCGCCCAAGGCGTGCCTGTGCCGGGTCAACATCAAACCCGTCCGGTCCCTTGCGGCAACGATAGCGTGAGGGCCGGGATTTCGCCAGAGCCTGCCCAGACTTGTGTGCATGATGGCGGCGCTATTTGAGCCCGACACGCAACAAGTCATGCAGATGCAGGATGCCAACAGGGCGTTCATCGTCATCGACAATGAAAAACTGGGTGATTTTTGGAGTACCAGCCGTCATCAGCCGCAAGGCATCTGCCGCCAGCATGCTGGCGCTTCCGGTGCGTGGGCCGACCGTCATGACGTCGCCGGCCCGCTTGTCGAAAAGTCCTGCCCCCATGTGCCGACGCAGATCGCCATCAGTGATGATGCCCGCCAGCTTGCCGTCCGCCCCCACAATGCCGGCACAACCAAAGCTCTTGGTTGTCATCTCTATGAGCACTTCGCTCATTTGCGCGTCGGTACCGATCAACGGCACAGCGCTTCCGGCATGCATGATGTCCTGAACGGTGGCGAGCGCTGCGCCAAGCGCGCCGCCTGGATGGAATGTCTTGAAATCGGTTGCCGTGAAGCCCCGGGCCTCGAGCAGTGCAACCGCCAGAGCATCGCCCAATGCCATCATCAGCGTGGTGGATGTCGTCGGCGCGCGCGTTTCTCCGCAGGCTTCAGGCGCTTGCGGAATGGCGAGCAGGAAATCCCCGGCGCGGCCCAGACTGCTGTCCGGCTGTGCGGTCATGGCGATCAGCGGCACCCCGAAACGGCGGCAATAGGCAATCAGATCGCCCAATTCCCTTGTTTCACCGGACTTCGACAGCGCCAGCACGGCATCATCGGTTCCGATCATGCCCAGATCACCATGGCTGGCCTCGGTCGGGTGGACGTAATAGGCCGGCGTCCCCGTCGAGGCGAGCGTTGCCGCGATTTTTCTGGCAACGTGACCGGACTTTCCAACCCCGGCACAGATCAGCCGCCCCTTCACCCCGCGCAGCCGTGACACGGTGTTGGCGAAATCCGTTGAAATCGATTTCTCAAGCGCATCCATGCCCTCACGCTCGATGGCGATGACGCGGCGGGCAGATTGCACGGAATCGATTTCGGACATGCCTTATCCTCGCAGTCAGTCAGGACGGAGTGCCCTTTTCGAGGTGATCCAATAGCAGAACCGCGCACGTCCGGGGAAGAGACGTGCGCGGTTGGTGCGGCAAGATGTGACCGGGCCTTTGGGGGACGGGTAAAGGCCGCACATCCCGACGCCGCTCACCGGGACGGATAAGTCATGCCTTGGGTATGGGTTCAAGAGATTGAACCAGGCTCGCCCCGGGAACCTGTAGTCCCTTTATACCACAACTTGATGGTGAAGGTTAAGCGAATTCGGGGCACCCGGTCTTGCGGCCCAGCCGCCTTGCCCTGCTGCAATTGGCGGGCTATCGCTGCCGGTGTCAGGGCAATCTCGGGAGACGACCACATGCCGCAGCTCGCACTTATCCGGCACGGCCAGAGCGAATGGAACCTCCAGAACCGGTTCACCGGATGGGTTGATGTGGATCTGACCGATGAAGGGGTTGCCCAGGCGCGGCAGTCCGGCGAGCTGCTGGCGAAGGCCGGTTTCGAGCCCACCCACGCCTTTGTGTCTGTGCTGAAGCGTGCCATCAAGACCCTCAACTTCACCCTGGAAGGTCTGGATCGGCTGTGGATACCGGTCGATAAATCCTGGCGGCTGAACGAACGCCATTATGGCGCTCTTGCCGGTCTCGACAAAAACGAAACCCGGGCCAAGCATGGCGATGAACAGGTGAAAATCTGGCGCCGCTCCTTCGACACACCGCCCCCGCCCGTCGCCACCGATCACGCCTATCATCCGCTCAATGATCACCGTTATGCCGATGTGCCGCGCGAACTCCTTCCGGCATCGGAATCCCTGAAGTCAACACTGGACCGGGTCGAGCCATACTGGTCCTCGTCGATCCAACCCCGGCTTGCGGCCGGCGAGACCCTGATCGTGGCTGCTCACGGCAACAGTTTGCGCGCCCTGGTAAAACTCCTTTTCAAGGTCTCCGATCCGGACATCATGGAAGTCGAGGTGCCGACAGGAAATCCACTCCTCATCGACCTCGAAGACGACGGCATCACCTTGCGGTCTGCGCGATATCTTGATCCGGTCCGCGCCAAGCCCCTGCCACCACTTCCGGGCGCATGAGTGCGATCGACGACGCACGCTACATGGATCTCGCCGTGGCGTTGGCACGGGCCCAGCAAGGCCGGACCGCACCCAACCCGGCGGTCGGGTGCGTGCTCGTCAGGGACGGCCGGATCATTGCCACCGGAGCAACACAAGATGGCGGCCGGCCCCATGCCGAACGCGTCGCGCTCGACGCGGCCGGTGCTGAAGCAGCCGGTGCGACAGCCTACGTCACACTGAAACCCTGCGCCCATCACGGGCAGACACCGCCTTGTGCGGACGGGCTGGTACAGGCGGGAATCGAGCGCGCTGTAATCGCGTGCGGCGACCGGTTCGAGCAGGTCTCCGGGCGCGGCCTGGCCATTCTGGCGGCGGCGGGAATGACGGTGGAGACAGGATTGCGGGAGACAGATGCCACATCCCTGTATGCGGGTTTCTTCTCCCGGCTGGCCTCCGGCCTGCCGCATATCATGCCCGATGCACGGGCACGCGGTTATGACGGCGAACTGACCGCCCGCTCGTTGGACGAGGCAAAGGTGCAAATCCGCACGTTTGCAGAAGCGGGCATGAACCGGATCCGCGTGGCGCCGGATCACCCTCTCGCCGATTGCGATTGGCCGACTGTGATGGACGGATAAGCAGAGAACTGGCTGTTAACGGTCGATCTTTATGGTGCTTGTTTGGAGCAACCACCATCAGGACCCCACCGATGACCGATCGCAAGATCGAGTTCAAGAAACTGACCCAGGATGAAGTCGACGCGATTTGCGCCCGGCACGAACGCTTGTGGTCGGGGCGCTCCGGTGGCGCACGTGCCAATTTCTCCTACACCATTCTCGAAAACATGGTGCTGGCCAATCGGGACCTGTCCGATGCCGACTTCAGCGGTGCCGTGTTGCGCGGTGCCGTCCTGTCCGGGGCCACGCTCAATAGCGCGGTCTTTTTCGCCGCCGATTTGCGGCGTGCCAATCTGGAAGGCGCGTCCCTGAGACGGGCGGACTTGCGCGGTGCCATCATGCGGGGCGCCAACCTAACCGGGGCTGACCTGACCGAGGCTGATATGCGCGAAGGTGCGATCGCCCAAATGGACAAGGAAAAGGGCCTCGCGGTCCTGACCCACAAAACCCAGGAAAACGATGCCGGGACCGCCAATTTCACGGGGGCCAATCTCTCGCACTCGAAAATGGCCGGAATCGCCGCCCAAAAAGCCGACTTCACTGACGCCATGCTGCTGGGCACCCGTTTGATCCGGGCCAATCTGCGCGGATCATCCTTTCAAGGCGCCAATCTCGAAGGCGCAGACATGTCCGGCGCGGACCTGTCCGACACTGATTTCACACATGCCGTTTTGATCGGCACGAAGACCGTGATGGCGAAGACCCAGGGCATGAACACCGACGGCGCGTTGACCAATGCGGCGGTCGGTATTGATCCTGAAGCTCTGGAACAGCCTATTGCCGACCAAATCGCCGAACATGTCCGCTGGTGTGAAACCAATGGCAAGGAAGGCAAGCCATCCCTGTTCGACGGAACAGATCTCCGTGGCCTGACATCCCTCGCCGGGAAAACACTGACCGCCTTTCATGCGCGTGGCGCGACACTTTACGGCCTGGACCTGGAGGGCGCGCAGCTGCAGGGCGCTCGCCTTGAAAAAGCCGACCTGCGGATGGTCAGCCTGCGTGGCGCGGACCTGCGTGGAGCCGATCTTACCGGCGCCAACCTTTCAAATGCCGACCTGCGTGACTGCCAACTTGGGCCGCTCCTGCTCGATGGCAACCGGGTTCTTCCGGCCTCGCTCGCCGGGGTGCGGGCACGCTATACCGATCTGCGGGGCGCCGACCTGCGTCAGTTGAAGGCGACCGGCGCCGATTTTTCCTACGCCACCCTCAACGGAACCAATGTGAAAAGGGCGAGCTTCAATGGCTCCTGCTTCACGGGTGCCCGTATCGACGAGGACTTCTCCACCCAGGTTGACTCCCTGGACGGCGCCGTCGATCTCGACGCGGCCTGAACCAGACAAAAGGCGGCGAGCTTTCGCTCACCGCCTTCAGGGTCAATCGGAGGGGAATCAGTGACCGTCAGTGACGGGTCAGGCGGCCTTCGTCTTGCCGCCCTCGATCAGGCGGGCCCGCTTGGTGCCGGCGCCGGATTTGATTTCAATCCGTTTCGGCTTGGCCGCTTCTGGAATTTCGCGCACCAGGCGCACCTGAAGCAGGCCGTTCTTAAAGCCGGCATCGGCCACCTCGACGTGATCCGCCAGATGGAAACGACGTTCGAATGAGCGCTCCGCGATGCCGCGATGCAAGAAGCGGCGGTCGTCCGACTCCGTTTTCTCACCGATCCGGCCGGAAACCGTCAGGATGCTTTCCTGCACTTCGACGACCAGATCTTCTTCGCCGAAACCGGCAACCGCCAGTTCGATCAGATACTCGTCATCGGCGACGTGCTGGATGTTGTAGGGTGGGTAGCCTTGAGACTCGATCTTGGTAGCCGAGTCCATCATGTCCGCGAGCCGGTCAAAACCGACAATCGAGCGATACAGCGGCGTGAAATCAACAGTTCTCATTTCAGTCCATCCTCCTTCAGAGCGATAAACAGGCCCGGGACATCCGGGCGGTTTCGACAAGCCAGATCCGACGGATCCTGGCACTGGTAGCGAGCCCCTGATGGCGACCCGCCCCAACTATCTGGGAAGCCATTCCATTGGCTGCAACCCCCGAAAACAAGATTTGCGCACGGCCCCGGGCTTGGTTACCAATTGCGCGTCTCATCCAGGAGTTTCCAACATGCGTCACGCTTCACTTCTCGCACTTCTCGCCGGCACATCCGTTCTGGCAGCCTGTAACGGCGAACCGGTCGACACCGCGGATATTCCGGAGACCGATGCGGTTATGGAAGCCGGCCAGGACACGGCGACAGCCGAGGCCGCCGAGGCACCGGCGGCTCCCGACCTGACGGTGCTCGCAAACGTCCTCAACGCTGACTGGCGAAGCTCCGGTCGCGATCGCGACGAATGGCGTCACCCGCAGGAAACCCTTGAGTTTTTCGAGGTCGACCCAAGCAGCACCATCGTCGAAATCTGGCCGGGCGGCGGTTGGTATACCGACATCATCGCGCCCTGGGTCAACGCCAATGGCGGTCAGTATGTCGCCGCTCACTTCGACCCGAACTCGGGCAGCCAGAACCGTCAGCGCTCGCGGGCATCTTTCGACGCCCATGTCGAAGATACAGCCATCTACGGCAATATCCTGACCGTCTCGTTCAATAGCGAAACAACGCTTGGCCTTGACGCTGACTCCGTCGATACGGTCCTGACATTCCGCAATATCCACAACTGGATGTCCCGCGGTTTCGCCGAGCGTGCTTTTGCCGACTTCCACACAGTTCTGCGGCCAGGCGGCGTCCTGGGCGTGGTCGAACATCGGCTGCCGTCAACGCGCGAACAAGACCCAGGCGCGCCGAACGGCTATGTCCAACAGGCCTATGTCATTGCCTTGGCGGAAGAGGCCGGATTCGAATTTGTCGCCGCGTCCGAGATCAATGCCAATCCGGCCGATACGGCGGACCACCCGCTTGGCGTCTGGACCCTGCCTCCAGTACGCCGCAGCCCGTCGGCCGATAGTGAACTGGCCGCCGAGTTCGACCGTGCGGCCTACGATGCGATTGGCGAGAGCGATCGCATGACATTGTTGTTCCGCAAGCCTGTTGCTGACGAATAATGCGAGCATTCCTGCTTGTTGTCGGACTGGTGGCCGGCCTTGTTGCCGCGGGCGCCCATGCGCAATCCGTGGAACGTGAGGCCGGCCCCCTGCCGCGCTTTTTCCCGCATCGCTCGACCTATCTCGACCTGGATCCCGATCAGCGGTCGCATTTCCAGCTTGCCTATCTGGTTTCCTCACAGTCCGGCGTGCCGGCCGACGAAATACGGATGTGGTTCAATCAGGATGATGGAGAAGTCATTTCCTTCGACATCGATGCGACCGGCCGCATAACCCGCCTGCCCGATCTCGACGAACTGTCAGCAGAACCCACCGTCTGGATCAATCAGGAGCGGGGCGGGATGTCGCTGAACCTGCAGTTCGAGGCGACACTTCCCGGCGGGCCGGACTTTGCCGCCAGCGACCTGCAGCTTGCCTTGGGCCAGGCCAATCATGCCATCCGGCAAGCTGCCGGTGTTGCCGCTCTCTTTGCGCCGAATTTCAAGACCTTGGTGTTCGAATTTGACGGGCCGGCCCCAACCGCCATTGCCATTCATGACGACGGAACGACATCGGCCCTGACCGCTCAGGAAAACCGGGTCATGCTGCGCCCGCGCGACCGGGCCATGCGCAATCTGGTCCGGATCGAACTGGGCAGCATGCCAACGCGCGTTCTGCTGGACAGTTGAGGAACTAGACCGCAGCTGCGGCCAAATACTCCAGAGCCTGCTCCAGCAATGCCGGTGTTGCAGCCGCGACCACCTGTCCGCCACGGGATGGATCGCCGCCGGTCCAGTTGCTGATGACACCGCCGGCGCCCGTGACAAGCGGGATCAATGCCTGGACGTCATAGATTTGGAGCCCACTCTCAACAACCAGGTCGATGCCGCCTGAGGCGAGCATGGCGTAGGCATAGGCATCAAAGCCGAAACGGCAGAGCCGCGCCCGCGCACGGACCGCCTCGAAGGCAGCCAGTTCAGCGCCCGCAAACAGATTGGGGTCGGTGCTGGCCATGATCGCACGGTCAAGCCGGTCGCACCGCGAAGCCCGCAGGTCCCGGATTTCACCAGCTCGGGAAAAGCTGGCGCCGCCAGGCCAACCGGCAAACCGTTCGCCGATATAGGGTTGGTCAATCAGCCCCAGCCTTGGGCGACCGGCCACTTCCAGTGCGATGAGGACTGTCCAGGTCGGCAATCCGGCAATAAAGGCTCGCGTTCCGTCGATCGGATCGAGCACCCATCGACGATCACCCTTGCCATTCGAGCTTCCGAACTCCTCGCCGAGAATTCCGTCTGACGGGGCCAGTTCTGCCAGGACCGTCCGCATGGCCTGCTCGGACGCTCGATCGGCAGCCGTCACCGGGTCAAACCCCGTGGCCAGCTTGTTGTCGACATCCAATGCGGTGCGGAAATACGGCGCTATGGCGACGCGTGCGGCATCAGCCAGGGCGTGCGCTGTTTTCAGGTCGGTCGGGTCATCTTGTTCGGACATGCCAAGGCGCCTAGCACGGGCGGCGAGCCGGTGCCAGACGCCTTCACGTCATTCGAGACCTGGATCAGGCCGCGTCGTTGGCCGCTTCTTCCGGTTCCAGCGACTTGGCCAGCTCAAGAAGGCGCTTTCGGGGACGTTCGCCAAGCCTGTAATAGGCCCGGATCAGGTCCACGGTCTCTTTTTGTGAGAGCAC
>SPJK01005572.1_pt1 | contig 17777 bp, 17 predicted proteins | sample 3741771 | NCBI WGS metagenome assembly SPJK01 (sample SAMN10925997, study PRJNA522277) | cold seep metagenome | isolation source: Elba SIP-enriched marine methane seep metagenome, extraction at timepoint T2 | place: Italy: coast of Elba, Mediterranean Sea
CATCAACAATCTCAGTCCAGCTTGACCTTGGCCTTAAAACCTATGGAAAAGTTTGATCGCTACGGTCGAGTAGAATTAGATGAACACATGCGAATCACCGGATTCCAGGAAAAAAAATATTGTTTACGGGGCTATATTAACGGCGGCATCTATTTAATGAACAAAAGTTTGTTCGATGGCTATGATTTGCCTGAGCGTTTTTCGTTTGAATCCTTTATGGAAAACCACCTCACTCAGATCAACTTATTTGCTGAAATATTTGATGACTATTTTATCGACATCGGCATCCCGGAAGATTACCGCAAAGCACAATCGGAACTCGCCGAACATTATGAATAAGGCCTTATTTTTAGACCGCGATGGAGTGATCAATAAAGAAAAAAACTATCTCTATCGCATCGAAGACTTTGAATTCATTGACGGAGTATTTGAAAGCTGTCGTTTTTTTCAGGAACAGGGATATTTATTGTTTGTCATTACCAATCAAGCTGGCATTGCCCGCGGTAAATATAGCGAACAAGATTTTTGGCGACTGACCGAATGGATGATTCGGCAGTTTAAAGATCGACAAATCACGATATCCAAAGTTTATCAGTGCCCGCATCATCCCGATTTTAGCGGCGATTGCAAATGCCGCAAACCACATCCGGGAATGCTTTATCAAGCAGCAAAAGCATTTAATTTGGATTTATCGCAATCAATCCTAGTCGGCGATAAAGAGAGCGATATACTCGCCGGAATCAATGCCGGATTGAAAAAAAACTTTTTAGTCCGATCTGGTCATCATATTGATGAGCAACATACAAATGCCTCACAGATTATTAATTCTGTAAAAAACTTACCCGGTTTATTTACGCTGGAATATCTGTCAATTTCTTAATCAACGTTCAATAAACCCTTCCATGAAATTATCTATTACGCTTTTCAGCTTGTCGCTTATCGTTTTGTTAATCAGTATGCAGACTCTGCCTTACGGGAAAAACAATCTTCAAGTCGTTTTTCGGTATGATGATTATTCAAAATACAGTCGCCTACCCATGGAAAAGGAATTATTTGAAATGATCAAGTCTCATGGCGGAGGCGCTTTAGTCGGAGTGATTCCTTTTCCTTATGCGGATCATCCAAAAACAGCGAAAGAGTTCGATAAAAGCGTCTTTTTGGATCAAGAAAAAATCGATTTACTAAAACAATATCATGCTGACGGCACTATCGAAATCGCCATACACGGCTTTGCTCACAAAAACAATGAACTACTGGACTATCGATCCGAGTATGCCGGTATGCCTATTGAAGAGCAAGAAACGCTATTACATATAGCCAAAAAGGAATTAGAAAAAGCCTTGGGCTTATCTATAAACGGCTTAGTGCCGCCGTTCAACACCTTAGACCGCAGCACTTTGGATGCCTTAAAAAACCAAGGCTTTACCCTGCTTTCAGCCGCATCCTCTACGCCTTTTTATCAACCCGATGATTTAAATTATCTGCCGGGAGGCCCCTATCCGAATAAATTAAGAAAAGTCGTAAAAAATGCATTACAAGCCAATCACTATGATGCCTTAATCGTCTCGACTCAACACCCTTATGACATTGAGGAGTCCGGCGTAGAACTCCCTGAATTTAGAAAAAAAGACAAACAAGTCAAGCTTTCGGATATCAAAAGCGATTTGACATACATTACAAACCAAAAAAAAACGGAACTGACTTCAATCAAAAAACTTTCATCCGAACCCGAAAATTTATCAGCCGAACGGCTAATCGCAAACATGCGACTACGAAACAGTTTTGTCAGTAAACATAGGCTCTTACCCGGTCCCCTAGCGCTTTATCCATTATCGGGACTACATTACACGGTAAAATCCGCCAAAGATATGTACGCTCGACAAATCGTCAATGCCAGCTGTCTATTTCTAAGTATTTTGGCCGCCTTTGTCATTATCTTCAACCTCATATTAGTTTTTTTTAAAAGCAGTAAAAAGCTAAGACTCCCTTTACTCCTCACTGCAACGTTTTTGCTCGGTTTAGCAGCGGTGAAAATATATACTAACCAATTCTATTTTATAAGCGCATTAGCGTTAAATGTCGGCTTGGCAATTATACTCAGCATCTTTTCAAGCAAAAATAGCTATCAATCAAAAGTGTAATTAAAAAGCTCAATGTCTTTTTGATAGCGCTTTGCAACTTTTTCAATAAGTTCATCGGTATAAAAATCTTTATAATTTTTATGACTAGACTTTTGTCGATGAGGTAGTCTTTCAATAGGGATTTTTGAATGTTTACAGATGTATTCAAAATGATCAGCTAAAAATTCAAACCTTCCCGCATAATCGATAACAAGCTTCCCATTGCTATCACAAAGAAATGTATATTGTGATTTAAAATGGTGATTTGCTGTTTCATCAGGCCACTCCAAAATCACATCAACAAACTCTTCATATGACATACCGGCATGAAACTGATTGTATCGGGAAAAACTGCGCGCTACGCCATTTATATAACGCCCATTATTTAAATTCGGATCAGCTTTAATTTTATCGACATAGCAGGATAACAACCGATCCCAGGGATTTCTAACAAATGCAAATTTAAAATAATCCGAATATTTATAAATTTCATCAGCGCTCACGCTTGGAAAATACAATCGATGAATATCTGTGTCAGGACCTTCTTGAATGCCGAGAACAGTTGCACATGAAGACATGATACTCGAACAAGCTACTTTCGGAATCGGAAAATAAATTGCTTTATACTGATGCAGTGCAATAGAACCTGCTTGAGCACGTCCTCTTAACTTATTTACATAACGTTCAATTTTTTTTATAAATGGGGCCGTCATAATAGAAGCGCCAAGAATTCTGGACATATTAATTTAAATTACTCATTTGTAACTTGAGAATAGCGTCTGCCCGACACACCGTCCTTGCGACTACTCTGGTATTACCCTTACCACAGCATCCATGCAATAGTCCGTAAAAGCTGAATGTAACCAACTTTCCCTCATTACCATTACCATCAACCTCAAATCCTGAACGGGCTCCAAAAATCATCAATTTTCCCCAAAAGCATTTAACTGCCATAACTGAACGTTATCTTCTTCACCATAATAAATAAGCTCAATCCATATATTCATATCATCCAATAAACCGTAATAATTTACCGAAGGAGCATAGATATTTGTTTCTGTATATGTTCCGCTATTTTCATCGACAATCGGCGGTGAGTTAATCGTTTTATCTTGTAAGGCCCACAATTTTTTATTATCAGCAGACATCCCATAATATATAAAAGATAGACTATAGTTTCCTTCAGTATTATCTAATGATGGAATATAAATATTTGTAGTCATCTGACCAACAGCAATATTAGGGTCATCTACAGGTGGGTCAACCGGATCACCTGGATCTACAGGGTCAATAACAGCAACATCACCATCGCGCACCGCCCATGCTAACCGATCATAATGCCAATTAGCTGCGGCAACATTACCGTTATCCGCCCGAAAATCAAAAACATTAGAAGCATTATCAGGGCGAATCGTACTGTACCAATAATTTTGATATTTTTTCGGATCAAGACCTATAAATAGACTTTCATCCTTGGGATCATCAGGATCATCAATCATCCCCTGACCATCTTGAAGTTCGCCTTCGGTGTTTTTTCTCCCAAGGTTCTTTAAATTGACATAATACATATATGCTAATTCACTACAAGTACTTGTTATATTAAGACCTACATCTGTAGAGCCATCATTACTGCGACTTCGATTAAAACTTTCACCATTTACCCAGCACTTTACCTCAGGAAGCCTCCAATCATCCCAAACCACATCGCGAACGCTATCATAGTATTCCAGATTAGCTACCCATTCCATGGCGTTAAACCAAGTCATTCGACCATCGGTCAGTTCATCCGGTCTCGTAGTAAAATTAGCGTTGTCATATGCGGAGCCTGCTCCATAGTTAGCATTTTGTAACCAGGTAACGTCCAACACATCATCATAAATCAGCCCTCCCCCTCTATCATGTAATTCAGCATTTAAATGTTGAGCAAATGAAATATTGAAAAGAACTAAAACAGTAAAAAACTTTTTAAAATTCATACCCCCTCCTAAAATTAAATTTTTATTTAAAAAAGATTAACATCAAGAGTCATACCATAAATTTGTTGTAGGACTTTATTGCTTCCCATCAATTATCTCAATTAAATCTCAGCAAACCTACAGACAAATCTGTCACCAAGCATGTCATTTTTGACGCTACGTACAGGAAATAAGCCCCTCATTACAACTTGACAGCTACTACTTCCGCTCACTGCGTAGATCGATAGCACTCAGCTATTTATTAACCGAAACGCTTCAACATATTCAAATCGCACTAACACAATTAAAAATACACCCGCGATATAGCAGCTAAGTAATTCGCAATCTTATATCACTTCACCCTGTTAGTCCCTTTTCCCCCATTTATTTTTAAACTCGGAAACCTCTTTTTCCGAAAAGAAATGTCGCACATAATTACAATCATACATTTTACTTAAATACTCTTCAGGCAATACAACTTCACGTAAAAAATCTTTATACATACTACTGCATTTATCATTTTCAGTCACATGCGTATTGACTAAAGCCTCCGGCTCTTTACCAAAAAATGTCTTAAATGCTTCCTTATAACAATCATTAAGCCTTTCAAGTTTGATAACCAGCAGGGAAACATTATTATCTTCGAGCGTGAGATAACCCTTCCGATCATCATATTCCTGATCAAAAACATTTAATCCAAAGGCGCCTTCCATTTCCACCTCAAACCAATCGAGAGGCATCTCATGAGGAAACTCATTTAAAAACACTTCTTTCATCTCGGATAGTGAAATTTCTTTATTTTGATAACGCTTATAAAAATTGGGGAAAAAGCGTTCTATATCCAAAAAAAATGCCGAAACGTTTCTGGCTACCGGCTCTCTGAGAATTGAAATAATCCGCCAATGACGACCGTCTAGATGGTGTTCAATCTCCGGGCACAATAATTCGGCCACTCTGACATTCAAAGGGCCAGCTCCGGCATTTTGCCAGGAATTAACTCGCTCCACACGCATCTTAACGCTTTTCGGATTCAGCCAGTGAGTATGATAAACCGGTTGATTTAAATTCAAAGAGCGGATGGTGTTGGTAATTGTCATAGAAGCGGCTCGCCCCATTTGATGGACTAAGATCAAATCCTGTTTTTCAGCTATCTGCTGTGTTAAATCAGCTAACTTTCCGCTTACTGACCGGTTTTCCAGAAATTTATAATAGCGTTTTCTCAAAGCATTAAGCAATTCATTCATCATAGTTATTTTATTTGTATAAAATTTAATAATTCCAATATTTATCTTTCCCCAATTCAAGCGGAAACAGCTAGTGCTTTACGGCATTGTTGTTTATTGCTTTCTGTTGCCGACCAATATAAACATTGTTTAATTCTTGTCTGGAAACTATCTGTTCTTGTTGATGCTTAACAAGCATCGCTTTTAATATCACAATAATGGCGATATAGTGATAATAAAGATCAAAATAAGCCAATCCTAAAAATGCGCCGGAAGCGCCATACCCTAACAAACTTACTTGCAACATCCCCGCTAAATCGGCCATCCATTGGGTTTCTTCAGACTTTTTGGCTTGTTTTATAATTGTACCCGCCGAACGAAGCGTTGTTATGGCAATCAGTAAAAAAATACCTAGACCGATGAAGCCATGCTCGCCCATCGTTTCAAAATAGATACTATGCGCATCATGCACATCATGTTTAACCGGGGCGTACATCACAAACGTCGGGTATTGGAAACACTCAAACCCTCCGCCCAATATATTATTTTTCGCTAAATTAAAAGCCATCCACCAAGCATTGATGCGCCCCATCGCAGAAGCATCCTCCTCATACGTTTTGATCGTTCCCATCCGGTCATGCCATGATTCCGGCATAAAGCCAATCAATATAGGTACAATTATCAACATGGCTAAAAGCATGGGTAGTCTGTTTCTACTTTTCATAATTAGAAACAATCCCATACAAGCAATTCCTACAAAAGCGCCGCGTGACTGGGTTCCAATAACGGAAACCACACAAAGCCACATGGTGACCATCAAACCAGTTTTGAGCGCCTTGTGCTCTGTAGTCAAATGTAAATATCGAATCATCGGAATAGTCATAATCAATGCCAAACCAATTTCATTATTTCCATAGATAAATGATCCGCTCGGCCCGTATACAGCATATGAGCCACCCGTTAATATAGTAAAAATTCCGCCTTTAAACCCATAAAACCCAATCGACAATGCAATTATCCATACCATAGCCTGCACACGCCATTGGGTTTGCATAACCATCATCGTGACCAAGGTCATCAATTGAATTTTCCAGACTTTATCCCATTGCATCCAGGCAAAATCAGGGTAAATGGCATTGAGCGTAGTAATAAACATCCACAGCAAAAAAACAAACAAAAGATATATTTCCAAACTCCAGGGAATTTCCTTCTTTTCTTTGGAAATCAATAAACTGATTAAAATAACAATTGCGGTTACTTGTGAAAACGGAAAATCATGCGCAAACCCCCAAGATAACTTATGAGGATTCATGTAGGCCAGCCAACTCCATAACAAAATCCCAATATAGGGGCGTTTAAAAACATATGGGAGCGTTCCAAAAACGATTAGGGTGACGAATAAATCTCTCATGCCGACAACAGGTGTTTAAATTTCAATTGCAGGCGATCACATAACTCGCGCGTTGAAGCATCAATTTCAGGTGGTTTTCGACGATTTATAGAGCTGGCAAAAATGTCTTTGATCATTCGTGGCTGGAAACCTATTTCAAGAAACCGACAAATTTTTTGGACTTGAATTTCCGGCTGCTTAACCAAATCTTCGTATGAAATCAACATGACTTGCTGATTTTGTTCAAATTGCTGATCGAAAAAAAGAACATTCCTAAAATACCACTGCATTGCCGCTGCGGAAGTATTCCCCATACCCGGCTGAGCTAATGGCGTTAACAGACTTCGGGTTGATTCAGTCATCCCTCTTCCCAACCATTCCGTACTATTTTTGTGTAGAATCCTGAGCACCTGTTTTTCCATATTCCCAAACGACTTCATCATAGAGGCGACGACATCATTATAATCACGAACAATCCATAAGGTTTTCGCTGGTTGGTAATGCTTCATTAAATCACTTAAATCCTGTAATTCGCATAAGGCCTTAATGATAAAAACCGGCGCTTTAGACTTATCACTTAATTTGTCTATCACCGACAAATCGCGCATTTGGTAATTATCGAATGCTCGGGGATCCCTTTCATGGTACACATCGGTTTCCAGACTTTTTTCCAAGATGTCCATCAACATATTCGTGCCGGAGCGCTGCATACCACCGACAAAAACATGTTTCTGTTCGGTTCTTTTCACAATCCCGACTTGCCATAGACAATATTTGAAGCATAAAAACAACAAGCGACTTAGTTTCCTAATTTTATTTTGCATTAACAACCTTTCTTAATCTTGTCTTATAGCAACCACATCTCAGCGTTTTTTACCCTGAAACCATAATTCCAACATCATCAATATCCAGATCAATTCACCGTAATAAGCAGCATGAATACTTTGATGCATTTTAACTGCATGATCTAAAAATTCATTTTTAAAATAACTCCGTTTTTTTAAATCATTGATGCTGTCATACGCCAAATCCTGTAACGGTTGATAATCTTTCAGCCAGATTCCGAAAGGCAAGCCGAAACCATGTTTTGACTTGTTTAAGATCGCATCCGGTAAAAACCCGACCATGGCTTCTTTATAAAATTTTCGTAAAGCCTTAATCTGCAACTTTTCCGCCGATGGTATTGCACACGATAATTCAACAATCTCCCGGCTTAATAACGGATAGCGCACTTCTAGGCCCGCCATTTCACACATTTTATTCACCTTGACCAAGTCATTATCATGCAAGGTGGTTTTCCAGTCCATATATAACATCCGGTTTAAACTACTCGCCTGCTTAGGTCGATGATAACTCGCCCTTAATAATTCCAGCGGATCATGTTGATTGATCGCCGATAAATAATCGTCTTGAAAAATATCGGAGGCCGCATGTCTATGTAAAAAATTATAATCTTGTAACCGATCCGGCAATGGAACTTTGGCTTGAGCGATATAACGTTTAGCCTTATGAAACAACTTTTGTTTGGCGATAGGCTCCGGCAGATGATTTAATAATGCGTCCAGGCCGGACCCGATGAAGCCTGGCGCTTTATGATAATAATCAAACACCATTTGCTGGGCGTAGCGTTCATTACCGGCAAACAATTCGTCGCCGCCGTCGCCTCCCAATATCACGGTAACGCCATGCTGCTTAGCCACTTTTGCGCAATAATAAGCCGCTAATGCGGAAGAATTGCCGAACGGTTCGTCATAATAGGCGGCAATTTCCGGTATGGCTTTTACGGTGTCTTCCGGAGACAGGTAATAGGCGTGCTGACGGGTTTTAAAATGCTCCACCGCAATATTGGCGAATGCTGTTTCGTCATAGCCTTCTACGTGAAAACCGATAGAAAAAGTTTTCGCCTGTTCAGGATATACCTGCGCTAAAGCGCCAGCCACGCTGGAACTGTCCAGGCCACCGCTTAAAAATGCAGCGGTTTGGTCAGCGCCTACTGACATGCTTGCCACTGAATCAATTAATTTTTGCTGTAAATCTTCAACCAACGCCTGCTTGCCGCTTGAAAGCTTCTCATGAAACTCCGGCAACCAATAATGCTCAACACGGATATTTCCAGCTTGGAAGCTTAATATTTGTCCGCCTTCCAGTTTCTTAACTTGTTGATAAATACTATGCGGACTTGGGCAATGATGAAAATAAACATAATCATAAATTGACTGCGGCAAAATGTCGTCCGCAACTTGTGGGTGCGCTATCACACTATCAGCGCTATGACCGAAAACCAAACCCTTATCTGTCTGCGCATAGTAAAAATGCGTTAAGCCAATCGGGTCGGTAACCAGTAGAATTTTTTTGGCCTCAGCATCAATTAACAAAAAGGCTTGCTCAAGCTTAACATGTTTAAGAAAGTCATCGCCGACGCGCAAATATTGATCGATTAATTGCTCCGCCGATACCTTTAACTCGCCACTACCGACATTAATCAAACAAACGCCTTTATCCCTATAAATGTTTTGCTGTGCTGTAGCAAAAACACAAAAATTAGCATGATCATCTATCTTTACATTTTGTTGCGTATAAACAGGCGCTTGAGCAACAGTTTCAGCTAATAAATGCTTACTCTCTTCAACAGATAGATTTGTTTCCACCCAACCCGCTAATAAAGCCATATATCCCCTTTCTTATTATGCCCGCGTCAATCCGATGTATCCTAAAACAAAGAAGTTATTTTAAAAAGGCCTTAATTTACCATGTAATTAAATTCTTCAAGCAAAATTTCCACCCGGCCATCCCAAGCATTCGCTTTTGCATAACGCACAATTGACTCTCGATCCCATGGTTTTCCCAAGGCTTTATCGACCGCATCCGCCAAAGCTTGTTTATCGCCGAAAGGAACAATCATGCCTAAATCATCATCACAAACGACTTCCTTATTGCCGCCCACGTCAGTGGTCACAACCGGAAGTCCGCAAGCCATTGCCTCTAAAAACACATTGGCCCAACCTTCATTAGCCGTTGATAAAACAAAAACATCAGCGCTGGACAAAGGCTTTTTCAATTCTTCCGGTTTTAACGCGCCTAAAAACCTGACTTGTTTTTCCAACCCCAAGTCATTAACTTGTTGAACCAGCCTGTTTTTTATATTGCCTTCCGGACTTTCACCGCCGACCACTAAATAGACCAGTGTAGGGTATTTTTCAAGTAATTGCGGGATTACCTCAATCACCCGATGAAAACCTTTTCTATCCACTAAAGCGCCCACTGAAATCAAAACCTTTGCATCTTCAGGCAATTGGAAATGCACCTTTTCCTTAGCTCTATTTAGCGGAAAAAATTTATTAACATCAACACCATTACCGACAACGCGAATTTTATCCGCATCAGCACCTAAATCGACCACATGCTGTTTTAAAGAGTCGGCAACCGAAAAAATACGCGTGGCATCGAACAATGCCTTCATCATTCTTTTTTTACGCCCTGGAATTTTCGCTAAAGGCACTTCCGTTCCACGTAACGTAATGCTGACCGGCAATTTTAGCCAACGCCCTAGCAACGTCGCAGCATAACCATCTGGATAAGCAAAATGCGCATCAATAAGATTAAATTCATCCTTCAGTTTTTTTAATGTCCGGTAACAAGCAAGCGCCATAAAAAAACCGTCTGCGGATTTAAAAAAACCGGGAATAGACAAAAAACGCGGATAGTAAACCCGCACCCCTTGTTGAATTTCCTGATGTTCGGGCTGCGGCCTGAAATGCGGTTTCCAATAGCGGATCAAACTTTGAAACGGGAACCAAGGAATCGGTGAAACCACTGTTATTGGAATATGCCTCCCGACGCGAAACATCCTCTCCCGAATAAAAACACCGGCATTAGGACGCTTACTGCTGGGGAATAAGGTGCAAAAAACCAAAATTTTAGGCTGATTCATTTTCTGACCGTATCAAATTTAGGATTTGAGCAAAGAGCGATAAACATCTTGATAATTAGCAACGCTGCCAGGCCAGTTTCGTTCATCTTCAACAAACGCCTTACCGGCTTGACGCATCATTCCCCAACGTTCGGGTTGCGCCAATAAAGCTAATACGCTATCAGCCAACGAACCACAATCATTCGCTTGAAACAAAACGCCATTATGCTGATCCTTTATTAATTCTTTATGACCGCCGACATCCGATGCGATCACCAGCCTGCCTTGCGCCATCGCCTCTAACGGCTTTAAAGGGGTCACCAAATCCGTCAAGCGCATCGACAAGCGCGGATATATAAAAATATCTACAAGATTATAATAATCTTGCACCACATCATGAGAAACGCGACCAGTAAAAACAACCTGCTTTTCTAATTGCAATTGTTTAACTTTATCTTTTATCAAATCTTCCTGAGGACCGCCGCCGACTAATAAAAAACAAACATTCGGCTGATTTTGGATAATTTTTGGCAAAGCGTCCAAAATTAACGGAATACCTTCATAAGCATAAAAAGAACCGATAAAACCTAAAACGGTCTTGCCATTCAAGCCTAATTGCTTTTTAAGCTTTGGATCCGCTTGTCCGCCATAAGTAAACTTTTCGGTATTAACCGCATTAGGAATAATGGTAATTTTTTTCTCAGGAATACCTCTTGAAATAATATCTTGCTTCAATCCATTACAAATACAAGTCACCGCGTCAGCATTTTTAAAGACATAGGTTTCCATTGCTTTGGTTAATCGATAACGCAAACTGCCCTCAGTCGTTGACCCATGATCGACAGCGGCATCTTCCCAAAAGGCCCGGCATTCGTAAACAACCGGTATATTAAATTTTTTACCTACTTTTAAAGCCGCCAAACCATTTAAAACAGGGGAATGGGCATGCAAAATGTCCGGTTGAGTTTCATTGATGACTTCATCAAGCCGTTGACTTAAACTTCTGATAATTGACCACTGATTAATTAACGGCAACTTAGCCAATAATCCTTTGGCTTGCGCCGTCCTGTAAAAACGCAAACCATCAACATCCTCAACCATTTGCTTGGCGACACTATGCTTGGCGGATGTCAGGTGAAAAGTTTGCCAACCCAAAGCACGCTGCTGCTCCAAAATTGCGCGCGTCCTAAACGTATATCCGCTGTGTAGGGGAATTGAATGGTCAAGAATATGTAAAATTTTCATAAGACGAAAATAATCCGATGAAATAAATAATTATTATTCAGTAAAAGCATAGTTCAAAAATTTGGGACGGGGACGAAATAACTTATTCTTTTCAAACTGACTGTCAACGCGCTTATTCCGCCGAAAGCCTCATTTGGGCCTTTTTCCATAAATGCGGAATTAACAAATTCAAAGGCATTCGCAAATAATGCGAACGAATGTACAACAGCCATCGAATAAACGAAACTTTTTTCTCTGGAAAATCTGGGTGTTCAGGCATCAGCCCCAACGGTGCTAAAAACGCCATTAATTTCCTTGAAAGATAATCAGGCTTCCCTGGATATTCAGCCAAAATATTCTGTGGGACATCCGTATCAAATAAAGTTTTAGTAAAAAAAAGCGCATAATATAAAGGCCTTTCCAAGTCTAATAACTGCGCCCTACTGAGTAATACTCGCCAAAAATCATCTATCTTAGCGCTATAATGCGTCAATAACTCATGAAGATCAACCAGATCCCTGAAGTCCCCGACCTTTAATTCAGCATCATAAAATAAATGTACACTGCTGTGCAAAACCATATCGCAGGGCGCTAAAACTTTATGATTCCGGTTATTAACCAAAATAGATGAATTCAATAATAAATTAGAATCGGGTTTTAATCGGCTACTTAAAGGCAATATAGAATGATGAACATCCACCTCCACAAAACGATCCGGGTGTCTAAGCGCCGGTATTTCATGCATCCAGGTTCGATAATAATGCTGATTATATTTATCATCCTGAGTGGTTTCCCACCCGGCTTTTATTAATGTTTGCTCAATCGCCTCTATATCATCCTTTGCCACCAGCAAATCTAAGTCAGATAACAATCGCCCATTCGAAAATTCCAAGTTTAATAATAGATAAGCGCCGCCTTTCAACACGACAATATCTTTGCCCAGCTCTGCAAGGGCCTGATTAACCCGATTTAATTCCCACAACACCAATTGCTTGCGATAATCCGCCAATTGACGAGCCGCATCGAAATGCGCCTGCACTTGCTCCGGCAATTGATCTATCAATCTTAGTCCCGCCAGACGATTACCTATATAGGCCAATAATTTGCTAACACGTAAACAGCGGATTAATAAATCCCACTCACTTAGCGTTAATTCGGCCAGCGTTTCCGTTTTTTTTACCGCCCTTAAAATCAACTGCCTCGCTTGCCGCCTGTTCTCAGAGCTTCTCATCTTCCGCTATTAGTTTATCCAAAAATTCACATACATCATCCAGACTACTATAAGTTAAATTAAAACAAGCACAGCGATCAATAATATTTCTCACCAAAAAGAAACCTTTTTCCCTCATCACCTCATAATTAAAAGCATTGGTAGCCAACCTTAAAAAGGCATAATGCTTGGGCACCTTAGTTAAGGTCGTTTCGCTGCCTGGCGTATATTGCGGAAAAATAACAAATCTTGGGTGGGCTAATTGATGAGTGTTTTCAACACTGCTCCATACGGGCTTTAAATGCGCAACCGTGCCTTTACGAGTTTTTGGAAATTGTGGCCCAAAAATCGCTTCAGGGGCGAATTTCCTGATCACGCCAATTGACTCATTTTTTAAAGGAACCGGTCTAGGCAATGGTTGTAATAAACCGTCAGAAGCTCTCACCAAGCCAAATTCGTCAGATAAAAAGCGCCATCCGCGTAAAGACAACGCCGCCGATAATGTGCTCTTACCAGAACCCGGCAAAGCCGGAAAAATAATCGCTGAACCCTTTTTTTCGACTACCCCGGCATGGAGCATTAAATATTGATGTGATCTTCTTGCGATGAACCAATTTAGCCCCCATTCAAAAAGAGGCATCGCATGACTTAAAGGGAAAGGTTCAAAGGCAGACTGACCATCAGCACAAAAAATGATTTGGCGGTTATACCAACGCCTCAAATTTAATGGCCGTTGTAGAGCGATATGAAAATCGTTAAAATCAGAGCGCGATAATTCAAAATCTTGATATAATAGGGAAAAAGTATTTATGAAGCTTTTTTCTCGGCAATGAACCCGAACCCGAAATGAGCCGATAACCACCCTCAGCCCCTTTGCCGATGAAGCCATTCCATATAAATCCTTCAGTGGGACATCCTTGATTTTCACGCAACAAGCAGCTCTATTAAACCCAAACTTTTAAATTCACCCAGAACAATTTCAATTTGCTGTTCAAGCAACTTTTCGTCATCTACGTCAAATTGAAGACAAATCTGCTTATATAGCTCTGCTGTAGAAGCCGGAGCATCCTTTAAGAATTTTATCAATTCAATTGATAAACCCATTAAACAATGTGTCTCGCCTGATTGCCCGTAAAAGAGTATTGCCGCATCTTGCCACTGCTGAATAAACAAACATTCCGCGCCAGGAATAATCCAAACCCCTTGAGAATCCACAAATCAGACTAAAGGTGGGGAATTAGGCGCAGCAGACGCCCAACATGAACCGGTTACATAAGGCAAACCATTAACACCGGCCACTGATTTCCCCACATCAACCGGAGCCCCCAATTCATCCATAATCACAAGAATAAACTGCATTGATTCGTCCAAAATATCATACTCAACTTCCGGAATAACCGAGTCCCCTACCATTTTAAGCCCGGAACCAAATACAAATTTATTTGAAAATGTTCTTTGCCCCGCCGGGCTAACACTTCCAACAACAAAATCCTCGTGTCGCCAAGTGGACAAATCTATTGGGTCTTGGTAAACAAGAAATGAGGGGTCAGTAGTTCCGGTCTCTCGCAGCTCTCTGACGTTTACCTCAGTTCTGACCCAAATATCCGTATTACTTGTCGTCAAAGACAACGGATCAGCCGCCACCGCAACGCCATTATCTTTAGTCACGCACATTTCAGCGCTATTTAAAGCAAATGCCGCTCCACTTTTTAAGGTTAACACAGCAGGTAGCGCCCCTGCTGTCGCTTTGACAAAAAGGCGCCTTTTTCCCGAAATTTGCTTTTGCCCGACAGTCGCATCCTTTTCGACATCTACATCTTGATCTTGATCACTCATAACCTTTTCCTAACTCTGAATTTATACCTGCATCTAATGCCAATAAGTCTACTCAAACTTTTTATGAGCAATAATTAGGCCATCAAAATAATATTATTCTACTAAAAGACAGTTCTTTTTAACATTAATACAATCTAAAATCAATTGTACCTCTGAAAAGATGTTAGTGCATTAAACTTCATCAATAACTATAGCCGCCGACAGACAAATCTCACCTTAAACCGAAGCAACACTATACCTTTCACAGCTACAAATTTCAGTGACAATCTATGAAAAAAAGGAAAAAAACAATACAGGCAATGTGTACGTCGATTTGCCCACTAGCCGTTTTTTATAAAACTAATCTTATAAATGTTGCACAACTAATATTAAATTAGTATTAAGAATCAAGCATTATATTCAATCGGTTATCCTAAATACATGAACCGGGCAAGCTACTTATATAATTGGCGGATAAACATCTACTTTTCAATAAGGAAAAGATCTGTTAAATTCCTTTTAATATTTTACAGAGAGGAGATGAATAATGGCTAAATACCGCTGCAAAGAATGCGAACATGTATATGATGAAGCTTTAGGCGACCCTGATACAGGCCTGGTGCCCGGCACTTTATGGGCGGATGTCCCCGATGACTGGGTCTGCCCGATTTGCGGGGCGCCTAAAGATTTTTTTGACAAAATTGAATAAAACGGATTTTCAGAGCTGATAAATGGAAAGATAGCCGCCCCATTTGCTTTGAAAAACTTGCTTGAGTTGTTGTAAAGGCTGCTCCAGAGCATGGGTGAAAGGCAAAAGCCGCAGTAGCAACAGATTTTCATCCGCTTCATTTAATATTCGCCAAGCGCGAATTCCGATACCGGGAACAGGGTGAACCAAATATCGCCCTGTCCCCTTTTCGCGCACCCATTGTTTAACTGCGGAAATCGTCGCATGAATATTATCGCTACGATAAAAAACCTTGGATTCTATCGCCAAAGCCTTTCCCGACAAGCGTGAAATTTCCTCTATACGCGCCAAATCATCAACTGAAACAACAAGATAAGCATTTTGTTTTTGAGGTATTTGTTGCCTGATTTGCTGAATCGCTTTTTCGGCATCCATCAACAGCCACTCTGACAATTTTGTCAGTCGCGTCATGTCACTGTCATAACCCCCGGCAACAGAACCCCATAATTCGCGTTCGCTTTGTTCCGGATACAAATCCGAAAGCGGCGCTTTAACCCAAAGCTCACGCCCGGTTAATAAATGCAAACGCTGCCCGCTATCCCACCAGGAAAACAATAAGGCGTTTTCAGCGATATTTCGCTTTATCGCTTCCGCAGCTTGACGCCACACTCGCTCCCTCAAATCATTAATGCTTAAAACAACAGTTGATTTCTCAGGCGGAAAAACAATAGCCCGTTTTTTTTCGCCTGCTTCATTGCGATACTCTGCAACAGACAAACTAAATTTTGCCAGTTCAGCTTGCTTGATATGAAATTGATAAAAATTATCGATAGCAAAAAAACTATCCATTTCCGGTGGAACATCAATTTGTTGCTGCTGAAAACGCCACAAAACATCCTTCGGCGCCGAATTTAATCCTTGATAAAAAGATAGCGCCCCTGTTGACAGAAACGCCATCGCAGCAAACAACAACCCGAACTGTTTAAGCTTAAAAATCCGCAAACTTATTCTTCTCTTTGTTTCTTCAATAATAAATACGCGCAAAAGAATCCAGCTAACATCAATACAATGCCTTGCAAGATACTGGACATATCCATGCCTTTATGATCAGAATTTGCGCCAGACTTAGCTTTGGTCTGTTTCAATTCAGCCACATCTTGCTTCATCGCCGCCATTTCACGTAAACGGGTATCCTCATCCATAATTTCCGCATACCCTTTCATTAACGGCGACCAGCCTTCGGTATAGGTAAACCCACCAGGATTAACATGAAAAAGCCCTTTATATAGCTTAATTAAATCATGCTCCCACATATCCGCATAGATTCTTTCCACTTTAGTCGGGTTATTACCTTTCGCCCAGAACAATTGGAAAAAACCGCCCGCCGCATCAGACTCCGGCGCAGGCGGATTCGGACGATTGCTTTTCTGCCCGACCAGCAAACCGTCTTTATGGAGTTTTTCCACAATCTTTTTCGCTTCCTGCTCAACCGCTAAACCTTGTTTCGTCCCTTCATCGGCGGCATCCAAATAAGCTTTGGCAAAACTTTGCGAATGACACTGCATACAAGTATTAATCCACTTTTCCTTGCGTTCTTCAAACCAGGGGTGATCCAGATTATCGGCAATGGCTGGGGTCGGATTGAACGCCCAGCGCACTTTTTTCACCAAGTTATGCGAATATTTGCCATCAGCTTCAAAGTGGCAAGTTTGACAAGTCGGCGCGGTATAGCCGCCTTTGCTGATCGCATCTTTCAACTGAACTTCAAAATCCCAGTTATTTTCACCTTGGGTCTGATAAATCACCCCATGCTTGGATAACATATAATTTTCAAATTCATTATGATCCACGCCATTATGGCAAGTCGAACAAGCTTCGGGCTGCCTGGCTTCAGCAACTGAAAAAGTATGTCGGGTATGGCAGCCATCACATTTATTCTGCTGGTAATGACACATATCGCAACCTTGAGCGATTTCACGTTCCGCCATGCCCGCCCAAATCGCATTCTCGACATTAGCCTTCCATGAAACCGCATGGGAAGGATGCCCTTGCCCCCATTGTTCCTGCGGCCAAGTTTGTTGCTTTTCCGATTCTGCTTCAGTAAATTCGGTAAGGTGACAAGTTCCGCAAACCGCCCGGTCCGGCATTCTTAAATCACGTTCATGTCGAATGCTAGAACCGCCTACTTTGCCATGACAATCAATACAACTGACCTCGGTTAATTTATCTTGCCCCTTCAAAA
>SPJK01009704.1_pt1 | contig 17775 bp, 15 predicted proteins | sample 3741771 | NCBI WGS metagenome assembly SPJK01 (sample SAMN10925997, study PRJNA522277) | cold seep metagenome | isolation source: Elba SIP-enriched marine methane seep metagenome, extraction at timepoint T2 | place: Italy: coast of Elba, Mediterranean Sea
AAAAATAGGATAAGCAAGCAGCCCCAAAGACTGGGTAGCCAAATAGTGTACTGCTTAAATAAACGTAATTTAGCCAATGCTATTAATCAGTAGTCACTTTTTGTTCTAGTTGAAATCCATCCGTTCCTTCAACTTCTTCATGATCAAGGTTTAAATATTCATCAGCACTTTGCTGGCGCACATGAATCATTTGGCCATTTACTTCAGCACCCATCGTCATTTCGAGTAAGTTGTAATATACGTTGCCTAAAATTTTCGCATTTGATGCTAATTCAATATGTTCAGAGGCGTAGACATTGCCCGTAATTGTGCCATCAATGACTAAGTTGGGCACCTTCACATCACCTTCAATCGTGCCTTTATTGCTGAGCGTTAACAATGATGTTGTGTCGCCCGAGGTAGTTATATTACCGGTTATATTGCCGTCAATTCGTAGGCCGCCGGTAAAGTTAAGGTCACCATTAATATGGGTTTGTTCACCTATGAGGGTATCAATGCGGTTCGTCTTTGCCTTTGCTTTGTTTTTCTTAAACATGAATTACCTCGGGTGAAAGAATTATGGTTTGGTGAGTTGCCAGTCAACGGTTTTTGTTAAGCGTGTTTTTTTACCTTGAATGACCGAAATAGTGACTGTTTTTGGGGTACTATTTTCAGCTAAATTGATGCTTCCTTCAACGACTTGAATGTGACGTAAGTTCAACTTATGTTCAGCAATATCAATTTGTTTTTTTGAATCAGTCGTTTTAAGCGATATTTTTACGTTGCCCGTCATGGGTTTCGAGACTTTTTTCCCCTGAGTTAGCACAATACGGTATTGATATACATCGGGAAGTTCAGTTTCAGAGAGAAATACTTCGCGAACTTGCAGCTTACTAGACCCATTGCCTTGAGTAATATTTTGATAAAAGAGGAGCTCTTTTTTCAAGGTCATTACTTGAGTTTGTAGTTCATTTAGTTGCTGCTTTAATTCTTGTTCTGTTGCGAGATGAATCGCACTCGTCTGACGTGCTTGGTTTAAATTTTGTGCTAACGAGGCGTTGTTATGATTGATATCTGCAAATTGTTGTTGTAATTCATCATGCTGGTTGTGTAGCTCAGTGAGCTGTGTTTTAACGGTGAGCAGTTGCTCAAGTAACAGCTTATTATGGTGTTTGTTATAAAACCATTGGCTGACTAAGGTCAACAGTACGGCAACAATAACAACGGCTACACGTTGGTAAGGCTTTGGTTGGCTAATGACTAGTTTAGACAGTGTTGACATGGTTTATGGTAATAACGGAACAACATCAATGGCCGATGTTTCATCGAAGCCAAACATAATATTCATGTTTTGAATGGCCTGACCGCTAGCGCCTTTTACTAAGTTATCGATGACGGATAAAACAACCACCGTTGAGCTATTTTGTGGTTGATGAACAGCGATACGGCATGTATTTCCACCTTTGACTGTTCTTGTTTCAGGGTGCGAGCCTGCGGGCATGACATCAACAAATGGCTCATTTTTGTAACGCTCTTCAAACACGGCTTGTAGATCAACAGATTGATTAAGTTGGCCATATAGAGTGGCATGAATGCCCCTTATCATTGGCGTTAAGTGTGGTACAAAAGTAAGGTTAACCGAATTTTGAGCGGCAATTGTTAAACCTTGTTCTATTTCAGGTAAGTGGCGGTGACCGGCAACGCCGTAAGCTTTCATGCTTTCTGATGATTCGGCAAGTAATGTACCTATAGCCGCTTTTTTACCTGCGCCACTCACACCTGATTTTGCATCTGCAATGAGGTGCATCGGATCAATAAGTTGTTGCTCTAATAATGGAATAAAGCCTAGTTGTGTTGCCGTTGGATAACAGCCCGGAACAGCAATTAATTGTGCATTTTTTATTTGTTCGCGGTTCACTTCTGGTAGGCCATATACGGCTTGTTCAACAAGTTCAGGACAGGTGTGTTTGGTGTTGTACCAGTGTTCCCAGTTGGCAATGTCTTTTAGCCGGAAGTCGGCAGATAAATCGATAACACGGGTGCCACGAGCAATTAATTCTGGGACGAGCGCCATCGCAACAGTATGAGGTGTCGCAAAAAAGACGACATCACACTGACTTAGCTGGTTTACGTCAGGCTCTGAAAAAGCAAGATCAACGTAACCACGAAGATTTGGGAACATGTCAGCAACAGGAAGCCCTTTCTCAGAGCGAGAAGTGATGACCTCGATGGAGACTTCTTTATGATGTGCGAGCAGTCTTAATAACTCTACTCCAGTGTAGCCTGTGCCACCGACAATACCGACTTTTAACATTCTTGTTCTCTATTATTAGAAGAATAGTTTATACATGATAAAAGAGACGTGATAAATGCGTAAAGCTTTCTTTATTTTAGATTAAGTACGCGCTCTAAACGTTTCTTGAATGTAACGTAATCATAGGTTGAAAATTGTTTGTGCTCAGGGAAATTAATGCTGCTGATATATAAAGGGTAGTTGACATTTGAACTACGTAACTTCGTCACTAGTTTGTATACTTGATTGAATAACTGCGGATCATTGGCCTTACCTTTAAAGCGATTGGGGCCACAACTAATTGTGCATTCTGATTTTGTAGAGGCGTCTTCCAGATAAACTTTGACGGGTAAATAAGATGTTGTTGTTTCAGCACTTTCGATGACGATAGGCAGTGTCGACCACTGCAGGTCATTTTTTGTAAGTTTGTAAAATTTAAGTTGTTCTAAGTTATTAAGCTGTGAAACTTCAGATAAAAATTCATTAAAATTATTAATTAATGTGTGCTCACGTAACCCTTGATAGGTTTGCTTAAACAATAGGCCAAGTTCATCGATGACAAAAACATCAATGTATGCTTTTTGTGGGTTGATATAGACCCGAATTTGGTTGCTGTGGCGTGTTTGCAGAAGTAATGAAAATAAACCTTCACGATCTAACTGCTGATCAATATGAGTGACTGAGTATTCACTACGAGGTTGAGCCAATGTATCGCTTAGATCATGAGCTAAAGGATTAACCACCTGTTCGACAGTACCTTCTTGCCAATGGATATGGGCATTACGGTCAGCGACTTCAAAAATATAAGTACCGTTATTCATTGACCTTTGGAAGTGTCCACACACATCAAGAGCAAGTACATTAAGGCGCTTGATGATGCTGCCAGAGAAGTTAATCGTCGGACACCAACTATCAATAAAATTGGATTGATTGCTTTGGGTTTGCCAGCGAATCAAATTGGACAATGCTTCACTAGTGGCGGATAGACCATCAAATTTAAAGTAATGCCATTTTTTACCTTTTTGATAGGTGAGTACTTCGACATTGAGCACCATATTACGACGGTGATAGCCATAATTTAACGGATCTCGTTGATAGAGTGAGAGCTTTACGTCTTGTTGCTTATAGGCTTCTTTTGGCGTGTCGTGCATATTGGCAAACATGAGCCAAGTTAAGTCCATCATGGCCGCTTCTATACTACCCAGTGGTGATTTATGTAAGTAGTTAATGAGAGCGTGAATCCCTTCAGTAGAGATAACCCCATTGTTTGCGGTGAGTTTTACTTGGGTGTACTTGGATAAAGCACCATTAATAATTCCCCATGCAAGCGTTTGTATGAGAGATGGGCTTGAATATAAAGGTTTATGTGATTCTTCAGGCTTTGCTTGGCTTGTATCCGTGTCGTCTATTAACCATTTTTGGTTAATAGAGTTGTAGTGTAAAAATAATTGAGACTCAGCTGTTTCAGGAATTAATGAGTCAGGCAGCGTGGGGATAATACCCGGTGCGGTATCGAACACATCTTCAAATGTTTTTTGTAACGTGACACGTTTATTTGCAGCATCAGGCGCATATTGTTGAATAAACAGGCCAATGGCTTTGTTAAATTCATGGGTTAATTTTTTTGTGGAATCAAACTCCTCAAGTCGTTCCCTCATTGATGCCGAAGCGCGTTTATCAATATTAACAATTTGAGTGTGATGCCACTGCCATGATGAAATGAGCTCATGAAGGTTTTCACGGCGCCATGGATGTTCTGGAAAACTAACAGACATTGATAAACGTTCTTTGCTCATCAGGTATAGAGAGCGTTGAGCGGATAGTTGTAGCTCGTAAGGTAAATGCTGAGAGACTAAATTCAGTTTTAATACATTTGGATCGTAGTAAAAACTATTAGTTTGATTCGCAAAAAGTAACTTTTTGTATTCATCTGCTAGCCAAGCATTATTGGGAAACTGGTCCAATAATACTTGTTGAAATAAGAGTTCTAAATAGCGTGGCAGGTTTTCGTGCATTGCCGCTAAGTTGGCTTCAACCGCTTGAGCAACCAATGATGTGGGATCGCGTTCTGTTAAGGGGCCAAAATCGAGCGTAATAACTTCTTTTGGCAAAGCTGCGGTGACGGTTTTTACTGCTTCATCATAGTTTGTCTCTTGCTCAGGATTTAGGTAATACCATAGTGGTGTAGCTCCTGCGAGAACAATACCACTGCTGTATAAGCGGTCTAGCTCGTCTGATGTGATGGTTCTTTCTAAAATGGCTGAATTATTTAATAGACGTGCGTTTAGTTTGATGCCCAGTGTCTTTGCCCAAACCATTACGTCTTGAAGTTTTTGCTTTAATAACCCGGTTTGTTCATCAGTATTTGAAGATTGATAGACGAGCCATAAATCAAAGCACGCTTCTTTTGGGTAATCGAGTGCGCCGGTATCATTCAGTAAATAGATACCCTCAATAGGATAATTGATAAACGCTTGATGTGAGTGACTAAAGCCAACGAAGTATTTTTTTGTATTGGCTAATAACTGCTCTGTTGGCTGGTAACCTTTGATGCCGACGGGGGCATTTTCAACATGAGCAGGGAGTACTTTATCGTTTGAATGAAATATTAAGGCTAATAAATCAAAAAAAGGTTGTTGCAGTACTGGAGCTAGCGCCCGTAACCGTTCAATTCGTGAACGATTATGGGCGGTAACTAACTTTGAAAGTTGTTCTAACTCCATCGAAACCTAGTGTCTAAAATGACGCATACCAGTAAAGACCATGGCAATGCCATGCTCATCAGCTGCCGCAATGACTTCTTCGTCACGCATTGAACCGCCTGGTTGGATAACGGCACTGATACCTGCTTCAGCGGCAGCATCTAAACCATCACGGAATGGGAAAAATGCATCAGATGCCATTACGGCTCCCGGTACAGTTAATCCAGCATCTTCAGCTTTAATACCTGCGATTCTACTACTGACAACGCGGCTCATTTGGCCTGCGCCAATACCGACAGTTTGCAATTTACTCGCGTAAACAATCGCATTTGATTTAACAAATTTAGCGACGCGCCATGCAAATAATAGGTCTTGCATTTGCTCTGCAGTAGGCGCCTTTTTGGTGACGACTTTTAGTTCATCTTCTGTGACTAAAGCTGTGTCGCGATCTTGCACTAATAAACCACCATTAACGCGTTTAAAGTCTAAGCCTTCTGTTTGTATGTTCGGTAACTCACCACAATTGAGCAAACGCACATTCGCTTTTTGGCTAATAATTTGTTTGGCTTCATCGCTGATCATTGGAGCAATGATAACTTCAACAAATTGGCGGTCAATAATTGCTTGCGCTGTTTTGCCATCTAATTCACGGTTAAAGGCAATAATGCCACCAAACGCCGAGGTTGGATCAGTTTGGTAGGCTAAATCATATGCTGTTAATAAATCAGCTGCAGTTGCAACGCCACATGGGTTGGCATGTTTAACAATGACGCAAGCAGGTGACTCAGGGAAAGCTTTTACACATTCTAAGGCTGCATCGGTATCAGCAATATTGTTGTAAGACAGTTCTTTACCTTGTAACTGTGTTGCAGCACCAATAGAACCCGACTCAGCTTGTTTTTCAGTATAGAAAGCGGCTTTTTGATGCGGGTTTTCACCGTAACGCATATCTTGTGCTTTATTGAACTGACTATTGAATGTGCGTGGAAAATCAACGGTTGAATCCGCGTCGATCTTACCTAAATAATTGGCAATAGCACCATCATAATGAGCGGTGTGCTCAAATGTTTTAACGGCTAAATCGAAGCGTGTTGCGTCATCAACGCCACCCTTTTTTTCAATTTGATCAACAACAGTTGCGTAGTCAGACGGATCGATTAAAACCGTGACTGCAGCATGATTTTTAGCTGCTGCACGAAGCATTGTTGGGCCACCAATATCGATATTTTCAATCGCCATTGGCAATGTGCAATCATCACGCGCAATAGTTGCTTCAAATGGGTATAAATTCACTACGACTAAATCAATTGGTGAAATATCATGTTCAGCCATAATTGCTTCATCAGTACCTCGGCGACCTAATAAACCACCGTGAATTTTTGGGTGCAATGTTTTGATACGGCCAGCCATCATTTCTGGGAAACCAGTATGTTCTGATACTTCTTTTACTGGTAAGCCTGCTTCTTGAAGCAGTTTAGCTGTACCACCTGTTGATAATAACTCAACACCTAATTTATCTAATTGTTGTGCAAGTTCTAATACGCCGGTTTTATCTGACACACTTAATAGTGCGCGTTGAATTTTATTCATGCATGTTTCCTGAATCTGAGTACGGTTTATAAATCGTACTGTTTTAGTTTTTTACGTAAGGTGCCACGGTTGATACCAAGGATTTCTGCTGCTCGGCTTTGGTTGCCTTTGGTGTACTCTAACGTGGCTTTAGATAAGGGGGCTTCCACTTCTGTTAATAGCATGTCATACAGATTAGTGGTTGAGTGACCATTTAAGTGCTCAAAGTAGTCATTGAGCGCGCTTGAAACACACTGGTTTAAAGGTGCGTTGACTTTTGTTTGGTCCACTGCAAGATCAAAATTCGCTAGTTGTTCTTTATTATCAGCGTCAGTCATGCAGCCATTATGTCCTGTTGTTCAAGTTGGGCAAAAAATTGCTCGGTATAGTCGATTTGTTGTTGTGGGTGTTCCAATGTATTCATATGTTGACGGAAAGCATTACCATCACGGAGGCCTCTGCTATACCAAGCAATATGCTTCCGTGCCATGCGCACACCTGTGTAGTCACCATAGAAATCGTACAGTGTGTGTAGATGTTCGATCAAGGTTTGTCTAACTTCTTTTCTTGCAGGCAAGGCTAAATGCTCACCTTGGTCGAGGTAGTGAAGTATTTGTTTGAATATCCAAGGGTTACCTTGCGCAGCGCGACCGATCATTAAGCCATCAACGCCGGTATATTCTAAAACCTGTTTTGCTTTTTCAGGGCTAGTAATATCCCCATTGGCAATAACGGGAATGTGCAGGGCTGATTTTATTTCTGCAATGGTGTCGTATTCTGCATCACCTTTGTAAGCACATGCTCGAGTTCGGCCATGAACCGCAAGGGCTTGAATGCCAGATTCTTGAGCAATACGTGCAACGTTAATACCGTTACGATGTTCAGGATCCCAACCAGTACGAATTTTTAGCGTGACGGGTACATCCACTGCGTTGACAACGCTTTCTAAAATATCGGCGACGAGTCGTTCGTTTTGTAATAAAGCAGACCCAGCCATTACATTGCAGACTTTTTTCGCGGGGCAACCCATATTAATGTCGATGATATGAGCACCTTGTTCAACATTATGCTGGGCGGCTTCTGCCAACATAACAGGATCTGCGCCTGCTATTTGTACGCTACGCGGCTCTGGTTCACCATCATGATTTGCTCGCAATAATGACTTTTTGCTGGCCCAGAGTGTTTTGTTAGCAGTGATCATTTCTGATACAGCCATACCAGCACCAAGACGTCGACATAGTTGACGAAATGGGCGATCTGTTACGCCAGCCATCGGTGCGAGGAATAAATTGTTTGGCAGCGTGTAGGGGCCAATTTGAATGCGATTAGCCATGACGTTGTCCCGCTAAACGGATCCATTCTTCTTTTTGAACAGGTTTTTCCATTTCAAACCAAGGCGCATAACTGTTCATGACTGCTTGGGCCTGTTCTTCTAAAATACCTGACAGGATAAGCGCACTATTTGGTTTACTTATTGTAGAAAAATACTCAGCAAACGATTGCAATGGACCGGCCAAAATATTGGCAATCAGTAAATCACATGGCTCAAGCTTAGGGGCATTTTCGGGTAAATAGGTGTCGATAGTGACGCCATTGCGGTCGGCATTTGCTTGAGTGGCTTCCAATGCTTGTGGGTCTATATCGATACCGATCACTTTTTTAGCGCCTAATAATGCAGCTGCAATTGCTAAGATGCCACTGCCACAACCATAGTCGATAACGTATTTATCTTTCACATCCGCTTGGTCTAGCCAATTAAGGCATAAAGCCGTCGTTGGATGTGTGCCGGTACCAAATGCAAGCCCCGGATCGAGCAAAATATTCAATGCGTCAGGTTGAGGTGCTTTATGCCAGCTAGGCACGATCCATAATTTTTCACCAAAGCAAATAGGGTGGAAGTTATCCATCCATTCGCGTTCCCAATCTTTGTCTTCAACGGCTTCTACTTTGAAGTGAGGCAGCTTTTCTGGTGCAAGCATGGCTGTTGCCATCTTTTCAATTGTATCGGTATCCGTGTCAGCAGGAAATAATGCAATAACTCGAGTTGCAGCCCATAACGGTGTGGTGCCGATAGGCGGCTCAAACAAGGGTTGATCGGCGTTATCTTGAAAGGTAACTGCACTCGCACCACATTCTGATAGCACGTCTGACAGCTGATCTGCGGAGTCAGGAGTACTGTCAAAAATAAATTGAATCCAAGCCATGAACTGAACTGGGCCGTTATAGGCCCAGTTTTTTCTCTAGGTAGTGAATATTAGTGCCACCAATTTGGAAGTTGGTATCATCCAAAATGTCACGCTGAAGTTCAACGTTGGTTTTAATGCCTTCAATACCAATTTCGTGGAGCGCCGTTTGCATGCGAGCAATTGCTGATTCACGTGTTTTACCGTAAACGATTAACTTACCAATTAATGAATCGTAGTTAGGTGGTACACGGTAACCACTGTAAATGTGTGAATCCATGCGAATACCATTACCGCCTGGCGCATGGTAATGCGTAATCGTGCCGGGACTTGGCATGAATGTTTTTGAATCTTCTGCATTAATACGACATTCGATGGCATGACCACGGATCTCAATGTCATCTTGTGTGATTGATAGTGGTTCACCAGATGCAATGCGAATTTGCTCAGCAACTAAATCAACGTCGGTGATGCGTTCAGTTACTGGGTGTTCAACTTGAATACGTGTATTCATTTCGATGAAATAAAACTCACCATCTTGGTATAAGAACTCGAAGGTTCCTGCACCACGGTAACCAATTTTACGGCAAGCATCGGCACAAATTTTACCCATACGAGTACGCATTTCTGGTGTAATTCCTGGCGCAGGTGCTTCTTCAAGTACTTTTTGGTGGCGACGTTGCATTGAACAGTCACGCTCACCTAAATGAATGGCATTGCCGTGCGTATCAGATAATACTTGGAATTCAATATGGCGAGGATCTTCTAAGAATTTTTCCATGTAGACCATATCGTTACTAAATGCGGCTTTCGCTTCACTACGTGTTAACGCAATGGCATTTAATAAATGCGCTTCGCTGTGTACTTCTCGCATACCGCGACCACCACCACCACCAGAAGCTTTGATAATGATTGGGTAACCGATTTCTTTGGCGAGACGTAAGTTAGTTGCATCATCATCGCCTAATGGACCATCAGAACCCGGCACACAAGGCACGCCCGCTTCTTTCATTGCTTTGATGGCAGATACTTTATCGCCCATAAGACGAATGGTTTCTGCTCTAGGGCCAATAAATGTAAAGCCACTTTGCTCTACGCGCTCAGCAAAGTCAGCATTTTCAGATAAGAAGCCGTAGCCTGGGTGAATGGCGGTTGCATCAGTGATTTCTGCTGCACTGATAATTGCAGGCACATTCAAATAACTTTCTGGCGATGGTGCTGGACCAATACAGACTGTTTCATCAGCGAGTAAAACATGTTTTAAATCACGATCAACATCTGAGTGAACCGCAACAGTTTTAATGCCTAATTCTTGGCAAGCTCGCAATACCCGAAGTGCAATTTCGCCGCGATTGGCAATGACAATTTTTTCAATCATAGTGTTTTCTTTATCCACAGTTGAGAGTTGGTTGATGGCGTTTATTACTCGATAATGACGAGAGGCTCATCAAACTCAACAGGGTTGCCATTTTCAACTAAGATTGCTTTTACCGTACCGCTGCGATCTGCTTCGATTTGGTTGAACATTTTCATTGCTTCGATAATGCAAATGACATCGCCTTCAGAAACAGTTTGGCCGACTTCGATAAAGGCTGCTGATTCTGGAGAAGATGAACGATAGAACGTGCCAACCATAGGTGATTTAACTGCATTTGCAGAGCTTGGCGCTGCTGCAACAGGGGCTGCCGCTGCCGCAACAGGAGCCGCTTCAATAGCTGCTGGTGCTGCTGCAACAGGTGCTGGCGCAGCCATCATTACGGGTGCTGAACTGCTTGTACGACTGATACGAACAGACTCTTCACCTTCTTGAATTTCAATTTCTGCTACGTCAGATTCCTGAATCAAGTCGATCAATTTTTTGATTTTACGAATATCCATTGAGAAGACCTTTATTATTGTGTGATTTGTGTAATTGCAGCTTGCAGCGCAAGCTCATAACCTTGTACGCCTAGTCCACAGATGACGCCAATGGCTGCATCTGAAAAATAAGAGTGTTCGCGGAATTCTTCCCGCTGATGAATGTTTGAAATATGCACTTCGATGAAAGGAATATCGACGGCAGCCAATGCGTCGCGTAAGGCAACACTGGTATGCGTAAACGCAGCTGGGTTGATGACAATGATGTCGATATCATTACGTGCTTGTTGAACACGCTCTACTAACTCATGTTCGGCATTACTTTGAAAATGGTGGAGTGAATGACCTTGCTCGCTCGCAATTGACGTTAATGTGTTGTTAACGTCGCTCAATGTCGTTTTCCCATAGACTTCTGGTTCACGTGTGCCGAGAAGGTTTAAATTTGGGCCATGCAACACTAAAATGTTTGCCATCGTCGGATTCGCCTGAGTTACGAAGTGATTGAATTAGGCGAAATTTTGCACCACAGAAGGGCAAATGTCTAGCTTTTTGGGCTAAAAATTCAATAAATTGGCGCTAACGGTGTCGAAATTGAACAGATGTTGTTTGTTTAATAAACCTGTAATTTATCTACGTGCTGCAATAATGCGCTTGCTGAAATTTCACCAACGACTCGAAATGCTGGTTTTTCTTGGCCATTACGATCATAAAATAAAATAGTTGGCGGCCCGAATACGCCCAATGCTTTTGATAGTGCACGATGTTGTTCCGTATTGTCAGTGACGTCGACTTGCACTAGTTGCCAGTTTTTTAACCCTTCAATAACCGTTGGGTCACTAAAGGTGGTTAATTCCATCTTTTTGCAGTCGACACACCAATCAGCATAGAAGTCGACCATTACCGGTTGTGTCGTACTTGTAAGAATGGCATTTAGTTCTGCTAAATTGGCGACTTTATTAAATGCAAGATGCTGCTGTTGACTCACCGATTCCGTGCTTTTTGATTGCAAGCCTTTTAATGGTTGCCAGATATTTTGATTGCCACTGGCACCACCGATAAATAAGACGGTACCGAATATAAATAGGATTAGCCCGAACCCTTTCCACAGTTTTTGCCAGCCAGTGGCATCAGTATGAATGGTGGTAAAAGCACCTAAGAAAATGGCAACTACCACGAGTAGGCTCCCCCATAACCATAAGGTTAACCATCCAGGAATAATGCGTTCCAGCATCCAAATAGCCAGTGCCAGCATGAAAACACCAAAAACGGCTTTAACGGTATTCATCCAACTGCCTGCTTTGGGTAGAAGGCTACCGCCAGACGTCCCTATAGCCAGCAAAGGAATACCCATGCCTATGCTTAATGCGAATAAGGCTGCACCACCAAGAATTGGATCACCGTGTTGACCAATAAAGATAAGCGCTCCAGCCAATGGTGGCGCGAGACAAGGCCCTACGATTAGCCCTGATAATAAGCCCATAATAGCAACACCGATTAATGTGCCGCCCCGTTGGCGTTGACCCATTTGATGGACATGTGACTGTAAAAAATGGGGTAACTGTAATTCAAATAAGCCAAACATGGATAAAGCAAATACAACAAATAAGCTACTGAAACTACCGATAACCCATGGGTTTTGCATCATCGCCTGTAAGTTAGAGCCAAGTAAGCCTGTTAAGACACCTGCTGCGGTGTAAGTGACTGACATCGCCAAAACGTAAGTCAATGACAAGATAAATGCCCGGCGTGTTGTGATTGCGCTACCTTGACCAATGATGATGCTTGATAAGATAGGAATCATTGGAAAAACGCACGGCGTAAAGGCCAACAAAATGCCGAGGCCTAAAAAGCTTAATAAAATGGTGACTAAGCTGTCATTAGCGAGAGTCTGAGCGAATTTATCTTGTTGCGATAATTCAGCGGGTGGCTGGAATGTGCTTTCAGCGCTTGTTGCGAGCGGTTGCTTAGGTAAGTTGAGCGCGACTGTTTTTGTTGTTGGCGGGTAGCAGATGTTGAATGTTTCGGAGCAGCCTTGATAATGCGCAGTTAACTCAATTATGTTTGTTTTATTTGGATTATTTATAGTTAAAGGAAAGCGGATGTCATGCTGATAAACTTCGGTTAAACCGAAGATTTCATCCATCTTATTTTCACCTTGGGGTAATTCATAGCCCTGTATGCTCGAACCATTACCCTCTTTAATATCGAAACGAATTTTATCTTTATATAAATAATTCCCTTCAGCGACTTCCCAACGGATATCAATTGAATTAGGCGCGTTGGCGCTCGCAGAAAAAATAAATACTTCATCGACACTAGGCGGGTAAGCATCCTCATCACTTAACCCTAATTGACTTAATAAGTCTGGACGCGCTTGAGCGACAGTGCTGATGATGAGCAAAAAAAGAAAAAACAGTTTTTTCATAGTTAAATTCATTAATGAAGTTGAGGTACAAAAGTCAGACTATGTTACTAAAGTTTAGTTCAGCTGATAGAGCGCTTCTAAAATAGCGGTATTTGAGCTTGATGAAAATGAATTAAATACTGAGCGTATGATTTTTTAATGCTAAGAGGTCATAAAACTGTAATAATCTGCTTTGTTGCGGTATCAGGGTAATTAAATTTAGTGATAACAAACTTGTCTGGCCAAGCATTTTCTCAGCAGAGCGACAATTACAATAAACGTATTAAGTTATTGTTAAGTTTCGTTTTTTTGTTAGGTATAGTGCTTTATAGTGTCTTTTCCCAAAACGCTATTTTTCAACATACTTCATTCCTGATTGCGGCGGTTTTAGGTGGCTATTTAGCGCTAGCAATTGGTGCTAATGATATTGCTAATACGATGGGCCCGACAGTGGGTGCGAAAGCAATCACGATGCCGACGGCTATTGCCATCGCTGTGGTATTTGAAGTTGCTGGTGCCGTCTTTGCGGGTGGCGATGTTGTTTCGACGATAAAAACAAATATCATCAATGCCGATGCCTTTGCCAACCCGGAACATTTTATTTGGTTGATGTTATCAGCGTTAGCGGCTGCTGCCATTTGGTTAAGTGTGGCGACAACAGCGAAAGCGCCAGTGTCTACAACCCAAGCGATTATCGGCGGTATTGTCGGTGCTGGTATCGCGGCTGAAGGCGTTCATGTCGTGGACTGGCTTAGCATGCTGAAAATTACGACAGCATGGGTTCTCTCGCCAATAATAGGTGCGGGCTTAGCTGCTCTTTTATTGTTAAGCATCCATAAAACGATTCTTAATAAAACCGATAAGTTATTGGCGTCCTATCGCTGGGTGCCTATCTATGTTTCCTTAATGGTATTTGCTTTTCTAGTCTATGTATTAAATAAACTGGCAGAAGGCAGCTGGCTTCAAAACGTTGATGTGTTAACTAAGTTACAGTCTTTGCTTACTGCCGAAGACATGCTGTCTATACCTTTGTTAATAAGCATCGTGGTCGCCTTAACCGTGTTTTTTGTAATGAAAGCAACATTAAACCAGCGGTTAAAAAAATCAGTAAATCAGATTAACAGTGTGAATCAACTTTTTACTATTCCTATAATATTTGCTGCGGCAATGATGAGCTTTGCTCACGGCTCCAATGATGTCGCGAATGTTGTTGGTCCGGTTAGCGCGATTGCGGAAGTGGTTTCTACAGGTGTTATTTCAGACTTTGCACATGTCCCTCTTTGGCTTTTGATGATTGGTGCATTAGGCATTGCTGTTGGACTGTCATTATTTGGTCCTAGACTCATTCGGGTTGTCGGTTCTGAGATTACGCGCTTGGATCAAGTGAGTGCGTTTGCAGTCGTTTTTTCTGTTGCGATTACGGTTATTATTGCTAGTCATTATGGTTTGCCTGTGAGCTCAACATTTATCGCTATTGGCGGTATTTTTGGCGTGGGTTTTTTGCATGAATGGCTGAGTCATGGAAAACAGCCTTACGTACAACGTGACACAATGAAAAAAATGATTACAGCATGGGTGATTACAGTGCCTTGTAGTGCGGTAATTGCAGCAATTGTTTTTTATAACATTGCGTTCTTTTTTTCGACTGATCTATAAAGCGATATTGATAGGCAACTAAAGTATTTGCTTTTGAGTGTTATATCTCTGTAATAATAGATTGGTATTCTCGGCAGCGGATTATTACGACATAGAGCTTTGTTATGGCAACAACAATATTGGTAGTAGAAGACGACGTGGCGATTCGCGATATGCTTTGCTTTTCGCTGAAGCAGTCTGGTTTTGATTGTGAATCATCAAGTGATGCTGAGCAGGGGTTAGACTGGTTGAAAAACCAACATCCTGATTTGATTTTATTAGACTGGATGTTACCAGGCATTGATGGCATTGAGTTTATTCGCCGTTTACGCGCGAATGAAAATCTCGCCGATATTCCTGTCATTATGCTGACAGCGAAAGGCGAAAGTGAAGACCTAGTCAAAGGCTTAAGCATTGGTGCAGATGATTACATCAATAAACCTTTCTCACCACCAGAGTTAATGGCTCGCATAAAAGCGGTCTTACGACGTTGCGGTAATGACGACGACGATGATAGCCAAACATTAAGTTGTGGTGATTTGGTGTTAGATATGAAGAGTCACCGAGTCAGTGTCGCTGGTCAGCGTATTGATTTAGGGCCAACAGAGTTTCGATTATTACAGTTCTTTATGAAAAACCCTGAGCGTGCTTATGCGCGTGGTCAGCTACTAGACTATGTTTGGGGTGACACTGTATATATTGAAGAGCGGACGGTTGATGTGCATATCCGTCGCTTACGCAAAGCGTTAGAGCCTTCGGGTAATGATAATCTTGTTCAGACAGTGCGTGGTGTTGGCTACCGATTTTCTGAAGATTAACGGAGTTATCTAAATGCTCTGGGATTATTGGCGTCTTCTAGCATTAATCAGCGTTGCTGGTTTCATTGGGTTGTTATTTGAACAAATGATGACCTTTATGTTTTTGGCCGTGCTTGTTTATGCGCTCTGGTTACAAAATACGTGGTATCAATTGTGGCGCTGGTTACAAAATCCGAATCATGTACCATCGCCGACAGCAGATGGCTTGATTGACGATGTTTGTCGACATATTGAGCAAATAAAACAAAAAAACCGCCAACGAAAACAAAAGCTGGCGGGTTATTTAAAGCAGTTTCGAGCTGCCACATCGGCATTGCCTGATGCTATTGTCGTGCTCGGCACATCAGGTGAAGTGGAGTGGGCTAATCAATCAGCGAAAACCTTACTGGGGGTTCGTTGGCCTAAAGATTCAAATGTTCGAATAAATAACTTGGTACGTGATCCTGAGTTTCAAAAACTCATTGCTCAACCGCTTGATAGTGATGGCGATGTTGTTGTGCCTTCGCCTTTAAATCAGCAGCAATCATTAGAAATAAAACTTGTGCGTTATATGAATGATGGTCGTTTGTTGATTGCACGTGATGTGACGCAGACAATTAAGCTACAAAGAATGCGACGTGATTTTGTCGCCAATGTATCGCATGAATTGAGAACCCCTTTAACCGTGTTACGAGGTTATTTAGAAACCTTTACTCAAGATAGCCCAAATGAAATGTGGCAAAGTGCATTGCCAACCATGCGCCAGCAGACAGAACGAATGCGAGTAATGATTAAAGATTTACTGGTGCTGTCTCAGTTGGAAACGGGTGAGAAGCCTTTGAATAATACCTTGGTTGATGTGGCTAACCTGTTAACGGTGATTGCCGATGACGCGAGGCGATTAGCTCAGTTCAATAATCATAATATTCATGTGACGATTGAAACGGATAAAAACTTGCTGGCTGATTCTGACGAAATCCACAGTGCTATTTCTAATCTTGTGTTTAATGCCGTTAAATATACGCCAGCGGGCTGTGAAGTTGAAGTTAGCTGGAAAGTAACGAAGCATGGTGGAGAGATAGCCGTCGTTGATCACGGTGATGGTATTGCAAATCATCATTTAGATAGATTAACGGAGCGTTTTTACCGCGTTGATAAAGGTCGCTCTCAAGAGGCAGGTGGCACCGGGCTTGGTTTGGCAATCGTAAAGCATGTGCTGCACAGGCATGATGCTGAGCTTAAAATCACCAGTGAAGAAGGGCAGGGTTCGCGATTTGTTTGTTTCTTCCCTCGTAAGTCTTTAATCCCTTAAGAGTATGAATAGTAAGAAAATTTAATCGATTGTAATATAACTGTAATAATTATTTCATACCCTTGTCACATTGAGGCGGGATACTTGCCGTCGGTAATCTTAGTTACTAACTTAATCTTTCTTACAAATTTCAGGAGTTGAACTCTAATGTTCAAGAAAAATCTTGCAATCTTAGGTGCCGCAGTATCAATGGCATTTTCTGCTGCTACTTTCGCTGATGTAGATCCAGCATTAGCTGACTACGAAAAAGCTAGCGGTATTTCTGGTAACTTATCAAGTGTTGGTTCTGACACACTTGCTAACTTAATGACACTTTGGGCTGAAGAGTTCAAACGTGTTTACCCTAACGTAAATATTCAAATCCAAGCTGCTGGTTCTTCTACTGCGCCTCCTGCTTTGTCTGAAGGTACTTCAAACTTCGGTCCAATGAGCCGTAAAATGAAAGACAAAGAAACAGCTGCTTTTGAAGCTAAATACGGCTACAAAGCGACACCAATTCGTGTTGCTATTGATGCATTAGCTGTTTATGCACACAAAGATAACCCAATCGAAGGTTTAACTATTCCTCAAGTTGACGCTATCTTCTCTGCTACACGTAAATGTGGCTACTCAGAAGATGTCACTAACTGGAGCCAAGTTGGCGTTGAAGGTTTAGGTAGCATTCAAATCTACGGTCGTAACTCAGTGTCTGGTACATACGGTTACTTCAAGAAAAAATCACTTTGTAAAGGTGATTACAAAGATAGCGTTAACGAGCAACCAGGTTCAGCTTCAGTTGTTCAAGGCGTAACTAAATCTTTAAACGGTATCGGTTACTCTGGTATCGGTTACAAAACTTCAGGTGTTAAAGCAATCGCTTTAACTAAGAAAGAAGGTACACCATTCATCGCAGCTACTAAAGAAAATGCGGCTAACGGTACATACCCACTTTCACGTTACCTATACGTTTACGTGAACAAAGCACCTAACAAACCTTTAGCTCCTAAAGAGTTAGAATTTGTTAAGTTAATCATGTCTAAAGTAGGTCAAGAAGTTGTTGTTAAA
>SPJK01101891.1_pt1 | contig 17775 bp, 17 predicted proteins | sample 3741771 | NCBI WGS metagenome assembly SPJK01 (sample SAMN10925997, study PRJNA522277) | cold seep metagenome | isolation source: Elba SIP-enriched marine methane seep metagenome, extraction at timepoint T2 | place: Italy: coast of Elba, Mediterranean Sea
AATAGACAACCAAGCGTATACCGCACTGAATGATGCCAAGGCTGGTCGGATTCTTTTGGTCACGCCAGGCAATATTGCCATCGAACAAGCGGTCGCCACGGCACGCACTGATCGACTGGGAGGCGTTGAAGTTGCATCGCTTTCCGTACTTGAATCCAAGAACCATCTCCACGACGCCGCTGCGGGCGGTTTTGATCTGATCATCTATGATCGATGTCAACCAAAAGAGATGCCTCAGGCAAATACGCTCTTCATTGGGATCGTCCCTATCAACTGGGATTCCAGTGCTGAATCTGAGGAAGAAAGTTCCACGATTGCGCCAAGGATTATCGATTGGAACCGAGCTCATCCGCTGCTTGCTCATATTGAGCTTGGCAACTTTGATATTGTTGAGACGAATCTATTGAAGCCACCTAAAGGGGGAGCCACGCTGATCGATGCTGCCGAAGGGGTGATCGCTGCGATAGCTCCTCGTGACGGCTACGAAGATGCGGTACTCGGATTTCCAATTCTGATTGAAGAAGAGGGACGTCTGCAACGCAACACTGACTGGATCAATCGCCACAGCTTTCCCACGTTTTGGCTCAATACGCTTGAGTATTTTGTGACCGATGCCAACCGATCCCGAAACATTCGTCCAAGTAAGCCAATCGAAATTCGCCCGCTAGTTGCCACGACTTCAGAGGTGGAGATAGTAAATCCGGAAGGAAAGTCACTCACCCTAAAGCGTCGCGGCAGCGAGCCTTTTGTTTATCAAGCGACCGACAAGCTTGGCGTCTATGACGTCCGTGAAGCGGGCGAAACAATCGAGCGGTTTGCGGTAAATCTATTCGACCGAAGGGAGAGCGATGTTCGCTTGCGTGAAGGAACCGGTGCGGAACAAGATATTGCCGGTTTGCAGATTGGGAATATCCAAGTGACCGCCACTGCAGGAGCTGCGCCAGCAAGGAAGGAGCTGTGGCGTCTTCTGCTGCTAGCTGCCATCGTCGTCTTGGTCGCGGAATGGTACATCTACCATCGCCGGGTCTATATCTAGTCATTCCAGTTGCTTAAATGGCTAAAAATGCCTCGGAATTTGGGCTCTGGCGTGAAGTCTCTTCGAGTTCCCCCCTACCTTAGGCCGATTCTTGGGTTATACTTTTGCCTGCCTAACAACGATCGAGGGGATGTGGCGGAATTGGCAGACGCGCTGGATTTAGGTTCCAGTTCCTTCGGGAGTGCAGGTTCGACTCCTGTCATCCCTACTTGATCGATTCGAGACCATCCCACTATTGCGTGATGGTCTCACTCGCCGAACCGTTTCGGGCGGGCTAAAATTCTTGATGTAGCCCTACTCAAAGCCCAACCAAAATCATTATCGGTACTGGTACTTCTCATGATCCGCTTCAAAGCCGTTCTACTTTTCTTGCTTGCCTTAGGCCTGGGAACTAGTTGCCAGGCTTACAACGAATTCCAGAAAGTCTTTCTCTCCACCTACGCAGGGCGTGACAGCCCTGACTTTCGATCAGTTGCTCGCAAAGCCAAATGCTACATCTGTCATCAAGGAAAAGATGACCGCAAGAATTGCAATCGATATGGCGAGGCACTCCAGCCACTCCTTGGCGAAGAGGATAAAAAAGATAAAGAAAAGATAGCCGAAATGTTGGCCAAAGTTGCTGAGCAACTCGTTAATTCCGAAGACGAATCCACCGGTACTTTTGGAGAACTCATCGCGGCAGGCAAGCTACCTGGGGGATCGCTCGAAGACTGCAAAATCGAGCCCGAACCTTCCGGCGAAGAAGAGGCCAATTCCGAGGAATAACTACCAAAGTGATTTCTCATCTTGCCTAGTATAAACTAGAATAAAGATGCCGCCTGGCTCTTACACAGCATTCTCAATTCCTTTGTCAAAGCTAAGAGAGATTTTCGATGACAATGTTCCACCGTTTAGCTCTGATCGCCTTTGCCTTTTGCATAATGGTATCAAGTGCCCAAGCTGTTCCTCAATTTTTCAAGCAGTACGTTGCAAAATATAGCGATGCAGCCGATGGATACGAAGACACGGTCAAAGAAGCGAAGTGTCTTGTCTGCCACCAAGGAAAGAAAAAGAAAAACCTGAATCCCTACGGCGAAGCGGTCCACGGTTATCTACATAAAAAAGATAAGAAAGATGTAGAGAAAATCATTGCTGCTCTTGAAAGTGTTGCCGCTGAATCAACCGATGCAGAGAACGAAGAAGCTCCAACCTTTGGTGATCGAATCGCCGAAGGAAAACTACCAGGTGGCGAGCTGGAAAACCTCAAAGAAGAGCCTGAAGAGTAAACAGAACAGCGAACAATAATTAAGAGCCATTCGATACAACATCGAATGGCTCTTTTTATTGCTACCTTAGTTAAGGAGTTATTCCTGCGTAAATTGGTAAGTTGCCGAGGTCTTATAACTTTCACCCGGTGGCAAAATCCGAAGACCAGCATCGATACCCTTTGCTTCTAAATTGAAGGGGTCCGGAACGCAAGTGTAGGGCTCTAAACAAATCGCTTCACGGTGCGGTGGTGTATAAACCACGCAACAGGTCATGCTACGGTCAAATGTCTGAATAAACTTACGGCCTGTCGATTCATCTTTGAGGATAGTTACCACCTCTTCGTTGTCACCAGGTGTGAAACGGAAAGGCGTATCGTACTCAGCTCCATCAATAGCCACGCCAGCCGTCAGAGGATAAGTCTCATCAAGCGGAGTACATTCACCCGTTGGGATCAGATCGACTGATTCCCAGAGCCCATCAATCGGAGCGTGGGCTAAGGTTTTCTCCGCTTCAACTCCTTCGGACATGGGATAACGGAAGTAGGCATGTGTGCCAAAACCAAATGGCAAATTCTGATCGCCAATATTCTTGGCTTCAAAATCGAAGAGCAATTTGTCAGCTTCGATCTTGTAAGTGGCGGTAAGCAAATAATCGCCTGTCCAAAATTCGAGCGTCTCGGGGGCATCGATCGATGGTTGGAATTCAGCGGTTACTTGGTCCCCCTGCTTGTCGACTATACGCCAAGGATTATCAAACGCATAACCATGTAGCGCGTTTCCATCAGGCTTAACCGGCAGATTGAAGGATCGACCTTCAAAGGTGAACTCACCTTTCGCTATTCGACCTGGAAATGGGAACAACAGGGGAATACCGGAACTGGTCGGACTGCTCTCACCTGAAAGAAACTTAGGATCCGTCCATAGTAGTTCACGCCTCGGCTCCGATTCGCCTTCGACGGGGATTTTCCAACTGAAGCAGTTGAACCCAATGTTGGGAAAAATTTCCGCAACCGCACCACTCTCACGATGCTCAATATGCACAACATCCGCAGCCATGAACTTTTCCTCAGGTTGATGGTCCCGATAGGACGAAACAAGAAGTTCGCAGTATTATGGTCTTCTCATCACTTGATGACGAGGGTCCTATAAACAGGCTGAATTTGGTCAACAGAACGGGAAAATCCTCGTGATTTTCAGGTTCGGAGAATTGACCAAAAGACCTCTAAAGCCTAACCTTTAGAGTCTGTCATGACTGGAGCAAGGCTTCAGTTGATGTCAGCCCGTAAGGGCGATTAGCTCAGTTGGCTAGAGCGCCTCGTTTACACCGAGGATGTCGGGGGTTCGAGTCCCTCATCGCCCACTCTTTTTTTCCCGGGATTTACTTGTCTTTTCCCGGTTGGCTCGAAGGATTGAAACAGCAAATGCACGTTTCAATGCACGATATAAGAGCCACCCCATGCCGCGCCAACCAAAGCCTTACTACCGTAAGCAAACCAAAAGCTGGTATTGCTCCGTCGCCGGTCGCCAAATTTCTCTAGGCAAAGATCGCACCAGAGCGTTCGAGAAGTTCCACGAACTGATGGCAGACCGCACACAGGTCAAGAACGAGCTAACAACGCTCTACGACCTCTCTCAGGTCTATCTTGACTGGTGCCAAGCCAACCGTAAGCCTGCTACCTATAAGCAACACCTTTGGATTCTAAGACTGTTCATTGAGCACGTTGGCAAACGAATGCGACCCTCCCAGCTCAAGGTGCATCACGTTGTTAAATGGTACGAAGGAATGAACGGAGGCTCTACAACCAAAAACGACGCGGTATCAATCGCTCAAAGAATGCTCAACTGGGCGGTTGAACAAGAATATATCAATCGTAATCCGATTAAAGGGATGAAGAAGCCGAAACGCAAGCGACGCGATATCTTCTACACCCCTGAGCAATGGGAAGAAATAAGAAGCCATACTGAGCAACCCTTCACTGATTTTCTCGACTTCCTCTTTCTAACCGGCTGTCGGCCAATCGAGGCAAGAACCATGGAAGCTCGCCATCTACATGATGACTTGGTCATCTTTCCGACCGATGAATCAAAAGGGGAAATCGAACCACGGGTTATCTACCTCGTGCCCAAAGCAAAAGAAATCGTAGATCGCCATCTTAAGAAACATCCCGAAGGGATCATCTTCCGAAACGCCGAGGGGCTTCCTTGGACGAAGAACGCCATTGTCTTAAAGCTAGGTAGAATCAGCAAGAGAGTAGGCTATCGCGTAATCGCCTACGGTGCCCGCCACTCATGGGCAACCCAAGCTCTCACAATGGGTGGTTTAGACCCAATTTCAGTGGCACATTTGATGGGACATAAAGACACAACCATGGTTAGTCGGGTATATTCGCACTTGGCTAAGAATCCTGATTTCTTGCGGGAGCAAGCTAGGAAGGCGACAAATCAAATGCTTTTTTTAGAAAGCTAGTATGAACCTTGTGGTAGTGTGTGCGTTCTTATCTTTAAATCATAACAAAGCTTTCATGGCCAAACGCCTCAAAACCCATGAACACAATATGGATTCCACCGGTTGCTCATGAAGATTTAGTTGCAATATCGGACCTACTACGTGATACACCACCGGTAATCTCAGCTCTGCCTGATTTTGGAAATGGGCGATGGGAAAATTTCTTCAATGAACATGTGATTCATGGCACAAAATTTTACGCCCACCTTGATGCCAATTTTTTATCTAGTCTTCTTTATGCGTTTTCTTCTAGATCGCTTTCTAAACAATCAAGGCAAGCATTCGCTTTTCTTTGCATTGCGGTCACTTTCGATATGAAAGTAAACCCAACTTTTTCCACACACGAATATGCATTTACTGGACAAGACAATCCTGATTCGCGACTAGCTGGATTCTATCTCCTTAACAACCTAGACCCTCAAACTCTAGCCGACATCGCATTGGGAAGAGAGTTCCCCAGTTTGCCTCAGCTTGCTCAACTTCCTCCAACGATTTTCAATAACACCCACCGGCAATACCTCAAGACTAGAGGACTAACATATGCCAGCTTACTAAAGATTGTTGACTTGCATCGTTGTGATAGCGAGCTGTCTTCCAGAGATAATCTGGATACTAGGTTCGCCCGTGCTAAAGCACTATTGGATTGGATGTATTATGACTTCCTATTTTGTGGCACACCGCTTTTCGTTGCCGACCATCTATGGGGAAAACAGCGATCTAAATCGATACTGAAAGGGATTGATAAATGCAATAGAACAAATGTTCTATCAATATGTCAGAATGCATCCTGGGATTTAGTGTTGGCCGAAAGTTGGGCGGGATACGAATCAAGCAGATCTCCTGGTGATCCGATTCATCTAGTACTAACCTTTGATAAAGCCTTACGCTCATTGGCAAGTGAGCTACTAACACTTCCTAATCAACAGCATTTATCACATGAAGAGCAAGTCCTTAGAAAGCACATGCGTAATTGGCCTAAGCAAATGGCGGAAAAACTGACGCAAAAATATTTGAGCTATGAAGAAAAGTTGGGATCTAGCGATCGAAACTGGAACTCAGACCCGCCAAATCGTGACGAATTTATTTCTTCCTTGGAAAAATATGTTTGCTGCTGTTTAGAAGGATGACATAAGTAATGACCAGTAATGAGATAGAGCTGTTACTTTATGAAGAAGAGAGCGCAACTCTTGATTTCAAACGAGATCAGTATAAGTTCAAGAAAGCGTCAGAGATTGAAAAATCTGAACTTCTAAAAGACATCTTAGGCTTCGCTAATGCCTGGAGAAGATCAGATGCATACATTTTGATCGGTATCGAAGAAGTCCGAGGCGGCAAGTCGGCTATCCACGGCATTTCGGAGCATTTAGACGATCACTCGTTGCAACAGTTTGTAAATAACCTAATCAATCGCCCTCTAATATTTTGCTACGAAGCAAGTGAGTTGGATGGAAAAAAGATTGGAGTAATCCGAATTCAAACTCAAAAACGCCCATTCTACCTAAAGAAAGACTACGGAAAACTAAGAAAAGAGCAAGTATACGTTAGAAGAGGAAGCTCTATCAGCATCGATAAACCTGCTGATCTTGATGAAGTGTCACAAATGGGAGCTGACACAACAGCAGAGCCTAGAAAGCACGCATCTTTTTCAGTTGCGGTCGCACATCCACAAAGAGATTCGATTTTAACTACTCCATTTGAACTAAACTCTGAATACATTCAACTACCAAATGTAGATGACATCGCCACCTTAGAAGATGAGCCTCATCGCATAGAATCATTCGGGCGCACTATTACAATACCAGCTCTTACATCTCTCGATAATCAGGCGAATGAAGAGTACTACCGTGAGTTTGCAAAGCATCATTTTTTTCATGGTGCATTCACGCCAATCAGAGCTGTAGTTAAGAACACATCTGAAATTTCAGCAAATGATGTGGCTGTAGAAATTATATTAAACAATTCAAAAGATTGCTATTTGGCAGACTACTCGCTAGTACCAGACTCCCCCAAGCGAAGACGTTCATTCTCTGATGGTATTATGCCTAAAGTTCCTCCTGGAGGGCTATTGCGAAAAGCACCTGGACTAGTCTCGGTCGAATACTTTGAGAACAACTGCAAGTTTGAAATTACGTGTGGTGTTGTTCAGCCAGGAAGAAATATTTGGTCTGATATTTTTTACATCGCTGCTAGAAGCAATGAGCCATTTACCCTTCAAGGCGTTATCTATTCATCAGACTGCGGCCAACCTTTTTCATTTGAGATTCCTATTCAACCAACTGTCAGTGAATCTACTATTGATTTAGAAGACCTTTATCGACTAGCAGATGATTTCTCTGAATAGTCAGTTGACGTATGTATTCCCATAAGAAATCTTCTCACTCTTTACTCACCATCATCAGAAAGATCGTCTAGTCGCGGCAATCTTTTGCCGTGTCTAAATCCGATTACACGGACAATCTGAGACTCATCGTCAATCGTATAGAGAGCTAGATAATTTCCTAGAATTTGACGATGGATTGCGTAATCGCGATGAGCGTCTTCCTCCGCCAAACCAAACCGGCGAGGAAAATACTCTAGACGATCAATCGAGTCATAGACTTGATTAGCCCAACGTTCGGCAACCACATTCGAACCGGAAGATTCAGCAATATAGTGGGCGTATTCAGAAATTTGCTGATGCGTTTTTGGCGAAACAACAACTTGAAAATGCTTCATTGGTTATTGCTGCGAAGTTGATTGATCGTCTCTTTGCGAGCTTCTTCAACAGTGAGACCTTCCCCTCGATCAATCTGTGCCATGCTTTCATCACACATAGCCAAACTTGCCTTGAGCTCTTCATCGGTCAGAGGAGCAAAATCAGATTCCTTTGGATTATGAGCAAGTGCAAGAAGGTGCTCAGTCGCAAACCGTTCAACACTCTCATAGCCTGCCTCGGCAGCAAGAGCGGCTAGACGATTTTGTTCACTGGATGGTAAATCAATTTGCATGGTTATCTCCTTCCCTTAATTGTATCACGCTAATTCACCCAACGTCAAAACCTCTTTTCCTATTGCCTGCACAGAAATGGCACCCCTACTCTCTGCTGAGCAGATTGAGATTGAAAATTGAAATAGTCGTTTGTCTTAGGGATTGATGAGCACTATCGGTATGCCAATTCAGCAAACCATGGAGGCTTTTTCTCCTCAAAGGTATTAAGAAGTATATATTTATCATTACTAAGGGACTCTTTTGTCTCCTCTCGATTTCTGCCCTTTCGTATGAGATCACACCACTCTTCGGGATTGTAACCGCTCTTTTGCTTGGCAAAGAAAGGAAGGACGCTGTTCATGATCCAAATACGCATGCCGACGTAAAAACCTGTGCGTCGGCTTTTAATGGTTTGCGTGCGGATATAACCGAATTTAATTAGCTCTTGGACATAGCGCTGAATGGATCGTGGGCAACGGTTCATAATAACGCCTAACGTCGTCTTCGTTGTATCGGTTGAACGCCCCCTCCCCGTTCTGGCTACAATCACTTGCAGCAAAGCCTTTGATTGAGGCGTAAGCCGATCATCACGAGCCGCCTCTGTAGACATTGGCTTTACGAACTGTTTCGTTGGTCTTGGTGCCGAGCGACCATGACGCTTGAAAGGCTTAGCTTTGTTGTGCTTTGAGTCTACCGCCCTCTTCCGTCGCGTTTCAAAATCGGCATGATCGTTTTGCTGCTGTTCTTGATTGATCCAACCTCGGGAACAATCTCGCCAATATTGAGGCGTATTGTAAACAGGTCTTTCATAGGATCGCGGTTTGTTAGTTTGGTTATCTAAAGGCCTTGATTTGGCCTTTTGGAATAGCCGCTCTTGAATTGCTGCCTGCTGATCAGTAATCCATTGGTTGCGTTCTTCTTCTGAGCAAGGTTGCACTAAAGTAACAAGACGCTTTGATAAGCTCCCTACTCCACTTGGTTTGGCACTTTGCTCAAGCGCGTTATGATTGATTCTCGGTTGCATGCATGATTAACGTTCCCTTATCAGCGATAAGACTTTGCAGGACGCAAAACCTTGCAGCAAAAGAATGGCGTGCATAAGTGTTTGCCGAATCATTCTTGATTTGCATTCGTTGTCGAAGAGCGCTAGACTGAAATTTCAACACGATTAGAGCCTTTGCTCTTCTAGATATTCCAAAAGCCACCGTTACAGCGGTGGCTTTTCTTATGGTGCTTCTATAGGGATTACGCCCTCCTTCTTGTTGATATAAATGTTTTCACGAACGTGAGAAACGAATGGTTGACCCCTACTCTGCGACAAAATCATCCCCAGAAAGCAAGAATCGTTAGATTGACAGTATCACGATGTCAGGTTGTCAATCAAGTTGACGCAACCTGACAAATTGACAAGGCATTTTTACGATACTAAATCAGATGCTTAGCCATTGCTTGACTACGAATGACGTCAGATTGACAGTCAACACTCGTCAATCATTTGTCCACTCTGACAGCATGAATAGTCAAATTACTTGTCGACTCGCGGGGAAATTTGTGGCACTCTCATGACAAGATTAACTGTCAGGAGTCGTCAACCCTTGTCCAAAATCAGTGTCAGCCAAGCAGCTAAGCTAACCGGTAAGAGTCGCGAGACCATCAACAAAGCGACCAAGTCCGGCAAGATTACTTTCACGCTTAACGGAAGCAATCATAAGGAAATCAATGTTGCCGAGCTTGAGCGGGTTTACCCTTTCGTAAAATCGATGGAGGAGGTTAATCAGAAGCCTAAAGCGGTCAAGCCAAGTCAACCGGTGTCAGAAACTGACATCCAAGCAGAATTAGCAGCACTGCGTGAGAAACTCGCAGGAAGTGAGAAGACCAATGAACTTCTCTTGAGCGAACGTGATCGCGAACGTCGGCAACTTGAGAGTGAAATCGACAACCTTCGTTCCAGCCTTGAAAAGGCTCAAGAGCAGCATGGCAAAGCACTGCTCTTGATTACCGACCAATCGAAGAAATCGGAAACCGAACGTAACAACTGGGAAGAACCTTTGGCAGCTTTGAAAGATCAGGTTGCCAATCAGCAGCAAGAACACCTTGAATTGAAAGAGAATGCTAAGAAACGAATTTCTCAACTCAAGAAAGAGCTTGAGCAAGAACGCACGAAGTCATTCTTTGCGAAACTCTTCGGTTAGACGAAGTGCGGGAGTAGGGAGCTTCGATGCTTTCCCAAATTTGGGAAGCCCTAATTTGTTTGTGGATGAATATCGCAAAGTCTCTCCTCTAAGTTGCATGCATCGCTTGATGCAGGCAGGCTGAAAACTTCCTAAGCAGTGCTTAGGAGACAAGCCTAATACTTCATTTTATAAAACCGCGCTCACTCTGAGTGCGTATGATTCCTTACTATGCTTCTTGCAACGCAATCCAATAGCGTCACCGGTACGCAGAAATACTATGAATCGGTCTTAACCCATGGTGATTATTACCTAGGTCAAGAAGTAGCCGGTCATTGGCATGGCAAAGGTTCTAAGATTCTAGGCCTTGTGGAAGGGGAGGCGGTCACAAAACAACAGTTTGTTGATTTGCTCAAAGGCTACCATCCTGTTTCAGGAGATAAGCTGACGCAGCGTATCCGAAAAGATCGACGACCAGGCGTTGATCTTACTTACTCAGTTCCTAAAAGCGTTTCGCTGGCTTGGGCATTTCTAAAAGACGAACGAATCCTTGATCTCTTGCGCGAGGCTGTTCATGAAACGATGCGTGAGGATGTTGAACCACTCATGCAGCGTCGCCTGCGAAAAGGGAAGAACGCCAAGACGAAGAATCGTACCGAGACAGGCAAGCTGATTTACGCTGACTTTTTGCATAAGACCTCTCGGCCTGTCGATGGAGTTCCCGATCCGCATCTTCACGTTCATGCGTTTGTGATGAATTGGACGGAGGAAAACGGAAAGCACTATGCGGGTGAATTCGAAGAGATCATTCGGCAACGCGCTAGCCTCCAAGCAAAATTCGAATCCCGCATGGCAGATAAGCTCCAGCAGATTGGCTATCAGGTTGAGCACGTCGAATACGAACAGTCTGGCAAAATCAAACGGGGCTGGGAGATCAAAGGACTCGACCGATCAACGATTGAGAAGTTCAGCCGACGTACTACTCAGGTGGAAGAGTATGCCAAGGAAAACGGTATCCGTGATGCCGAACATAAAGGCAAGATTGGCAAGCTGACGCGTGAAAAGAAAGAGAATGGCAAATCAATTGCTGAGCTTCGATCAACTTGGCAGAAGCGTCTTACCGCTCAAGAGCGTTCCCAGTTCAAGAATCTCACGCAAGGTAATAACCAAAAGCAAGATCAGAGTAAAAAGCAAAGCCAAGACGAAAGAGCTGCCGTATCGGTTCAATACGCTTTGGATCATCACCTCTACCGGCAATCAACGGTCGAACGTCACCAGCTTGTGAAGACAGCTCTTGAGCATGCTCTGAACCTGCGCCCGCAAGTCATTGAAAAGGCGATCAAATCCCAGAATCTTATCGAACGTCAAGTCAACGTTAATGGTGCCAAGCGGCATTTGGTTACGACCCGATCCGTTTTGAAGGCAGAGCAAGATATGATCGGCTACGCTCGTTCTGGGCGAGGTACTCGCAAGGCGATCCATTCCAAAGAATACCAGTGTTCACGTGAATGGTTAAACGACCATCAAAAGGGAGCAGTTCAACACGTTCTTTCTTCACGCGATTCGGTGGTCGCCATCGCAGGTGGGGCAGGGACAGGTAAGACTTCGTTAATGCAAGAGGCGGTTGAAGCAATTCAAAAGAACAAGAAGCAGGTTTTTACTTTTGCACCTAGCTCGGGTGCCAAGGAAGTTCTTCAAAAGAAAGGTTTCAAGGAATCGGAAACGGTCGAGCATCTGGTGCGGAACACTAAACTGCAATCCAAGCTCAAAGATCAAATGATCTGGATTGATGAAGCGGGACTCGTTGATGTCCGGTCGATGAACAAGGTCTTTAAGATCGCCAAGGATCAAAACGCTCGTGTCGTCCTTTCAGGCGATACGCGTCAGCACGCAAGCCCGCGCCGCGGTGAAGCTCTTTGGCTACTGGAGAATGAAGCAGGGCTTAAAATCGCTCGTGCCGAGAAAATCCAACGTCAACAAGGCAAGTACCGTAAAGCGGTCGCCCTGGTCAGCAAAGGGCTTGAAGTAATAGATGAACGCACCGGAAAAACTGGTCTCTTAGCTGGATTTGAGATGCTTGATGCGATGGGAAAAATCAAAGAAATCAGCTCTGCGGATCGGTACGCTCAGTTAGCCAAGACCTACCTTAAATCCAATGACCAAGGTAAATCAACGCTTGTCATTGCCCCTACGCATGCCGAAGCGGGCGCAGCGACCTCAGAAATACGCTCTCAACTAAAGTCCGAAGGAAAACTATCATCCGATGAAAAAGAGTTTACACAATACCGCTCTCTTAATCTTTCGGGTGCCCAGAAGGGGGAAGTCAAAACCTATCAAAAGCAAGAGGATTTAATCATCCAGTTCCACCAAAACACGCAAGGAGGCTTCAAGCGGGGTGATCGTTATCAGGTTTTGAAGACCACGGACAAAGAGGTTGAGCTAGTTCATCTGAACAGCAAAGAACGGCGAAAGCTTCCGCTTGGCTCAACCGATCGGTTTGAAGTCTATAACGAAAAGAAACTTCAAATCGCTGTGGGAGACAAAATCCGCTTTAGCCTTGGTGGAAAAAGCAAGGATGGCAAAGGGCGCATTAGTAACGGCCGTCTTGATGAAGTGAAGTCCTTTGACCGGCAGGGGAACATTGTTCTGAAGAATGGTTGGGTGGTTAGCAAGAGTTACGCTCACCTTGATCTGGGTTATGTGATCACTAGCCATGCGAGCCAAGGAAAAGATCGTGATATTGCGATTGCCGCGATGGGTTCGCATTCTTTGCCAGCCATCAATGCCAGACAATTCTATGTTACCGTCTCACGGGGTAGGGAGGATGTTGTTCTCTATGTCGAGGATAAGGCGAAAGTGCGTGATGCCATTCAGCGTTCGGGGAAACAATTCTCCGCTTCGGAACTCGTCAAAACACCGACCTCATCCAAAGAACAATCAAGCAAAGATCGATCATCAGCAAATCATAAAAAACGTTCTTTATCTTTCCGAGATCGAATTCATAAATGGTGGCGTAGTGTAACTAGCGGAAGAACCAACCGTGCCGCAGCAGCACGGCAACAACCAAGCCTTGGCAGATCGCCAGGGTTTGGCATGACACCCAATTTGGGAAGGAGCAGAGGATAATGGCAAAAGTAGCAAGAATCTTTGACGAGCAAACGAATAACGATCCAATTCACTCGTTACCACAAGATCGACAATTACCGCATGAAGTAAAGCTGCAAAACAGCGAGAAGGCACCCTGGGCAACAACCGCCAATGGGACAATGCCTCCGATGATGTTCCAGATTAACTTTCACGATGGCAGGATGATCTGTTTTGCGTACAGCGATCTAAGAGAAATCCACTGCCGTGATGCAGGCCATATCGAGCTTTTTGTCCAAGCAATGGGTAAGCTGGCTATTCTTATCGAAGGGCGTCATTTGACCGATCTGGCAAAATGGCTCTGCAATGGCATGATCCGGTCGATACAAGAAAGCGATCCTCGCGATACCAAGCCTGAGTCAGCTCCTGAAATCGTCAACATCACGGTGGAAGAACTCCCCGACTAACTTCTTTTCTATTGCCCGAGCCGTTTTCCCAAATTTGGGAAAACGCCCTGTTCCTTCTCTTGTTGGTTCCCAAAGGCACATATGCTGCCTAATTCACCGAAGTTGAGTAAAGCATGCGACAAGCGAGCCCCCATAGAGCTCAGGCGCCGTCGCAATGCTTTACTCGCCACGATGCTCAATTTCAGCAGGGGCAATAGGAAAATATTTGCCATAATTACTTCCTGATCATGACGGGATGTCACTTCACCAACGACGTCTACATTACCTGTTGACTAAGCAATACGAATATTGCAAGTTCTTCCAAACATCAACAATGATCGAAGGGCCAAAGTGAGTTATCAAGCTAAAAATCGTGCGTCTGCTGATCAGGCAGGTCGCATTGAAAAAGAAGAAGGCTAACTATAAACGACGTGATATCTATCAAGAGACTACCGATAAGATCGTCTCAAGGATGGAAGCAGGCGACCTGCCTCCCTGGCGCATTCCAATTGTCACAGCTGAAGCAAACCGCTTCCCAAATAATTTCGCTACGGGAAAAGACTATCGGGGAGTCAATGTCTGGCTATTAGCTCTCTCGGCATGGGCAGAAGGCTACGAGAGCGCACAGTGGCTGACTTTCAAGCAAGCGAAAGAAAAAGGTGGCCAAGTCCGTAAAGGTGAACGTGGATCGCTCGTTACCTTCTGGACAACGTACGAAAAAAAGGACAAAGAGACCAACGAGGAAACGCTTCTACCTGTCCTGAAGCACTACACTGTCTTCAACCTCGATCAAATCGATGGAATTGAACGTCCAGAGATCATAAGCATATCTGCTGAAGACTTTGAGCCGATCCCCAACTCCGAGGCGATTCTTCAAGGATATGCGGGGAGCCCCTCAATCTCTTATCGCGGCCATCGAGCGGCATACTATCCAGCTCGTGATGAAATCGAAATAGCTCCTCCCGAAAGGTTTGTATCCCCTGAGCAATTTTATGCCACACTATTCCATGAATGTGCTCATAGCACAGGACATTCGAAACGGCTCAATCGTGGGATCGATGAAAATGCCAGCCCCTTCGGCAGCGTCGAGTATTCTAAAGAGGAGCTGGTTGCCGAGATGGGATCAGCTTTCCTTTGTGCTATGGCTGGCATTAGTCCGGCAACTATTGAGCAATCCGCGGCCTATCTCAATGGTTGGTGCAAAGCACTCAAGGATGATAAAAAACTCCTGATTGCTGCTGCCGGTGAAGCTCAGAAAGCGGCAGACCATATTCTAGGAACGGTTTTTGATTCGGCTGCGAAGCCTGTTAAGCAAACAAAACCGCAATCAGAACATCCCGAGCAGAATACCCAACTTGGACTTGGCTGATACGATTACAATTAAGTTAAATGCAAGTCAAAGCTTCGGGGCAATGGGAAAAGGATTGTCATAACACTGTTATGTGGGTGATGGGAACGCCTCTTTGCAACGAGGGGAATTCCGAAGAACATCGTTCCAATCTTCACCCTCGTTGGTTGGCAATTGGTAGACTATCTGTTTATTTGATAGTTCAGCCGATTGAAGCGAGCCTGATATCTTCTGAGCAAGTTTCTGACCTGCTTCGTCGTTATCCATCGCAAGGACGATCTTACTTAAAGGCGGCATTCGCTCAGCTGCTCGTAGGAGTAGGGACTGCTGAAGTGGACTGATTTGTCCTGCGGTGCTGATGAATCGCTTCCGATCTGTTCCAAAGAGCGTAGCGTAGCTCAATAGATCGATTGCCGTTTCGCAGATGATCAACTCGTTATCATTCTTATGAGGACGTGAGCAAAAAGCTCCTTTTACCCCACCCGGCGAGAACCCAGTAAAGCCACGATTCTTGACCTCATAGCCACAGATACCAGTCTGGTTGTAGTGGACGAAGAGAACATTCTTTCGATGGTCAACTCGAATTCGATCTTTGAATAATGGTGCATTGAGAACGTGATTTGGAATATGACGTTCCCGTTCAAGGTATTCTTGTAAGCCTTTGATAGAAGTAGCCTTATTCCAATTGTCCAAGACCTGCTTAAGATCATGCTGAGCAGGTATTAGTTCGGCGGCTTGGTATTCTCTCGTTGCGACTGACAAGTCTTTACCAACCCATTCGCGAAGCCGTTTGCGGACTTCTCCGATCGAGCAACGATCTCGAAGCTGGATGAAATCAATGATCGTTCCTTGATCGCGATCGTCGTGGACATTGAAGTATTTCCAGTGACGGTTGGCACCCCGCGCAACGACTAGCTTGTCGCCGTTAGGATGCTTTAATACGGCGCTTGTCTGACCGCTTTGTTTTGCGTCGATAACATAACCAATCGAAGTCGCGTACTCGCAGAGATTGATTCGCGATTTGAATTCTTCTAGCTCATCTTGGCGACTAAACGATCTCATGCTTTGAGATTAAATCGTTTCAATATTTTGGCAAATACTGTCATTGCTTTAGCCATAGGGAATCTCAATCAAATCAATTGCTTATCGAATAAATTTGACTGGGGATAATTTCTGCTGTAGATGTTTGATCGTTCGAATCATCGGACATTGGCTAAACAGCTATCGTGGAACGAAATGGAATCAAGCAACGAAGAGATCAAAGTTACTTATGTTAATCTAGACAAGTACGAGAAACTTGTTGATGGGATCTACAAAAAATGCGATCAGTGGATCTCGGGGAAGGTATCACGCGAGAACATAGTATCGATGTTCAATCACATCTACCAAAAAGGGTATATGGTTAAAGAGGTAAACGATGACGATTGCGATGAAGTCTCAGACGAAATCTATGATCGGAGCCAAAAGGCGTGGCAGAGAATGTACCAGTTGCAATTTTTATTTGGGGCGATTGCAAGTTTTCCTGATAGTGAAAAAGAGGCCTCGGCAATCAAGAAAGCATGGATTATTACAGGTTCTTTAGAGAAATTTAATTTCGATTTTGACTTGCTGTAATAGATTAGTTGATAACACTATTTAAAGACCATTTCACGTGATTTAAGAAGCTTATTTACTAGGCCATCAAATTGCTCAGACAAAATTCCAACGGTCAATATTGGGCTACCATAGGTGAAGGTAGAAGAAGACTCGACGTAAATTCGCTTCTTTTTGCGAGGGGCTTTTATAGGGCCGTCATTATTGCTGACAAAAGAAATCAGACTTGTGTACAAACCGAAGATATGCAAGTCAATAATGCTGCATGGATGTCCATCGATAGTAGTGTTGGGTGAAAAATTTATTCTGCGGGGACCAAGAATTATCGGAAGCATATGCATTTCGTTCTTGATGCAATCTTTGTGTAACTCATCAAAATCCAAGCAAGCTAATTGTTCTAAGCGAGGAGCAATCAACATGTCTTTACAGCATTCATGATCTATTATGACCAAAAAGACCAACACACCTGCCCATGTTTTTAATTGGTTTTGATCTTTGCAGTAAAATTCTTTTGCATCTGCTTGGTTCATAGAAGCGACGTGAATAGCCGCATTGAATTCCTTGATACTGCGGTGTGCGAATCTATAATATCTTCCCTCGCGGACTATTAAATTCGTGATCGAAATAATGTCGTCTAGTGCCTGCTTGTGGCAAGCAGACAATCCCGCTTTGGTGATTGCATCATCAGCAAGGTGTTCAACCTCAACTGTTAGTAGTTTATCCGACCTGTCTCTCTCTACTGCTAAGTAACAGAACGCCTCAAAAAATGTCTTCAAATCAGAGGAGCTCAATCCCGAAGTGATTGGACGTTTTGTCTTTCCAAAAGCCATGCTTTGTTCGTTAATTAGCACATCTGGCAGGTCCCGGTAGAATTGGATGATGGTATCCGGAAGAGATTTTTTTATGGCGTAATGAACTACTAGTAAAACGAGCATCAATGGGTTTCTAATCAAATTTCTAATTTGATCAGAAACTTTGGGAATCGATTCAGATAAAGCGAGAGCATCTTCTTCATTGGCATAGGCATGAATCATTCTTAGGATTTTGTCATTCTCTTCGGCAAACTCTTCGGCAAAAACAATTTCATAGCTTTCCAAAAATGAATAGTGTTCGATTCCTGCATCATACCGGGAACTAACTACAACAACCAAGTGTTCATATTGGGAACAGATCTCCTTGATTTCCTTGGCGATGTCAGCACGACGTTGATTACTCAATTCATCAAATCCATCAAGAATGATGGACAATCTTCCATCCCTTAAAAGAGACTCTACTTGATGGTTATTGAACTTGAAGCCATGGGAATGAAGTTAATCAACCATAATTTCCTTCATTGGTTTTTCTTTAAGAAACGGAAGCTCATAAAAAAGCGGAATG
>SPJK01055420.1_pt1 | contig 17758 bp, 15 predicted proteins | sample 3741771 | NCBI WGS metagenome assembly SPJK01 (sample SAMN10925997, study PRJNA522277) | cold seep metagenome | isolation source: Elba SIP-enriched marine methane seep metagenome, extraction at timepoint T2 | place: Italy: coast of Elba, Mediterranean Sea
CTGCACAGAAGTTCCAAGTTCGAACAGGCCGAGCAGCCACAATCCAATCAGGAAGATGATCAGGATCAAGGCCGTCACCAGGATCGGATTCTGCAACCAGAAGCCCCAGATTGCGACGCCCGTCGCCGCGCGCACACTGAGGATGGCGGCAGCGAGCGCGGCGAAGCTGAGCAAGACGCCTGCGGTATACCAGAGTCCGTGCGCACGGGCCTCGCTGGCATTCCCGTTTGCGGACGAAGAGACGATCCCGATCGCCTTGATCGAGAGCACCGGCAAGACGCAAGGCATCAGGTTCAGGATCAACCCTCCGACCAATGCTAATGCCATCAGGACCGGCAAGCTCGCACCGCCCGCGATGGTTGGACCTGCAGTCCCACCTGATCCGCTGGTGCCCGGCAGGATCGAACCGGCATCAGCCGAGATCGCGACGGCGGTATCTCCGACCGTGACGACGCCAGCAATTGCGTCCGGCAATGGATCACCCTCGCGGTCTGGCGTCAGGGTGAGCTGCAGTCCATCCGAACCAAAACTCACGGCCTGATCGGCCGCGTGCTTGATCTCATGTGCATATGGAAAAAACCGCGCATTGCCTTTCTGCCCGTCGATTTCGGGACCGGCCAGAGACAGAACCCAGGTCTCACCAGCATCTGAAAGATGTGCCTCACCTGTGAAGTCCGATGGCACGGTTGCCAGCGATGTTTGAATCAGCTGAGTTCCATAATCATCGGGAATTTGCGCAGCGCCAACCGAGAGCATGAGGCGGATATCAGCGCTTTCCGGAATGCAGACATCTTCACAAATCAGGTAATCCGCGACGCCGTCGAACACGAGCGGACCCTCGACATCGTCGGGAAGCGTGACAGTGAATGGCAGAACGACCTGGTCAGAATAGCCGTAATCCATGATCTGTCCGGGGACGACCGGGAGCAGTTCCGGCAAGGGCCAGCTGAACCCGCTGATCGCCTCCGCGCCCAGCTGGCCAGTTTCGCGCCAGGTGATTTCGGGCGGGATGCCTGCATCGCCGGCATTTTGCCAATAGACATGCCAGTTTGGATCAATCTCGAAGGACAGACCGAACCAGACTGTCTCACCCGGAATCGCAAGCGCGCGCTCTGTGACCAGCTCGACCCGGGCATGGCCGCCATCAACGGGTTGGCTGATCGCCGGTAGCCAGGCGGTAACAGCGATAATGAGGCTCAGAAAACCTGCACGAAAAAAGGCCATTTAAGGAGTCCGGTTTAAACAAGTGTGCGCTGTTTATCGAACACAGCCGGTTAAGGAAACCACCTCGCGAGGTTGTGACCTGGCCAGGAATTGCTTCGCCGCAAAGAAAAAAGGCGGCACATTTGCGCCGCCTCCTTCGAATTGGATCTATTGTCGCTTACGCAATTGGCGCTTCCGCGGCAGGCGCAGCGCCTTCCGGCTGAGGCTTGGCCAGCGCACGCGCAATGATGCGCTGCCAATTCAGCAGAGAAATCATGTGCGCATAGATGGCGCCGAGCGCACCGTTGGCGCGAAGCTCTTCAAACTGCTCAGGCGACAGCTCAGCCAGTTTGTTTTCATCAATCGCCCAATAATCCGCGATCTTTTGCTGCTCGCCGACCGGATTGCCTTGCGGGTCGCGCGGCTGGAATGCCACGGTTTTCTGTTCAAACAGACCCATGCCGCGAACGATGGTCACAAACTCTTCGGTCGCGCGGCGCTGGCGCTCGAATTCCTGACAGAACTCGATTGCGTTCTGGGTGAACGCGCTTGGCTCACCGTTCTCGAACAATGGCACTTCTGGCTGGTTCGTCACCATCGGCGCGTCGCGATCAACGCAAAGCAGCAAACGATCGCTATTATTGTCGTTCGCAAAAACGAACGGATAGCGACGGACAAAGGCCGGGACATAGAAGTCTGGCTCTGTCTGCCCATCATCGCGCACGAACAGGTTTTCACCCTGACGCACGCCCATCGCGGCGATGGGTGTAAACTGATCGCCGACAAAAATGATCGGATAGGCGGTCGCCGTCATTCCGAATTCTGTGACAGTCACAGGAATCGCATGTGCGGTCCGCAGAAAGCCGAAGGGCTCGTCGATCTGCTTTACACCTAAGCCGGCATGTTGTTCCGGGTTGAGGGGTTGAGGGTTCTTGTAGAACAAGACGTTACCCGTCAGTTCCGGTTGTTGTGTGTTCGGGGTATTTTCCACGGGTCACTCCGCTTTGTAAGACTGGCGGGGTGTAACGGAAATGACCATGGCCGACAACAGGAAGAGTGGCAAGGAATGCAGCAATTGCAGAAGTTTCATACTTCTTTTCGCAAATCGCGGTTATTTGGAGCAATGAATCGCCTCCAACTCTCCGCCGTTGCGGCGCTTGCCGCCATTTCGCTCAGCACGCCAACAGCGTGTAGCCAGAGCGATGATGACTCACGATCGACGCGTCGGGCGATCACGCAATCACAAGCGATCGCGACAGATTTTCTGCGCACCGAACTCGCGCTGTCACCCGAAACGGCGAGCCGGCTGAATATGGAAGCATATCTCGGGCCAGCCGCCATCTATGCGCTTGACAATCATTCCCAGGCAGGATTTGAGCGCCGCCGGCTGGTGCGGATCGAATTGTTACAGCGCTTACGACAACGGCCGAGACTGCCGCAGGAACACCCGCTAACCCGCGATCTCGCCGTCGCCGAAGCTGCGCTGGTCGACCTGATCTCGCTTGAGCAGTTGGGCTACGGACGGTTCGGTTATGCTGACCAGCGCCCCTATGCGATCGATGCCTATTCTGGCGTCTGGATCGAAGGACCGCATCTGCTTGCCTATCAACAGTCGATCAATAATCTTGAACAGGCATCGGCGTTTATCACGCGCCTGCAAAGCCTGAGCGCCGCCATCGAGGACACACGCCGCCGCCTCATCGCCGACCGCGCCGCGGGCTTGGAAATGCCGCGTGCGCTGGCTGAGGAAACGCATCGCCGGATCAGTACTCTGATTGGCGATGACGCGTCGGCTCTGGATTTGCTGGCGTCGACCTTTGCAGCCCTCAGTCTTGATCTCGACGAGCTCGAGCCCGGTCAACGCGAGCAATTGGTGATCGTCGTGCAAAACGAAATTGCCGATCGGCTGCGGCCCGCGCTGCGCGACCTCTCCGCAACGATCGCGGAGTTTACCGAAGCGGCCTCGGATCAGGCTGGCATCTGGGCACAGCCCAAAGGACAGGACCTGTTCCTTGGCATTTTGAACGCCTCGACCGGCGAAGCTCTGAATAGCGAGCGCCTGCACGTTCGGCACGTGGAAGACGTCGTTGTACACGCGCAGGCCCTGAGGGATGCGCTGATCCTGCCAGTCGCCGACGAGACCGCACCTACGCTGCAAACCGACCCCGAACGACCGGCACGACTGTCGGCGCTTTTGCCTTGGTTTGAGACCCGGGTCTCTGACCCTGCCGAAGCGGCGATGGTGACCGGTGACCCGGCGCCGGCACCAGATGTCATCCGAGAACTTGCACCGACATCGATTTGGTCGGCGATCAGCAAAACGCCAGTTTTTGAAGCGCAAGCATCGAAAATCACAGCTTATCAAGCACTCTGGCAGAGCCAACCTTACCTAACCTGGCGCACAGAAGGAGACGGTGAATTGCCCGCGTATCGACGGGTGACGGAGTACACCGCGATCGACGAGGCCTGGCGACTTTATGTCTGGCACACGCTTGGCGGAGACGATGATGCGCCGCTCGATCGCGCGGCGCATGTCTCCATAGAGCTCATTCAGACCGCTCTGGCAGCTGCAGATACCGGCATACATCTCGATCGCTGGTCATTGCCGGACGCGACCAATTATGTCGCTGAAAACACCGGATTGAATGAACCTTTAGCGCGGCAATTAGTACTCAGGATTATGGCACGGCCGGGTCACCACACATCGGTGATTGCGGCCTTTCACCGGTTTCAAACCTTATCGGAACGCGCGCAAGCGGTGCTGGGAGAACGCTACTCAGAAACCGACTTTCAGCGCACATTGATTCAGCCTGGACCTCGTCCTTTACCCCTCATCGAAGCCGATATTGAGGCCTGGTACGGCGCGCGCCTGTCAAACTAGGCGGCGAGCGCCAGCTCCTGATGCGGCTGCTCTAGCACCGGATTGAGACCAGCTTCCAGGTCTTTCAGAGCAGATGCCCGGTCGACCGGATCGGTTTCGCGCATGATGAAGACGGTACGAGCGCCGTAGCGTTCGGCATCGGCCCAGGCCCAGATTGGCTGGACATCATGGAGACGCCCTCGCAACGTGGTCAGTCGAACAACGCGCCAACCGAAAGGGCCCTGCGCCGCAAACAGAGCGACACCCGCTTCGCGCGCCCAGGGGGCGGTCGGTGCCATCCGTACAAATGAATAAGCCTTTCCTGATTGGCCACGAAACTTGATCTCACGCATGTCTTGTTCTCCTTGTGTTCCAATATCTATATTCATCTTTTGTTCTCTCGCAAGAACTTTATCGTTAATCAAAGCTTAACGTCGTGCGCCTTGCGTTGCGGGAATGCGGGAACCAGCCGGAAAACTTTGCCTTGCCCTCGCTGGATTTTTGCTCTAAATGGCTTTTGCTCACCCGTAGCATAAGGGTGGGGCGTGGTGGGTTTCTCTGATTTTTGAGACCAGTTCTTGAACAGGTATCCCTGTGCGCCCATATAATGCTCATATTGAGCATAACAGGAGGCTGACATGGCAAGACTGATTGATTCCGGACCCGGATGTCCGACCCCGACCCCGCTTCGCGCCGCAACGGCCGCAGAAGCCAGAGGATTGGCTTATAATGACGACGTCAAAGCCAAGACCGATCACCTCTATCCAATGGTGAATGACTTTATCACGCCGATGGAATGGCCCGCTGTGGCGCCGCTGGTTGCCGCGATCAATGACCTGAAGGCCGAAAAGAACGCCGTCATTCTCGCGCACAATTACATGACACCTGATATTTTCCGGCTCGTCGGCGACTTTCGCGGCGACAGCCTGCAATTGGCGCGCGAAGCTGCAAATGTCGATGCCGACATTATCATTCAAGCGGGCGTTCACTTCATGGCCGAAACGTCGAAGATCCTGGCCCCCAGCAAAACCGTGCTGATTTCCAGCCTTGAAGCCGGTTGCTCTCTGGCCAGCTCGATCACCGGCGCAGATGTTCGCCTGATCAAGGAACGTTATCCTGACTATCCGGTCGTCACGTACGTCAACACCACGGCAGACGTGAAAGCCGAGTGTCATATCACCTGCACCAGTTCTAACGCGGCGCAGGTTGTCGAAGCGGTTGCCAAGGAATGGGACACCGACACTGTGGTCCTGGTGCCGGACCAATACCTCGCCAAGAATGTCGCGGCTCAAACCAATATCCGCATCATCACCTGGCCTGGCGCGTGTGAGGTCCATGAACTGTTCAGTTCAGACGATGTCGACGCTCTGCGCGAAGCGCATCCGGGCGTTGTCATCCTCGCGCATCCAGAGTGTCCGCCAGATGTTTTGGAAGCGGCCGATTTTGCCGGCTCCACCGCCGCGCTCGCAAATTACGTGAAAGATGAAAGCCCGGCGAAAGTCGTGCTACTCACCGAGTGTTCGATGTCAGACAATGTCGCCACCGAGAATCCCGGCGTCGATTTTGTGCGCCCGTGCAATCTGTGTCCGCACATGAAGCAGATCACGCTGGAGAACATTCTCGATTGCCTGATCGAAATGAAGCATGAGGTGACCATTGAGGAGCCTGTACGGGTGCGTGCCCAAGCGGCGATTGACGCCATGCTGGCGCTGCCCAAAATGGCAAATCCATTGGCGTTCGAAACCGGTCTGAAGCCGATGGAGATTGAGGTTTTTTCACCCAGTTGATGCCTTGTCGCCGCCACATCGCGGAGTAAGGTGACATCTGGAGTGACAAAGAGGAGATCGTCATGGCGAAGCTGTTATCCGCAATAGGTGCGGCGCTGCTGGCCCTCGCGCTTCTCCCCGCAAACGCCGATACGAAAGACCCGGGCGACGTGCTCGGCTCGTGGAGCTTCCAGACCAAACCGTATCGAGATGGCCAATGCATCATGACCGGCACGATGCGATTGAGTTCGCACCCGGAAGAAGGCCTGTATGAGTGCGAACTGACCGCTGTCGAAGTTTGCTCGATGTGGGGACGCTCCGTCGTTGAACAGCGATGCCAGGCGCGCCGGTTTGGCAATCAGGTCTCAGTCCGGTCGCAAATCACCCAGATGCTCGAGCAGAAAGTCGAAGGCTTGATCTATGTGCCGGACAATTTCACCCTGACCATCCAGGACCATACCAGAATGTGGGGCGCGCTGGTCTCCGCAGCCACCGCGCCGGTTGAGTTCAGACGTTCGGAAGACGGCATTTCATGATCCGCTGGCTGATCGCCTCCATTATTGCGTCCGCGTTCGCAGCGCCCGCGCTCGCGGACACCAATATCGCCGGACAATGGACCTTCACCGCCAAGCTTGATGACAGTTGCAGCTTTGGCGGAACCGCGCAGCTGGAAAAGACCGCCGAGGACGCATTCAAAGGCGAGCTTACGGCCCGGCAAAGCTGCACCGATCTGCCCGAAGATTATCTGGTCAGACAGGATTGCGAGGCCTCGGTGCTCGGCAATCAGCTGTCGGTTCGCTGTCGCATCGTGGAGTTCATCAACGGCTATGAAAGCCCGTTTTACGCACCGGATAATTTCACGCTGACCATCGAGTCGGCGGCCCGCATGCATGGTGCGCTTGTTAGCGCAGGCAGCGTCAAACCTGCCGAATGGAAGAGAGCCGAAGGGGGCATTTCTTGACCACAATGACCGGGCCCCGGCCCGAAACATATGCTGCCCCTGCCCCGGCAGGAGATTCGCGTATTTTGATTGTCGGAGCGGGCCTGGCCGGTTTGTTTCTGGCGCTACGACTTGCGCCGCGCCCCTGCACGATCATTTCCCCTGCACCGCTTGGACAAGCCGCATCATCAGCCTGGGCCCAGGGCGGACTGGCCGCAGCCCTGCATCCTCAAGACAGTCCCGAACAACACGCATCAGATACAGTGATCGCTGGCGCCGGACTGGTAGATCCGGCGATCGCTAAACTGATCGCAGAAGACGGGCCGAAACGTGTGCGCGATCTGATCGAACTCGGGGTTCCATTCGACCGCACCCCTGACGGGAAATTGGCGCTCAGCCTGGAGGCGGCCCACTCTCACCCGCGTGTTGCCCGCGTGGCTGGCGATCTCGCTGGAAAAGCGATTATGGGCGCGCTGACAGCAGCCGTGAAAGCAGCCGGTCACATACGCATCATCGAACACGCCCGCGCGGTGGGGCTTTTGCAGGATGCCAACGGACAGATCGCCGGCGCCATATTAAAAGACGCCCGCGGCCGGACATCGACCTTTACCAGCCCGGAAACGGTTCTGTGCACTGGTGGCTCCGGCGGCTTGTTTCGGGTGACGACCAATCCACCGCAAGCACGCGGCGACGCGCTCGCCATGGCCTGGTCTGCAGGTGCCGTGATTGCCGACCCGGAGTTTGTTCAGTTTCACCCAACCGCGATGGATGTCGGCCTTGATCCCTCACCGCTCGCCACGGAAGCACTGCGCGGCGAAGGCGCAGTTCTGGTCGGTGCGGACGGCGAAACCTTCATGACCCGTTATCATCAACAAGCCGAACTAGCGCCGCGCGATGAAGTCGCCCGCGCCATCCACACAGAGCTCTCTGCAAACAGGGAGGTCTTCCTGGATACGCGAGACGCGATCGGCGATCATATCAAGGACCATTTCCCAACCGTTTTCGCCGCCTGTATGGCCGCTGGCATTGACCCACGCCGGGACACCATTCCGGTCGCACCCGCCATGCATTACCATATGGGCGGCATTCTCTCCGACACGTGGGGACGATCGAGCCTAAACGGCCTCAGCGTATGCGGTGAATGTTCCAGCACCGGCGCACATGGCGCCAATCGTCTCGCGTCCAACTCGCTGCTAGAAGCCGTGGTCATGGCGGCCCGTATCGCCGATCGGCTGCGCGGGTGTGATCTCAAGCCCGCCGGAGACAGTCACGGCGACGTGCCGACTGACATTCCGGACGAAGCGCTGCAATCGCTCCGCCAGCACATGGCGACAAATTGCGGCGTGGTCCGCGACGCGAGCGGACTAATCAGCGTCCTCTCCTCAATCGACCAGTTGGAGCTACACCACGGCCCGGCGCGGACGCTCGTTGCCGCCCGCCTGATCGCTTCCGCCGCGCTCAATCGCGAAGAGAGCCGGGGCGGACATTTTCGCAGCGATCACCCGCACGCGGGAGACGCTGCGACGCGCACATTCACCGCGCTTGATATTACCTCTGATCCTATTCTGGAACTTGCCTCATGAGCTTCATAGCACCGCCGCCCCTGCCCAATATCATCCTCGATCCGCTCGTCCGCCTGGCGCTGGCCGAAGACCTTGGACGGGCTGGCGATCTGACCACGGACGCAACGATCAAGCCCGGCACACAACTGACTGCGCATATCAGGGCCCGCAAGCTCGGACGTCTCGCCGGTATGGATGCAGCCCGTTACGCGCTAAAATTGATCGATCCGAACGTCTCCCTCGAGGAAAAGAAAGCCGACAGCGATGTGATCCGTCCCGGAGAGACGATTGCAGTGATGCAAGGCGAAGCCCGCTCGATCCTGATCGCCGAACGAACCATGTTGAACTTTCTCGGTCGCCTTTCTGGAATCGCGACCCTGACCCATGCGTTCGCGGAGAAGATCGCACACACCAAGGCCAAGATCGTCTGCACGCGCAAAACCACCCCGGGTCACCGCGCCGTTGAGAAACGCGCAGTGCGCTGCGGCGGCGGCACCTCGCACCGCTACGGCCTCGATGATGCGATCCTGATCAAGGACAATCATATTGCCGCCTCCGGCTCGATCGCCGAAGCCTTGCAAAGAGCGCATGCCTATGCCGGGCATCTGCGGATGATTGAGATCGAGGTCGACACGCTCGTCCAACTCGCTGAGGCGCTGCCGCATAAGCCGCATGCAGTGCTGCTCGACAATATGGAGCCCGATCTTCTGCGCGACGCTGTGACGATGATTGACGGACAATGTCTGGCCGAAGCGAGCGGCGGGATCACACTCGAAACGGTCGCCGCCAAGGCGGAAACCGGGGTTGATTACATCTCGTCAGGCGCGCTCACTCACTCTGCGTCAAATCTTGACCTTGGCCTCGATATCCTCTGACCTGTCTCAAACAAGAGACACATCAGGAGGAAACCATGGGCACAGCGAACGGGCGCAAGTCTATCTTCATCACAGGTGCAGCCTCCGGAATCGGGGCGGAAACCGCGCGCCTGTTTCAGTCACGCGGCTGGTTCTGCGGCTTGTACGATATCGACGAGACGGGTCTGAAACAGGTCGCCGCTGAACTGGGCGAAGACAATTGCCATGTCGCGGCGCTGAATGTCACCAAGCGCGACGACTGGGCCGCTGCTATTTCGGGGTTCGGCGCGGCAACCGGCGGCAAAATGGATGTGCTGTTCAATAATGCCGGGATCGGTCGCCATGGCTGGTTTGAAGATATCCCGCCAGAAGAGTCCGACCTCGTCATCGACGTCAATGTCAAAGGCGTGATCAACGGCGTCTATGCCGCCATGCCATTGCTCAAGGATACGCCGGGCTCGCGGATTGTGAACACGGCATCGACGGCGGGCATCGTGGGGTCGCCGCGCCTGGCCGTGTATTCTGCCACCAAATTTGCGGTGCGAGGATTGACAGAGGCCCTTGATGTCGAGCTGTCAGGCCTCGGCATTCGCTGCACCAGTCTGATGCCCTGGTTTATCGACACACCCATTCTCGACATGGGAGCAACGGAGGGATCTAACGTCAAAATGGCCGACGAGATCCGTGCCCAGGGTCAGGATGTCTATCCCGTCTCACTGGCCGCAGAAACCGCCTGGGAGGCGGCGCATGGCAAGGATGTCCATTACATGGCCGGCAAGCGGGCCAAACAGGCGCGGTTTGCAGCGCGGTTCATGCCCGGCCGCATTAAGAAACAGATTAAAGAGGGACTGCCGGAGCGCGATTGATCGGCGCTAGCCGCCGATCGCAGCCTCGTTCAGGTCTTTGGCCTGCACCGCCTCAAGCGCCTGACTATTCAGGTCAGCCACGGTCAGCTCAGTTTCAACCGGTGCATCCGATGGGGTCAGAACTTCTGGCTCTGACTTTACCGCAGCGTCGGCAGGAACAATCGTCCGAACACCCGCACGGCGCTGCGCCAGGCGCGCAGACTGCCGGGCTGACGCCACCGACCACTCGCTGCCCCGTGGAAAGCGATAGAAGATGTGCGTGCCGATCTTGCTGGTCTTGATCAGGCCCGAATTCCAAACCGGATTGACGTAGGTGGCATGGTAGTGCGTTGCACCGCCGGTCCGGCCCTCGTTCAAATCCATCATCACGTGCGCAGCGATGCTTTGAGCCTTTTCCCATTTCGAGCCGCGCGGTTTCTTGCTCATCGCACCGTCGCAGGTGAAGGTGAACTGGCAGCCGGTCGTGCGCGTCGCACCTTGATAGACAACATCACAGATTGAATTCGGGTAACGATGATCCTTGACGCGGTTGACGATCACTTCAGCGACGCCAAGCTGGCCTTGATAGGCTTCGCTGCGCGCTTCGTAATAAACCGCCGTTGCCAGACATTCGGTCTGACGCAGCATGTATTCAGCTTCCATCCGCTTGGGAACTTCAAGCGAGACGACACTGCCAATCGCGGCCTTGTCCCGGTCATAAGCGGCATAACGGCTAAGCGCGGAACCTGGGTCGCGCTGCAGGGAATATTCTACGGTGCGCAGCCAGTCATGGCTCAACAGCTCGGACTGATCGGTCAGCGCTGAGGTGACTTCAATCTGTTCCTCGCGAATCTCGGCCAGCTGTACGCTGCGGTCGCGGAACTGTTCTTCATCCTGTTGAACGGCATTGGCACCGGAAATCATCGGCATCGCCATAACGAACGCGCCGAAGCAAGACGCCCCGAGAGCCCCTTGGGTGAATTTCTTTCGCTGATGCGCGGACGTCTGCGCTTTCCACCAACGCTGAATACGCGCGGTCACTGAAGCACCCGTCATCGGGTTTTTTGTAACTTCTGTCATCGTCGTCTTCTTTTCCCACCAACTTACCGGGTTTTCGACCCTGCAAGTTCCAAACCTTTTCCTATCATCGCGGCCTTGCGAGCCCCGCCCTGGATTGCGTTCTTGAGTGCTGCATATTTCCTGCCAGCCTAGAAAATCAATTCTATTTCGCGTTACAAATCGCACATTTCTGATGCCCAGTATGAGCTGAATGACGTGTGAATTGGGCCAGACACCCGAAAAGCCCGGGCTAAACGTCCGGATTCATTGCAAAATCAAGACATGGTTAACTTTTTGACAGCCGTTCGCACCCGCAGCATATGTTGCGCTTTGGCAACACTTCGACAGATCACAATTTGTTGCGATTCTGGAACAAACGCGCTCCGAACGCCCGTTTTTAGCCCTTATTCAGGACCGCATGGGCCGCTGCGAGGCGGGCGATTGGCACCCGATACGGCGAACAGGACACATAATCCAGTCCAATATTGTGACAGAAAATCACCGATGCCGGATCGCCGCCATGTTCGCCGCAAATCCCGAGTTTGATGCCTGATCGCGTTGCCCGCCCGCGCTCCGCGGCCATCCGCACAAGTTCTCCGACGCCATCCTGATCGATCGTCACGAACGGGTCTTTTTCATAGATCCCCTGTTCCTCATAGGAGGTCAGGAACCGTCCGGCATCATCGCGCGAAATACCGAGGGTCGTCTGGGTCAAATCATTTGTTCCGAATGAAAAGAATTCAGCCGTTTCGGCGATTTGTCCGGCGCGCAGCGCGGCGCGCGGCAGTTCGATCATTGTTCCGACCAGATAATCCAGCACCGTCCCTGTCTCAGAGAAAACGGCCTTGGCGGCGGTGTCGACAACAGCCTTCAGAATGTCCAGCTCTTTGCGGGTTCCGACGAGTGGGATCATGACTTCCGGCACCGGCTTGGCACCGGTTTCGCTAGCAACCGCGACCGCTGCCTCAAATATCGCGCGCGCCTGCATGGCGTATATTTCGGGATAGGTGATCCCCAACCGGCACCCACGGTGCCCGAGCATTGGATTGCTCTCGTGCAGCGCGTCGGCCTGCGCTTTCAGGGCCTTGATATCCATGCCGGACGAGGCGGCGACCTCCTGCATCTCGGCCTCAGAGTGCGGCATGAATTCGTGCAGCGGCGGATCAAGCAGACGAATGGTGCACGGCTGCTCGCCCATAATCCGGAAAATTTCTTCAAAATCCGAGCGCTGCATCGGCAGCAGCTTTTCGAGGGCGGCTTCGCGCCCCTCCTTGCTGCCAGCGAGGATCATGCTGCGCACGACCGGGATCCGTTCAGCGTCGAAGAACATGTGCTCGGTCCGGCACAATCCAATGCCCTCCGCCCCGAACTCTTTTGCGACGTTCACATCGGCCGGGGTTTCAGCGTTGGTTCGCACATTGAGTTTGCGGACCTTGTCCGCCCAGGCCATCAACACACCGAAATCGCCAGACAGGTCCGGCTGCTGCATCTCGACCTCGCCGAACAATACCTCACCTTCGGCGCCGTCAACGGTGATGATCTCGCCTTTTTTGACTTCGCGGCCACCAACTCGAAACACGCCGGCTTCGGTATCAATCTGCAAATTGCCCGCGCCGCAGACGCAGGGGCGCCCCATGCCGCGTGCGACCACGGCGGCGTGCGATGTCATGCCGCCCCGGGCCGTCACGATGGCGCGCGCAGCGTGCATGCCGTGAATATCCTCCGGGCTGGTCTCAACCCGCACCAGAATGACGGCGCGGCCCGCTTCTGCGAGGTGCGCCGCTTCGTTCGAGTCGAACACAACCTGGCCAACCGCAGCGCCGGGACTTGCCGGCAGGCCTTTGACCACAACGTCACGTTTCGCACTCGGCGAAATGGTTGGGTGCAGTAATTGATCAAGCTGAGCCGGTTCGAGCCGCAGGATCGCTTCGTCCTCGCTGATCAGGCCCTCTTTCGCCATATCGACCGCAATCTTCAGAGCCGCAGCCGCGGTGCGCTTACCATTGCGCGTTTGCAGCATGTAGAGGACGCCGTCTTCGACGGTGAACTCAATGTCCTGCATGTCGCGATAATGCGCTTCCAGCGTATCTGCGACATCGGTCAGTTGTTTATAGACCCTTGGCATTACCTCTTCGAGCGGCGCTTCGTCGGATTTCAGCTCGTCCGCGCGCGCCCGGCTGATCGGCGCAGGTGTACGAATGCCGGCCACGACATCTTCGCCTTGCGCATTGGTCAGGAACTCGCCGTAGAACGTGTTGCCGCCTGTGGACGGATCGCGCGTAAAGGCGACGCCGGTGGCTGATGTCTCACCCATATTGCCGAACACCATGGACTGAACGTTCACCGCAGTGCCCCATTCGGCGGGAATATCGTTCAGCTTGCGATACAGGATCGCACGATCATTCATCCATGAACCGAACACGGCGCCAATGGCACCCCAGAGCTGCTCACGGGCGTCGTCAGGAAACGGTTTTCCAAGCTTGTCCTGCACCGCCGCTTTGTACTGCGAGACAATCTCTTTCCAATCGCCGGCTTCCATTTCGGTGTCGAGTTCGAAGCCCTGGCTGTCTTTATAATCGTCGAGAATATATTCAAACGTGTCATGGCGCAGGCCAAGCACGACATTTGAATACATCTGGATGAAACGGCGATAGCTGTCATAGGCAAAGCGCTCGCCCGCCTTCGCCGCCAATCCTTGTACCGTGACCTCAGACAGGCCGAGATTGAGCACCGTGTCCATCATTCCCGGCATCGACGCGCGTGCGCCCGAGCGCACAGAGACGAGCAATGGATTGGCTGCGTCGCCAAACACTTTACCGGTCTTCTGTTCCAACGCTTTGAGCGCCTCATCGACCTCTGCGTCGAGGCCGCCCGGGTAGGACTCCTCAAGATCGTAATAGGCCGTGCAAACTTCGGTGGTGAGCGTAAATCCGGGCGGCACAGGCAAGCCGAGGCTGGCCATTTCAGCCAGGTTCGCGCCTTTTCCGCCGAGTAGGTTCTTCAACGCCGCACTGCCATCAGAGCTGCCGCCGCCAAAAGAATAGACCCATTTGGTCTCTACATTTGCGCCATCACCCATTGCCTGAACTCCTCAATTCCCACACGGCTCGCGCCGGTATATCTGCCGGGACTCGACTTGCAAGCCAAGCGCCATGGTTGGCGCTCAGAATCAAGTCTTCATTTCGTCTGATTACGCTGTCACCGAACAAACATGCGCCATTCCCGCTGTATCGACGTGTTTTTAGCATAATCTTGTTGCTGCGCCGCAACATGACATCAGGTCACAACCGCCCGGTCATGTCTCGTTCAGCCGCCGCTCGCGATACTGTGAATCGTTTTTGAGATGCAACGATAATGACGCGCCTCAGAATCAAGGCAGATTAGGGTCGGGCACGAAAGGGTTGGGCTGATGTTAAAACTGAGACTCAAGGATATCTTATCTCTCAACACGCTGGCGGCGCTCAGCGCGATCCTGCTCTGCGTGGTTCTGGTGACCGATCCCTCCCTGCTCGGCTGATCAGCCCTCGATCTTGCTGAAATCGGCGACGGTGCCTATGGCTTCGCGCATCATGTTGAGCAAATTCAGCCGGTTTTCGCGGAACTCTGCCTGATCAGCATTCACCATCACACTGTCAGGTCCATCAAAGAACGCATCCACTGGCGCCCGCAAGCTTGCAAGAGCGGACATGGCGGCGGCAAAGTCCTCTTTTTTGAGCGCAGCTCTGGCTTTCTCGGCGCTTTTGGTGACCGCCGTGTGCAGCGCTTTTTCTGCTTTTGCCTCAAGTCTGCTATCATCGACGACGCCATCGAATGCGCGTTTGTCCTTCTTCTCCTCGGCGCGGAGAATGTTCGCGGCGCGCTTATACCCGGCCAGCAGGTTGGCCCCGTCTTCGGAATCGAGAAAGGCCGCGAGCGCTTCGACGCGCTTGACGATCAGGACGAGATCATCCTCACCGAGCGCAAACACGGCGTCGATCAGATCATGCCGTTGGCCCTGGTCGCGGAGATATTGCTTGAGCCGATCGGCGAAGAAGGCGGCAAGCTCATTCACGTCCGCAAACGAGTCTTCGACTTCAAAATTCCCGAGCTGTGCGGTTGATCGGATCGGCAACCGAACCTCATTCTCCAACACGATCCGCACCACACCCAGCGCCGCCCGGCGCAGCGCGAAAGGATCTTTCGATCCTGTCGGCTTTTCATCAATCGCCCAAAAACCAACCAATGTGTCGAGCTTGTCTGCCAGCGCGACCGCAATGCTCACTGGCTCAGACGGCACGGCATCGGACGGGCCCTGCGGCTTATAATGATCACGAACAGCATCAGCGATGCGCGCGTCTTCGCCCGCCTCAATCGCATAATAGCGGCCCATCACGCCTTGCAGTTCCGGGAACTCATAGACCATTTCTGAAGTGAGATCGGCCTTGGCGAGGCGTGCCGCGCGCTCGGCCAGAACGGCATCTGCGCCAACCTTTGGTGCAAGCTCTCGCGCCAGGGCGGCAACCCGCTCAACCTTGTCGGCAACCGTGCCCAGCTCTTTCTTGAAGTCGATCCGGGCAAGTTTCGAGGCCATCGCATCGAGGCCGGCCTTCTTGTCATTCTCCCAGAAGAAGCGACCGTCTTCCAAGCGCGCCGACAGGACTTTGCGATTGCCTGCAGCGATCGCCTTGCCGCCATCGACCGCGTCAATATTCGCCACCACGACGAAGTTCGGCGCCAGGTCACCGGTCTTCGGATCGCGCACGGCGAAATATTTCTGGTGGGTTCGCATCGAGAGCTGGATCACTTCCGGTGGCAATTCGAGGAAGGCCGGATCCATCTCGCCAAGGATCACAACCGGCCATTCCGCCAGACCAACCACCTCTTCGAGCAGGCCTTTGTCTTCGACCAGTTCCAGACCCTGCGCTTCGCAAACAGCCTTGGCGTCGGTTTCAATCTTCTCGCGCCGGTCGTCGCGGGTCAGCAGGACATGGCCGTCACCGGCCAGTTGCAGGACATAGTCGTCAATACCGGTCACCGTGAACGGGCCGCGGCCATGCACGCGGTGGCCTTCGGTTTGGTTGCCGCTGGCAATGCCATCGACTTCAAACGGCACCACAGCGCCGTCGAACACGCAGATAATACGCTGCAGCGGACGCACCCAGCGCATCTCGCCGCGCCCGGTGCGCATCGATTTCGGCCAATGGAACCCGCGCATAATGTCCGGAATCAGTTCGGCAACAATGTCCGTCGTCGCCCGGCCGGGGACCGTCCGCTTGGCGACATAGAAATCGCCTTTCTTGGGATCTGAGCGGATCTCCGCCTCGTTGATCGAGCTGAGGCCAGCCCCGCGCAAGAAGCCTTCGACCGCCTTGTCCGGCGCGCCGACCTTCGGGCCCTTGCGCTCCTCGGTGACATCATCAGACCCAGCAGGCACGCCCAGGCAAGCAACCGCGAGCCGGCGCGGACCCGACATGGAGGTGATTTTTTCAACGCTGAGACCAGCATCCGCCAAGCCATTGCGCGCCGCATCAGAGAGGTCGCGTTCCGCTTTTGCCTGCATGCGCGCAGGAATTTCTTCGCAGAAGATTTCGAGGAAAAGTTCAGCCATATCAGCCCAGTAAAATAGATGTCTTAGAGATTATTATGCGTGCCATCGCACAGCGGTGCTTTGCCAGTGCGTTTGCAGGTGCAGAGGAATACTTTGCCCGTCTTTGGCGCTTCCCAGCCTTGCGGGATGAAGTCAGTATCTTTGTGAGAGCCATCGCAGAATGGCTGATTGGCTGAGCGTCCACACGCACACCACCAGTACATTTTACCCTCTTCGACGTCCACGGCGATGGGTTCGGTGCCGCCAATTTCCGGATCGGCCATCAGATTTCCTCCATTTCTGCAACTGTACGCTCGGTCGCCGCGCCGTCACCGGTATTCACAACGCTGGACGGCTCAATCAGCATGATCTCGCACTCTTCATCAGCGCCCGGACGATGCTCCGTGCCACGCGGCACGATGATAAACTCACCGGCACCAACAATCTCTGTTCGATCACGAAATGCCATCCGCATCTCGCCTTTCAGGACGACGAACATCTCGTCCTCATCGGCGTGCGAATGCCAGTCAAAATCGCCTTTGATTTTGACCAGGCGTATGTCGGTGTCATTGACCCGCCCCGCGAGGCGCGGCTGCCAATGGTCTGAGATCTGTGCAAACTTTTTAGATAGATTGACCTTGCTCATGGCAGTGGCTCCTCATGAAACTTCGCGCGAATATTGCTGATATCCGCATTCGTCATGTCGAACATGGCCCGGCGCGTATAGCCGCCGCGATATTTCTCGCCGTCCTTGAAGCGCCAGTCCGCAATGTCGGCGGTGAGGAACGGCACCTCTTTGCCGCTTGAGGTTTCGCCGATGAAGCCTGCGAACTCGCGGCGAATATGGGTCAGTTCGACATAATCACGGCCATGAACATCGGTTGGCATAATGACGGTGACACGAAAGTCGGAATAGGCCTCACGCTCGCTTTGCCAGGCCTCAAAAAAGGCGGGTAGCGTTGTCCGCGCTTCGGCCACCGCGCGCTGCATGGACGGCTCCTTATAGGTCGCCGGAGAACCCGCAATCGGACTGCAGGCGGCAAGCGCACATATCACCGGGATCAGAAGAGCGAAAGCGGCGCGGGTCATCAGTTTGCGCGTTC
>SPJK01023284.1_pt1 | contig 17735 bp, 9 predicted proteins | sample 3741771 | NCBI WGS metagenome assembly SPJK01 (sample SAMN10925997, study PRJNA522277) | cold seep metagenome | isolation source: Elba SIP-enriched marine methane seep metagenome, extraction at timepoint T2 | place: Italy: coast of Elba, Mediterranean Sea
CCGCCTTGTTTCGCATTCTCCGCCCAAATTACGCCTTGATGCAATAAAATAATTTCTTGGCATATCGCTAATCCCAAACCGCTCCCATCACCACTTGCTTTATTTTCACCACTTTGTACAAACTTATCAAAAATGTGCGCCAATTCATTTTTTTCAACCCCCGGACCTTCATCTCTGATACTGAATTTTAAAACAGTTTCGCCGCCATGCTGCACTTTATTAACTGAAAAGTAAATTTTACCGCCGCGTTTTGAAAACTTAATCGCGTTAGCCAATAAGTTACTGACAACCTGAGTTATCCTCACCAAATCAAATTCCGCAGAATCATTATCAAAAACCGAATCACGAACAATTTCCAACTGTTTTTTGCGAATTGAAGGCTCTTGTTCATCCAGGCAATTATTAATAATAGGCGACAAATGGCTTGTTTCCCATACCAAATCCATTTGCCCGGATTCCAATTTAGCCAGATCCAACAAATCATCCAGCAATACCATTAAACGTTGTCCGCTAGTGTAAATCTGTGCAAAATATTTGGCTAATTTCTTCAAATCGCCTTTTTCGACATTATCTACCCCGAAACGGGCAAAGCTGAGGATGCCATGCATGGGCGTACGCAACTCATGACTCATATTCGCCAAAAAATCAGACTTCGCCTGATTAGCTTTAATGGCTTCGTTACGCGCATACTTCAAATCCCGGGTTTGCCGTTGAACTTCCGCTTTTAATTCATCACGATGCCGCGCCAACATCTGCTTGGCTTTCTTTTGTTCAGTCACATCCGAAAATAAAACGACCCGCCGATAAACAGTATTATCTTCATGAAAAATAGAATTGACTGTCATCCACAAGTATTGCTCCTGCCCTTTTTTGGTTTGATTTTTTATCTCACCCTGCCACTTGCCGCTATCATCTAAACTAAACCAGATTGTTTGAAAAAAGTCATCTTCCAAGTTTTCCGCCTTTAAACTCAAAGGCATGGTATCCAACACTTCATCGGCTGTATATCCGGTAATTTCAGTAAACGCCGAATTGACGCCGACAATTTTATTGGCGGCGTTCAACATCATCATACCTTCACTGCTATTTTGATAGATTAATGAAGAAATTTTCAACAATTCTGCATTTTTGCGTTGTTCCACCTCGATTGCCGCTCGAACCGCCAAACTATCTAATAATTCAGTGACGCTGAAATCATTATTCATAGGTCGAGTATCCAGCAATGCTAAAATACCGATAACGCTTCCCCCTCTGTCGGTTAAATGTACGCCCACATAACTTTTCACCTGCATTTCAGTTAACAAAATATCGTCGGGAAACAGTCTTTGAATATCATCCGCATAAATGCAATAACCTTCATTCATCACATTTGCGCAAGGCGTGCCTTTTAGTTCATAAGCAAAATTATCAACAATTTGACCGTTTCCCCATACCGCCAAGGTGTTGATAACGCCTGAATTAGAGTCACTCAGCTCGCCGATGAGCGCATAACTGACGCCTTGTGAAACCGCCAATTTTTCGACAATGATTTGAAAAATATTTTCATTGTCGGAAACCGCCCTTTCCGCCAGCGTTTGAATAACGTCATAGCTTAATTTTCGGCGCGTAACATCCCGAATAGTGCCTAATACTTTTGCCCGACCGGCCTCATCCAACCTTGAATTACCGGCAACAAGCAACCAATGAACGCTTTCATCAGGCCAAACAACCCGATATTCAAATTCAAAAGATTGTTGTTGCAGAGTACAATCATTTAAGGTTTTACTGACTAATCCCTGATCATCAATATGTATATTTTTGATAAAAGCCTGATAACTACCGGTCGAATCAGCTTGTCGATATCCGATCAATGCAGCGACAGTATCAGACCAATAAAACGATTGTTCCGCCGTATTCCATTCCCAAATACCAAAGCCGGCGGAATATTGGCTGTCAATAAATCGTTGATCGGCTATACGCAAATCATTTTCGACTAAACGTCTTTTTTGAATCTCTTTTCTCAATCGAAAGATCCAAAAAGTACAGATCAACATTAATAATAAAGCCAGCGATAAATATTTGAGCAATGTTTGTTGACTAATGCCCGGCTCTACATAAAAACGCATCCAACGATTACTGATCCGGCTTTTTTCTTCAGCTGTAATCGTCGCCAAGGTTTTGTTGATGATAGATACCAATAAGGCGTTTTGTTTTGTAACGCCAATTTGATAGCGTCTTAAATAAGGCGTTTGCCCGGAATACTTCAAATTAAACATCCCGATTTTATTTATCTCAAAATTAACCCGCGCCGCATCGCCTAAATAAGCAAAAACCTCCCCCTTCGCCAACTGTTTCAATCCGGCTTTGGAACTATCCGCGCTGACTAATTGAATGCTCGGAAAATCGCGGTTTAATAAGGCTTCAACAAAAAAACCTTTTTCAACCGCCACCCTTTTATGACGAAGGTTTTCCAATCCGCCGATAAAAGCGTTTGCAACATCATTAATAATGATCACCGGCGTTTCAATGAAAGGGGCTGAAAAATTCAAAAACTGTTCGCTGTATTGTGTTGACTCAATCCCTGCAATCATTTCAAGTTCGCCGGAACGCGCCATTTCAAGCAACTTGGCATGTTCAGTTTCCCGGACAATTTCGAACTTAATCCCTAATCGCCTTTCAATAATACGAATATAATCAGCAATATGTCCGGTGTATTCGTCTTGCTCGTTAATCCACTGATAGGGTGGCGAATCAGCATCCACCCCCAACCTTATATTCGAACGCTTATCCAACCACTGCCTTTCTTCAGGAGTTAAAATGATTGAACGATTATCGCTGTATATAAAATCCTGTAACTCAGGGTCGGTAATTTCATCCGTCATCTGCAATGACTGGTATATATCGGCAATATGCCGAAACCGCGATTTTTTAATATGACCAATCGGCAAGTTATCAGCTAAAACCAGCTTACTGCTTTGCTTAGCTTCATAACGCAAACGATCTAATGAAGATTGACTGCGATATTGCCGATGAATCAATTGAATAATTTCTTCCTGATTTCGCAAAGCGTATTCCCAACCTTTTAAAGAGGCTTTACGAAAGCGTTTGACTCTATTTTTATGATGAATTAATTCCGATTGACTGGTAAATAAAATATCGCCATAAAAATCAAAACCATAACTGCGGGGATTAAGTATGTTGATTTCCACGCCCTGCTGTTGATAATAATACGGCTGATCCGTAATATAAGCCGAAAATACATCGACCTTATCATTGATTAAATCATCATCATTAAAACTTTGCGGCAATTGTGTGTATTGATCCGGGCTAATCCGGGCATCATGTAACAAAGCTCTGAACGGCGCCTCATCAGCGCCGGTTTTGCTTTTATGCATCATAATCCGCTTGCCGATTAAATCTTGAGGACGCTCTATTCCTGAATCTTGTTTACTGATTAACACTAAAGGATCGTGCTGAAAAATGGCCGCCAAGGCTACTACCGGATCGCCTAATGCATAATTTAACAACAATCCCGAATTTTCTATGCCGTACTGCGCTTCACCGTTAAGCACCTTATCCACTACCGAACTTTTGCCGTCAGGCTCTTTAAAAATAACCTCCAGTCCTGCCTCAGCATAATAACCTTGAGCTTCAGCAGCATAATATCCGGCAAATTGAAAAGCATGTAGCCATTTTAACTGCAATACAATTTTTTCCGGCCCTAGCTCAGCTTTAACTTTATTTTCGGCGCTAACAAAGCTGAAACTTAGCAATAATAAAATGATCAGCAGGCTTTTCATTAATCGACTAACACTCATCTCCAAAAACACTCATCATAGATCAAAATTCAGGACCGTAGGGCCGCGCGAAGTATATCCACGTCGGCAAAGGTTTTGACGAACGCCCCGACTTCTATGGTCGGATAGGATCCTAATTAGCACAACTTAATTAAGTATAAGCCTAACTTACAGCAATGAGAAAAAATATCGCAATTTAATCCAATTTTTCCCAAAATTAACTAAAATCAGTGTATTATCGAATGAAATTAACCCAGTTTACTAACACTTAGCATATGGATTTTCAATGATTGATGATTTATTAAATATTGAAGAGGCTAATATATTAATCATTGATGATGAAAGCATCAACATTGAAATCATCGAAGAAATATTGAAATTACATGGTTTTCAATACCTTACCTCGACGACTGAACCGGAACAAGCGATCTCGCTTTATCAACAAAATCCGCCGGATCTTGTATTATTAGACCTAAAAATGCCACACTTATCCGGTTTTGAAGTCATGCAAAAGTTTCAACAAACGGAGCTGAATATTTTGCCGCCTATTCTAGTGCTTACCGGCATGCACGATAGGGAAACCCGTTTAAAAGCATTGGCAAACGGCGCGCGGGATTTTATTACCAAACCTTTTGACGGCGAAGAAGTTTATCGACGGGTGCGGAATTTGCTGGAAATGTTTTTGGCGCATAAAGAAATCTATAGTCATACCGAGTCGTTGGAGCAAACCTTGGCCGAACGCACCCGAACGCTATTGGATACTCAACGCGAAATTATTGAAAAGCTGGGCGCCGCCGCAGAATACCGCGACACCGAGACAGCGGCGCACACTATTCGGGTAGGCCACTACGCTTATACTTTGGCCAAAGCCCTGGGCCTCAGTGAAAAAGAAGCCGAACAATTGAAATTAGCCGCCCCCTTACATGATATCGGCAAAATCGGCATTCCCGATAAAATTTTGTTGAAACCTGGTAAACTGGATGCTGATGAGTGGGTCATGATGCAACAACATGCGCGTATCGGTTTTGATATGTTACACAGCGCTAATTGCAATCTGCTAAAAACAGCAGGCGTTATCGCATTATCACATCATGAAAAATGGGATGGCACAGGTTATCCGGAAGGATTGAAAGAGACAGATATTCATTTGTTTGGGCGGATAACCGCCGTCGCCGATGTTTTTGACGCGCTGTTGATGGAAAGGCCCTATAAAAAAGCCTGGCCGCTGGATAAAGTATTGGCCTTATTCGATGAAGAATCCGGTAAACAATTCGACCCTGAGCTGGTCAGCATTTTTAAAACCGAACTGAGCAATTTTTTGGAAATCAGAAACAAATACACTGATTAGACGCCAAAATATCATCTAAGACAGACAGCTCCTTTTCAACTCAGTGTATTTATTTAGAACAAAAAATGAATCATGTCCAATACTAATACAAACATTTACCGCTCCAAGCAAAATACAGTAACTCTCTTTACGCTGTTTGTGTTGTACATTTTTTGCTGGCCTGCTTCAGTGCGCGCCCAACCCATGCCGGTAACAATCCAGCCGTTGAACAAAATCGTCATTTACCCGGAAATCACCATCCCGGCGGAAGTCATCACCATCAATAACAGCCGCCTCAGCTCGGAAATCACTGCGATGATCACCGCTTTTCCAATTGAAGTGGGACAGTTGGTCGAAAAAGGCGCGCCGTTGGTGGAATTGGAGAAAAGAGATTTACAGCTTTCCTTGATGATGGAAAAAGAAAAACTCAAGGCTTTGCAAGCTTCAAATCGGTTGGCGGATTTACAACTCAAAAGAGCAAAAAAACTATCGGCGCAAAACCTTATTTCCGAAGAATTATTGGCGACCCGCAATACAGAATCAGATGTGGCGCGAGCCAATTTAAGCGAACAAAAAATCGCTATCCGTGAATTAAAAAGACAGCTTTCCAAAACCGTCATCCGCGCGCCCTTCAAAGCGATTATCATCGATAAACTCAGTCATGTCGGCGAACTGGCGATGCCGGGCACTAATCTAATTCATATTTTAGATGCGGACGGCATTAAAGTTTCAGCTAAAGCACAGTCCACTGATATCAACAATCTGCAAAAAGCCGAAAAAATCTATTTTAGTTACGATAACAAACACTTACCTGTCGCCATCAACACCATCACTCCGGCTCTGGATTTACGCGAACGCAGCCAGGAAGTGAGGCTGCTGTTTAAAGATGAAACCGCCCTCATTGGGACCACCGGTTATTTAAAATGGCGAAAAAAGTCCCCCCATATCCCGGCGGAATTATTGATTCGTCGCGGCAAACAGCTGGGTTTTTTCATTATCAAGAATAATAAAGCGCAATTCATCGCCTTGCCTAATGCTGAAGAAGGTCAATCAGCGCCAACTGACTTAGCGTTAAAAACGTCCATCGTGATTGACGGTCGGTTCGCTTTACAGCAAGGCGATGAAGTGACCATCAAAAACGCTCAATAACCCATAAAACAGAAATAGTCAGTATTTATGTTAGCCAGATTCTACAGCAACCATGTTTTTGCAAACCTGACCTTCATTTTAATCGTCATTGCCGGCACATGGGCGTATACAACCATGCCTCGCGAGCAAAACCCGGATGTCACCTTCAATTGGGTGCAAATCACCACACTCTACCCCGGCGCTACCGCAGAGGATATTGAACAACTGGTCACTGAACCGCTAGAAGACGGGGTGCGTAAAGTCAAAGATATTCGCATGTCTTCCAGCACCAGCAGCGAAGGCGTTTCTATGATATTAGTGCGTTTTCATGAATTGGAATCCAGCGTTTATGACAAACGAATCACTGATTTAAGACGAGAAATTCAAAGCAAATATAATGACGAATTACCCGATGAAGTTGAAGAACCGGAGTTTTTTGAACTGACCAGCGCCAATATGTTTCCTACCGCGATGATATTGGTCAGCGGCGCGGCTGATGATGATTTACTGAGAAGTACGGCGCAAACCGTCCATGATGATCTGGAAGGTTTCCCCGGCATCGACAGCATTATTAAAATCGGTTTGCGGGAACCGGAACTGCAAATCGAATTTTCCCCTGAACGACTGCGCAGCATAGGCTCCACCCCGATAGACCTGGCCGATACGGTCGCCGCTCATTTCACCGATGTCGCCGCCGGTACTGTTGAACAAAAAAAACAACAATGGCTGGTGCGCATGTCCAGCTTAGGCAGCGATCCGCGCGAACTGAATTACATCCCGCTAAAAACCGCCGTCGGTTTAATCCCCATTTCATCCGTCGCATCAATCAGTCGGGATCGTGAAAAAGCATCCCAATTAGTCTCCAGCAACGGACTGGCCGGGGTAGAGTTCGAAATTAATAAAAAAAACAACGTCAGCTCCCTGCAATTACTTGAAGACCTCAAGAACTATATTGCCGAACGCAATCGAGTAACGGCCAAACACGGCATTACCCTAACCCTAGTAGACGACCAAACTCCGCAAACCGCTCAAGCGCTGGAAGTCATGCAGAACAATGCATTGCTGGGCTTAATCTTAGTCATGCTATCTACTTGGTTATTTTTAGGCGCTCGCCTGTCATTTTTCATCGGCATCGGCATCCTGTTTACCTTATGCGGAACCTTTCTGACTTTGCACAGCATGGGAGAAACATTAAACATTTCCGTGTTTTTGGGCATCGTCATCGCTTTGGGTATGTTGGTGGATGACGCTGTGGTGGTGGTCGAATCAATTTCCTATCGCCTGCAACGCGGCATTCAAAGCGGCATAGCCGTGATACAAGGCCTACAAGAAGTCGCTTCGCCGGTGTTCACATCGGTGCTGACCACGATTTCCGCCTTTGTTCCGCTCTTATTAACGCCGGGCGTACTCGGTCAATTTATGTTCGTTATTCCGCTGGTAGTGACTATTGCTTTATTAGTCAGCCTGGTGGAGGCTTTTTGGATGCTGCCCGCGCATATTTCTATCGAACACTCAACTCCGCAACCATCCAAACTGCAGCGCTTACGCCTCCAACTTAACCATAAACTACGCATTAAATACAGTTTCGCCTTGATTTGGGTGCTCAGGCACAGCAAATTATTTTTGTTCGGCGTATTATGCCTTTTTGCCCTAACCGGCCTACTTTTGGCTAAAGGCGCTATCAAAACCGACTTTTTCGCCGCAGATCCCATCAGACTGTTTTATGTCAATGTCGAAATGCCCGGCAATACGCCGTTGAAAGAAACCTTGTCGATGACCGAACAGGTTGAACGCACCGTCAAAAGAAATGTCAGCGACGATGAATTGCGACATGCGGTGAGTTATTCGGGGCGCATGTTTACCGGCTCGGAGGTGCTGACCGGAGACCAGTACGGGCAGGTCGTGGTCAGCTTAAAACCGCAAACCGAAAACCGTCGCCATGTTGATGAAGTCATCGAATCAATGCGGAAAGAAATCGAAAATATACCCGGCCCGCTGCAACTGTCATTTACCCGCATCACCGGCGGTCCGCCGGTCACCAAACCGATTAATATTAAAGTGCGCAGCGACAATTTGAACGAATTGCGCGGCGCGGTTACCGCCCTTACTCAGACGATGGAACAACTGCCCGGCGTACGCGACATCACCAATGACGACACCCAGGGCGAATTACAACTTAATTTGAAATTAGACGGCGACGCCATCAGCCGGGCCGGTCTGGACCCCGCCAATGTCAACCGCATTGTCAGATTACTGGTAGATGGCGAAATAGTCGCCTCCATGCATGATCAAGGTCATAAACTGAATATAAGGGTGAAAGCAAAAGACGCTTCATTCACAGATATTAAAGACTTGTTAAGGCATCCCATCGCCCTGCCCGACGGCGGCGAAATCGCTTTGGAAAAACTGGTTACGGTCAATAAAACCATCGGCCAAAGCGCCATCAAGCACTATAAACTGCGCCGATCAATCACCGTAGAAGCCGATATTGACAAATTGCTAACGGATACAGTCACCGTCAATCAGCAAATTAAAGAAAAATGGGAAACCCTGCAAATTAACTATCCTACTGTGAATCTGGATTTCTCAGGGGTTTTTGAAGACATTCAAGAAAGCATGCAAGCCTTAGCTCTGCTTTTCATCTTAGGCATCGGAATTATTTACTTGATATTAGGCACCCAATTTTGCAGCTATTGGCAACCTTTTTTAATCCTGTTTTCGATTCCTTTAGCTTTCATCAGTGTGTTGGTCGGCTTATTTGTCAGTCAAAATCCGTTAAGTCTATACACCATGTACGGCTCAATTGCTTTGGGCGGCATCGCGGTTAACTCCGCCATCGCCTTAATCGTGGCCTGCAATGATCGCATAAAAGCCGGCATGAGTTTAACCCATGCAACAGTGTACGCAGCAAGACGCCGCTTAATTCCGATATTGATTACCGCCCTGACCACCATAGCCGGGCTGTTTTCCTTAGCAACCGGATTAGGGGGTCACTCTTTGTTATGGGGTCCAGTGGCCTCCGCCATCGTCTGGGGATTAGGCGGCGCCACCTTCTTCACTTTATTTCTGACTCCGTTATTATTCAAAATTTTTAACCGGCCTAAAAACACGTAACGGTTAGGAAAGGGAATAAAATAACATCCGCAACTGGCGCAGGATTTCTGTTCATATTCAAGGCGCGGAAACAGGCGCATAGCAAGCTATGTAACTGTTTCCGCAACGCCGAAGATGAACAGAAAGATTAGAAAAGCGTTAGCGATTCTTATGCTTTAGTACAAGTCAGTTGCGGATGTTATAAAATTCACGTTCCTTATAATAAATGCTTAACCGCGTCGCGCTCATCTTTCAGCTCGGCCTCGGTTTGTTGTAACTTATCGCGGCTGAATTCATTGATGTCCAAACCCGGCACAATTGTTAATATGTAATTTTCGACCACAACCGGAAATGAAAAAACCAAGTCCTCGTCAATGCCGTAAGGATTACCGGCAGACGGTACAGCCATACTCACCCAATCATCGGTCGCAGTGCCGTTAATCCAAATGCGCATATGCTTAAGCGCCGCATTAGCGGCGGAAGCGGCGCTGGAAAGACCTCGCGCCTTAATAATAGCGGCCCCTCTTTGTTGAACAGTTGGAATGAATTCATCGACGAACCATGATTCGTCAATCAATGATAAAGCGCTCTCTTCTTTCACTTTTGCATGATGTAAATCAGGATATTGGGTATTAGAATGATTGCCCCAAATAATGACCCGACTAATATCCCGACTGGAAACCGCGCATTGATTAGCTAATTGACTGATCGCTCGATTGTGATCCAACATTGTCATTGCCGAAAAACAATTTGCACTCAAATCCGGCGCATTTTTCATCGTAATCAATGCGTTGGTATTGGCAGGATTGCCGGTTACCAACACCTTGACATCACGACTGGCGACATCATTAAGCGCTTGACCCTGAACAGAAAAGATTTCCGCATTACATTCCAGCAAATCGCTTCGTTGCATGCCCTGACCGCGAGGTCTGGCGCCCACTAAAAACGCATAATCGGCATTTTCGAATGCAACCCTGGGATCATCCGTCGTCACCACTTTTTGCAACAACGGAAAGGCGCAGTCATTCAACTCCATCACTACGCCTTGCAAAGCATTCATAGCCGGAGTAATTTCCAATAGCCGAAGCACTATCGGTTGATCCGAACCCAATAAGGAACCACTGGCCAATCGAAAAAGCAAAGAATAACTAATTTGACCGGCTGCGCCTGTTACCGCAATTTGAACGGGAGTTTTCATCCATCTATCCTTTAATGTGATCAATAAACTGAACTTTAAATATGACACATTAACCCCATTCATACAATCTACAAAAATGAAAAACAGTTTGTTTCCATTGAAAAATATAAGAACAATACAAATTACTGTATAATTAGCGGGTTTTACATTTGATCCATCGAATATTTTATTTTTCACAAATTCATGAAAAAACTGCTATTTCAATTTGACACTGACGCCCATCCTTCCAGCTTCGACAGCGTTGTCGCTTATGACGGAGGCGCGGATCATGTCATCGGTTACGGCGGGGTTACCCCGGAAAATGTCAGAGGCTTGGTGGAAGGAACCATTTTTACCCGAGCGCCCAAAGATAAAAAAAACACCGCTATTTTTATCGGCGGCAGTAATATGTTGGCGGGTCAAGCGTTATTCAACACCGTTCAAAAATATTTTTTCGCTGGCTTCAGAGTCTCTGTTATGTTGGACAGCAACGGCAGCAATACCACAGCCGCAGCGGCAGTGGCTAAACTGGCGGGCAGCGGCAATTTAGCCGACAAAAAAGCGGTGGTGTTAGCCGGCACCGGACCGGTTGGTCAGAGAGCCGCAGTCATGTTGGCTCAGGAAGGCGCTCAAGTCACTATCACTTCGCGTAGCCTGAAAAATGCCGAAAAAGCTTGCGCTGCTATGAAACAACGTTTTGATGTCGATTTGAATGCAGCGGCAGCGGCCGATATCGAAGCGCGCGCGGCGGCCATAGCAGACGCAAACATCGTCTTAGCAACCGGCGCGGGCGGCGTAGAGCTTCTAAAACCGGAACATTGGATAGATAACCCTAATATCGAATTGATGGCGGACGCCAACGCCACCCCACCCATGGGCATAGGCGGAACCGATATGATGGACAAAGGCGCGGATAGACATGGCAAAATTATTTGGGGCGCAATCGGTTTCGGCGCCTTGAAACTATCTTTACACAGAGCCTGTATCGCCAAGCTGTTTGATGACAATAATCAAGTCTTTGACGCCGAATCCGTATTTGCCTTAGCAAAACAGATGGCCTGATCTAAAACTATTTGAGTAAAATCCGACTGCTATGCCTGAATTCTTCAACCAATTACGGGAAGACGCCCAACAAATGTTTCTGGCCGGTATTGCCGCCGCCGACCCCGGCGCGGCGGTCAAAAAACATTTGCGTTTTGAGAAGGGTCATATTGAAATTATTGAACAGTCGGAAAACCAATATATAACTCACCGCACGCAAAGTCGGCGAATACATGTCATCGCCGTGGGTAAAGCCGCTTGTCAGATGGCCGCCGCCGCTCGGCAAATTATTCCGGACGACTATTTTGTTCAGCCGGGCATGGTCATTAGCAATTATGAAAATGCGCAACAACTAAATGATTTCGAGGTCTACGGCGCTAATCATCCACTGCCGGATGAAGCGGGTTTACAAGCCGCCCGCAAAGTCGCTGATCGCATAAAACAGGCGGAACCGAACGATTTAATTTTGTTGCTGCTCTCAGGCGGCGGCTCGGCATTATTACCGCTGCCCTTACCCGGCATCAGTCTGGAACAGAAAATAGCGGTCACCGACTTATTATTGGCCTGTGGCGCAGACATTAATGAAATCAACTGCGTCCGTAAACATTTATCACAACTGAAAGGCGGCGGCCTGACTAAAATGGCGGCGCCGACGCCGGTATACAGCCTCATTCTTTCCGATGTGATCGGCGATGATTTAAGCGCCATCGCCAGCGGACCCACCGTTGCCGACAACACCCAATTTGACGATGCCATTGATATTCTCAACAAATATCAAATTTGGCAAAAATTGCCGGATTCCGTCAAAGCCATTTTGCAGTCAGGACAAGCGGGACGCATCGAAGAAACACCAAATCAAAATGACCCCGTCTTTAAAACAGCAAAATCAGCTTTAATCGGCAGTAATCCGATCAGTCGCCAAGCTGTCGAAAATAAAGCCGAACAACTGGGTTACCAGATTATTACCTATAGCGATCAATTATCGGGGGAAGCGCGCCTCACTGCCGAGCAATTGGCTGAATGGTTAAAACAGCAAGCCCGGCATTTAGATGCTAAAACAGCCATTATCGCTGGCGGTGAAACAACCGTCACCCTGCAAGGCAAAGGCAAAGGCGGCCGCAATCAGGAAACCGCATTGGCTTTCCTACTGGCTGCTGAACAATTAGGCCTGGAGAAAAACTGGCTTTTGTTAAGCGGCGGCACTGACGGCCGTGACGGCCCCACAGATGCAGCAGGCGGCATTGTTGACCCTTACTCGATAGAAAAAATTGAAAACCCGGCGGCGCTATTGAATAACAATGACGCTTACCATGCTTTACAGCAAGCCGGCAGTTTACTTAAAACAGGCGCAACCGGCACCAATGTGGCCGATTTATTGATCCTGTTATTACATCCGACTACCGAAAATCCGTTATCTCAACCAGGAAATATCAATGTTTAAAAAATCAATGTCTATTGCTGACTTCGATGACGAAATCTTCCAAGCAATCGAACAAGAAAAACAACGTCAGGAAGATCATATTGAACTGATTGCCTCAGAAAACTACACCAGCCCGCGGGTAATGGAAGCACAAGGTTCGCTGCTGACTAATAAATATGCTGAAGGCTATCCTGGTAAACGTTATTACGGCGGTTGTGAATATGTCGATGTTGCCGAACAAATTGCCATCGACCGCGCCAAAGAGTTATTTGGCGCTGATTATGCCAACGTACAGCCGCACTCGGGTTCTCAAGCCAATATGGCCGCTTTCATGGCGCTGATTCAACCCGGCGACACCATATTAGGTTTGAGTCTTGCAGACGGCGGCCATTTAACCCACGGCGCTAAACCGAACTTTTCAGGCAAAATCTATAACGCCGTCCAATACGGCCTACATCCGGAAACCGGCGAAATCGATTATGAGCAAGTTGAAGCGCTGGCCCTGGAGCACAAACCCAAAGTGATCGTCGCCGGTTTTTCCGCTTACTCTCGAATTTGGGATTGGCAGCGCTTCCGTGATATTGCCGATAAAGTCGACGCTTACTTAATTGTCGATATGGCGCATGTCGCCGGCTTAGTCGCAGCCGGACTATATCCAAACCCGGTGCCCGTGGCCGACATCGTCACCAGCACCACCCATAAATCATTACGCGGCCCTCGCGGCGGTTTGATCCTGTGTAAAAGCAATCCGGATTTGGAAAAGAAATTAAACTCCAATATATTCCCTGGCATTCAAGGCGGCCCTTTAATGCATGTTATCGCCGCCAAAGCGGTAGCCTTCAAAGAAGCCATGACCCCGGAATTCAAAATTTATCAACAACAGGTGATCAGCAACGCCAAAGCAATGGCTGAAGTGTTTATCAAGCGCGGTTATGATGTAGTTTCCGGCGGCACCGACAATCACTTAATGCTGGTTTCCCTGATCGCCAAAGGCATTACCGGTAAAGCCGCTGACGCCGCTTTAGGCAGCGCCCATATTACCGTCAATAAAAACGCAGTCCCCAATGATCCGCAATCGCCGTTTGTCACCAGCGGCATCCGCGTAGGCACCCCGGCGCCAACCTCGCGCGGCTTCAAAGAAGACCAAATGCGCGAAGTCGCAACGCTAATGTGCGATGTGATGGACAATATAGAAGATGAACAAAACATCGCCGCCGTCCGCGAAAAAGTCAATATCTTATGTTCACGCTTTCCGGTTTACGGCGAATAATCGAGGAAAATTGATGTCAGATATTGAAATTGCGCAACAAGCGGAAATGCAGCCGGTCATTAATCTAGCTGCGGAAAAATTAGGCATTCCGGCTGAACACCTGGATCCTTACGGTCATTATAAAGCCAAGGTTTCTCTGGACTATCTGGATACTTTAAAAGACCAAGAAGACGGTAAACTCATTTTAGTCACCGCTATCAGCCCGACTCCGGCTGGCGAAGGCAAAACCACCACTACCGTCGGCTTAGGCGACGCCATGAACAGATTGGGCAAAAATACCATCATCTGTTTACGCGAACCCTCTTTAGGCCCATGCTTCGGCATGAAAGGCGGCGCAGCAGGCGGCGGCTATTCGCAAGTAGTGCCGATGGAAGATATTAACCTGCACTTTACCGGCGACTTTCACGCCATCGGCGTTGCCCATAATTTATTATCGGCAATGATCGACAACCACATTAACCACGGCAATGAATTGGGTATAGATCCCAGACGCATTACCTGGAAAAGAGTGGTTGATATGAATGACCGCGCCCTACGCAAAATCACTGTCGGTCAAGGCGGTCCCGCCAACGGATATTTGCGGGAAGACGGTTACGATATTGTCGTCGCATCCGAAATCATGGCGATATTATGCTTAGCCACCAGCCTCTCGGATTTAAAAGAGCGCTTAGGCCGCATCGTCATCGGCTATAAAACTGATAGAGTCACCCCGATCTATGCGCGTGAATTAAACGCACACGGCGCAATGGCGGCGCTTTTGAAAGAGGCGATCAAACCTAATCTGGTGCAAACGCTGGAAAATAATATCGCCTTTATCCACGGCGGCCCTTTCGCCAATATCGCCCATGGCTGTAATACTGTTACCGCTACACAATCAGCTTTAAAGCTGTCCGATTACACCATCACAGAAGCAGGCTTCGGCGCAGACCTGGGCGCGGAAAAATTCATCGACATTAAATGTCGTATGTCCGGCTTAAAGCCTTCCGCAGTGGTTTTGGTCGCTACGGTCAGAGCCTTAAAATTTCACGGCGGAATCGGCAAAGATGAATTAAACCAAGAAAACCTGGCCGCGCTGGAAAAAGGCTTCGCCAATTTACAACGCCATCTGCATAACATCACTGAAAACTACGGCCTGCCCTGCGTAGTCTGCATCAATCACTTCACATTCGACAGCGATGCGGAAATCAGCTTGTTAAAAGAGAAATGTGAAGCTTTAGGCGCAAAATGCGTGGTTTCAAAGCATTGGGCGCAAGGCGGCGAAGGCGCAGAAGCCTTGGCTGAAGAAATATTGAACATCGTAGACAATCGGGAGCCGGGCTTCAGCTATGTTTATGATGAAAACCTGCCGCTGTGGGATAAAATCGAAGCCATCGCCACCAAACTGTACGGCGCATCAGAAATAACCGCCAGCGCCAAAATCCGCGCAGAAATCGCCGCCTTACAAGAAAAATACGGTCATTTCCCGATCTGCATGGCGAAAACCCAAATGTCATTCTCCACGGATCCATCACTAAAAGGCGCGCCCAGCGGACACAGCGTTGAAATCAGCGAAGTAAGGCTGGCCAACGGCGCAGGCTTCATCGTCGCTATCGCGGGTAATATGATGACCATGCCGGGCTTACCCAAAAAACCGGCGGCGGAACGTATCGACATTAACGATGACGGGGTGATTACCGGGCTTTTTTAAACTGAACAATTAGCTCTTAAACACAACTACCGGCGACTCCTCAGCGTGTTGCTGAAATATAAACCATTGATTTTATGTAGGATGGGCAAAGCGTAGCGCGCCCATCAAAGGATAGCCGGATGATATTGGAGTTTTAAGAGATGTTTAAAAAAAAATATATAATGGAAAATATAGGATATTGCCCAATATGCGAAGCCGAAGTTAAGTTTATTGCGACCAATGAGTGGCTCAGGGATCATTATATCTGTACTCAATGCGAAAGTATTCCAAGAGAACGCGCATTGATGGACGTGTTGAACAATATTCGTCCTGACTGGAAAAGGTTAACTGTTCATGAAACTTCGCCTGGCTATAGGGGCGCAAGTGTTCGTTTAAAGAATGAATGTGAACAATATATACCTTCTCAATATTTCAGTGATACGCCTTCCGGGGCCATTACAAATGGGATCCGGTGTGAAAACTTAGAGTCTTTAACGTTTGGCGACAACACTATAGACCTTCATATAAGCCAAGATGTAATGGAACATGTGTTTAATCCTTCCAAGGCATTCTCTGAAATTGCCAGGACGTTAACTCCGGGCGGTATGCATATTTTTACCGTTCCATTAGTCAATAAGTGGAATCCTTCAAACAGACGCGCTAAATTGGACAATGAAGGAAATATTGTTTATTTGGCAGAACCATCCTATCACGGCAATCCTATTGGCGATGGAAAATCACTGGTAACGATGGACTGGGGCTTTGATATTTGTGAATTTATTTTTCTAAGTTCCGGACTATTTTCACAATTAATTTACATTGATGATATTCAAAAAGGCATTCGCGCTGAATTGATTGAAGTTATAGTCACTCGAAAGCCTTTAGAAAACTTATCAATTGAAAAATTATAACCGGATGATTATATGATGGGCACGCTTACGCTTTGCCCATCCTACGCAACTCTACCAAGTTCTACAGCGTGGAAGACCGAGTCATTTATTAAAAACTACGCTACTCCCATTGTCTAGACCTATGTCACCAACAATTAAGATCAGCCAATTGATCTTAGTTGCATGTATGCTATTATTAAGATCAGCACTCTGATCTTAGTTGCAGTCATGATTCCTATCTCCGAACAAGAAATACTGGATAGATTAACATTTGATAATCCCTGGTGGGAAAATCATAAAATTGACCATAGATATGAAGAGCTGCCAAGAAGAGCCTATTTTTCTATATTTCAAGACTTATTAATTGATCATTCAATTAACAGGGCTATTGTTTTAATGGGTCCTCGGCGAGTCGGTAAAACAGTGATGGTTTACCACGGCGCTTCCGATTTATTATCAAAAGGAATAAAACCGGAACAAATACTCTATTTATCCTTAGAGACTCCAATTTATACCGGATTGAAATTGGAAAAAATCGTCTCTATTTTTACCCGATTACACCAGCATAAGAGAGACTCCAGGTTATATATTTTCTTTGATGAAATTCAATATCATAAAAACTGGGAGATCCACCTTAAATCCTTAGTGGATTCTTATCCGGATTACCGTTTTATTGCAACAGGCTCGGCAGCAGCGGCATTAAGGTTAAAGAGCCAGGAATCCGGGGCGGGCAGGTTTACAGACTTTCTGCTTCCACCCCTGACTTTTCATGAATATATAGCCTTCATTGGTGAACATGAAAACTTGATACAAGTAGACTGGGACACACAACAAGAGACAAAAAGCTATGTGACTCATGATATAGAATTGCTTAATCAGCATTTTGTCGATTATTTAAATTTTGGCGGATATCCCGAAGCGGTCTTTTCCGACACGATTAAACAAGA
>SPJK01045519.1_pt1 | contig 17731 bp, 16 predicted proteins | sample 3741771 | NCBI WGS metagenome assembly SPJK01 (sample SAMN10925997, study PRJNA522277) | cold seep metagenome | isolation source: Elba SIP-enriched marine methane seep metagenome, extraction at timepoint T2 | place: Italy: coast of Elba, Mediterranean Sea
ACCGGGATCACGCCGGGCGATATGGGCCCACGCGTCACCGGCGCGATGCTGGGGATGCTGATCGTGTTCTTTGGGAATCGACTCCCCAAGCAATCCGTATCCAAGTCATGCCCTACCGATCGCGCGATCGTTGCCCAACGCATCCACCGCCGTGCCGGGTACGTCATGGTATTCGCAGGGATCCTCATGGTTGCGTCATGGATCGTGTTCCCGCAAGACATCGCGGAACCCGTGTTTCTCGTCGTTGGGATCCTGATGACCCTCGTGGTGCTCGCGTTGTCGCTCGAGCTGCGCACGACCCGATCCCACGCGTGAAACCCGCGCGTCCAGAATCGGTATCACCCGTCATGGCACAGACCCCCACCACGATCAATATCGACGAGAAGCTCGCCCAGTTCGACGCGACCTGGACGCCGCACATCATCGCCGAGCTCAACGGACAGCAGGTCAAGCTCGCCAAACTCGAAGGCGAGTTTACCTGGCACGATCACGCCGACGAAGACGAGCTCTTCCTCGTCCTCACCGGACGCTTGCGGATGCAGATGCGCGACGAACAAGACGAAGTCGTCGAACAGATCATCGACCCCGGCGAGATCATCGTCATCCCCCGCGGCCGCGAGCACAACCCCATCGCCGACCCCGGCACAAGCGTGCTGCTCTTCGAACCCGCCGCGACAAAGCACACGGGCGAGAAAATCCTCGATCGCACCGTGATCAATCAGCAGCGGATCTGAGATCGCTCAGGGCGTGAGATCGGGGATGGTGACGGTGAGGGCAAAGACCTGATCCTCAATATAGGCGATGCCGTATAACCGCCTCCCGTCATTAGAGATGCTTTGGAGTGTGTAAGAATCAGCGTGAAGATCAATCTTGAGCACATCGAACAACTGATCCAACATCACGATCCCTTGATCACGCACCCAGAGGAATCCGCCACCAGAGCCATCAAACTGCACCCCGTCTCCGAGCGCGATCGAACCATCTCCTGACACATCGGAGAAGTATCCCGATTCAAATCGATCAGAAGTAAGATCTTGTGTCGCTCCCGTCGCACGATCCCATATCCATCCGAATGATTCGCGTTCCCAACTCCTGTAATCACCGTACTCACGGACCTGGTCGACATGCCTGCTATCAATATACCCATTGCCAACAACAACCGCCTGATTCAAAGACATCGCACGCGCGTCCATGCTGACGTCATACCCGACATCAGGTTCAGGAAGTTGGGTGATTGATCCTTCTTCCCAGAGAAACGACAGCTGCCTCCCATTAATGCGAACGTTGTTGACCTGTTTCTCTCGGCGACCTTGGGTATTTAACAGAAAAGCTGAACCATCCTGAGAGACTGCCTCTACGCGATAACCAAAGTCCTCAACATCAGGATCGCCGATCGATATCTCTTCCAGACGCGACTCACCGTTCCAAAGAAAACTTCTCACATCGTCGTATTCCAATCTTCGATCATCACCAATAAGCGCGACCGTGGAGCCATCCCCTGATACCGCTGCGCCTTGTACCAAGGTTGTTTGAGTGGTGCGTCGATCTGTTGCGATCCACGAGTCTGTCAACTTGGAAAATACTCCCTCGCGATAAAGGAATGAATCTTCAATATCTGTCAGCAAAATCGTGCCACCATCGTCTGAGATGCCTGCGACAAATGTCGGGAACAACTGCGAACCCGCACCGGCATATACCGGTTTCCAAAGTTCACCCTCATATAGGTAAACTGTATTGCTATCCGCGAAACGGGATATACAAACGATCGTCTGCCCATCATCGGAAAAATCAATATCAGTGAAAGCGATCCCTTCGAAAGGGAACTCGACCAACTCCACCGACCCCACGCCCTGCTCCTCCGCCCAAACAGGGGGTGAAGACGCAACGAGAACGGAACCAAGAATCAACGATGCCTGGATGTGATGTGTGATATTCATGCCCATTGAATCGGGCATCGGGCTCAATCCCCTGCAACATCCATCACGATTGTTGCATCGTGCCCGCCCAGGTACTCATGTCGCATCTGAACAATCGGCGTGCGATCCAGCGCCCACGCGAGCATCGCCACCGGGTCGAACCGAACCGCAGGCGGGTTCGCGGGGGTCTGGTCCTTGTTGTGACGTAACGACAAGAAGTTGAAGACCAAGGTCCCGCGCCCCGACTTCTCCAGCACCGCCCAGAACCGATCGAGCACGCCCTGCGCGCGACCCATACTCAGAGTATTGAGCGACCCCGAGAACACGAACACCTCCGCGCCCGCGTCGTTCACCAAGAGATCGGGCAAAGACTCGTCAGCCACAAAGTCCCCCACCTCGATCAGGGTTCGATCGATCTCCTCGATCGCGATCCGCTCGCGTGCGTGCTCCGCCATCGCGTACACACCCTCGATCCCGACATAGGACTTAGGAAAATCACTTGGGCGGTGCGTCTTCATATACACCGGGAAATCACCGACGCCGCACCCCAGGTCCGCGACGACGCGCCCTGAGAACCGACCCAGATCGCACAAGACCCCGAACCGGGTGCTCTGCGCTTCTTTACTCATCCAGAGCTGTGACTCAAACCCCGCGCCCCCTCGACGCGTCGCGTCTTCATAAGGCTGCAGATACGAACGATCGGGCTTCTTCTTTCCAAAGGGCATGCACTACTCCACCACATCCGCATCCCTCAAACGCAAATCAATCCAATCGCACCATCTGCGCAAACTCATCGAATCGCTTGTTCACATCGCCACGCGTGATGCTGCGCATCCGCTCGAGCGAGAATGATTCGACATTGAAGCTCGCGACGATGGTGCCGTGCGCCAGCGCTTCGCGGACGGATTCGTACGAACCCAGATCGTGCCCGCCACGTGCTGCGAGCCGTCCCATCAACCCGCCCGCGAACGAATCGCCCGCACCAGTTGGGTCTACGACATTCTCCGTGGGGTACGCGGGGAGCGCACACAACCCGTCGCGATGCACCAGGATGCACCCGTGCTCACCCTTCTTGATCACCACGAACCGAGGCCCGAGCTCGAGCAGATGCTTGCCCGCGCTGACGGGGTTGCGATGCCCTGTAAACTGCTCGGCTTCATCAAAGTTCAAGACCAACCCGTCGACCTTGCCCAAAAGCTGCGTCAGCTCGGGCTTGGCGATGTCGATCCACAGGTCCATCGTGTCCGCGACGCTCAATGTCGGGTTCGCGACCTGATCGAGCATCCCCATCTGTACCATCGGGTGCGAGTTCGCGAGGAACACGACCTCCGAGTCCTTGAACGATTCAGGAACCACCGGCGGCGCCTCTTCCAACACACCCAGATCGGTAAACAAAGTATCGCGATGATCCATGTCCTCGTGGTACTTGCCGCCCCATCGGAAGGTCTTGGACCCGTTGCGGACCTCAAGACCCGCGAGATCCAACCCATCGAACGACTTCATGGTGTCCATGAACGCGTCGGGGAAATCATCACCGACCGCGGCCACCATCCGTGTGTTCGTATAGAAGGAAGCAGCAGCCGCGAAGTAGACCGCGGACCCGCCCAGAAGGTCCTCATGACGACCGCCACCCGGTGTTTCCACGGTGTCGATCCCGATCGTGCCTGTGACAATTAAGCTCATACGCGATCATAGCACTGAAAATTTCTGCAACCCGCACGCAGCAACCCCGTATCACTGTTCACAAACAGGAGTGAACATGAACAGAATAAACCACCGCTTCCCGTCCCCGCTCGCCCTCACCGCTGCGATCACGATCGCGTCTCTCTCGGGCACGCTCGTCGCCGCCAACCAAGGCGAGACGCGTGAATCCACCACGATCGAGTCCATCGCACCCAATCCCGAACCCATCACCGAAGCCGCCATCACCAAGGCCATCGAGGAGTATGTCCGTGCCCGATATGCGGGGGATGTCGAGACCGCGACCTCGCGCCTGCACGAGAACATCGCCCGCCGGATGGTCGCCGACAACTACTGGGGTCAGCCGAGCAAAGAATGGGTCCGCCCGTTCACCCGCGACCTGATCGCGTTCTACGCCGACCCCCAGAGCGCCCAACGCCTCGATAAACCCTCCGAGGGGCGATGCGACATCAAGGTCTTCGATCTTGAGCAGCGGACCGCATCGGCCCGCGTCATCATGGAAGACGCAGTCGATTACCTCCACATGATCCACCTCAACGGGCGATGGGTGATCGGCGACTCGGCCGTCATCCTACTCAAGGAGAGCGGCGCCAAGCCGCCCGCGCTCTCCGATCGCCACGCCCAAAGGATCGAACAGGTCTCACGCGACTACTGCGTCGGGTTCTACGAGATCGACGGCGACAAGGTCCAATCCACCTGCCACCCCTCCCTCTCCAAACGATCCGTCGAGCAGGTCGAACTCTCTGATGGAACCGAGTTCGATCACTTATCCGGCATCACATGGGAAGAGATCAACATCCTCGGCGAATCGTTCAACAATCGCTGGGGCTTCGAGCCCGATGCACGTTGCGAGGTCGAGATTTACGAGATCCGCGGCAACATCGCGGCCGTCAAAATGACCGGCGCGGTCTGGTTCGACTACTTCCACATGATGAAGGTCAACGGCGAATGGTCCATCGTGAACATCATGTACGAAAGCCTCGACCGATCCCGCTGGGCCAATGTCTGATCGACAATCGCCGAGCAACACAACCCACACCCTGATCCCGGTCGTGAGACCCCCGGGAGACCCGACGCGCCCTACGAGACGCGTCGGGTTTTTCATCCATGATCAGCAGACTCTTGAAGATATCAACTGACTCCGCAGAGACTCGATCAGGCGACTGTAAGTATTAGCCATGTATTCGGCCTCATCGAAGTCGGACGCCTCATGTACATAATCATCGATTTCGATATCACCGGAGCCGTGGTACCGAGCCGTAGCTTCCCATTGCGAGGCCAATACTTCAAGACCATCGATCACCTGACCAAGATCATTTGCGTCTAGCTGAATCTGTACATTCGCCATGTCTTCCTCGATTTCTACGAACACTGATAAACATGTTGCTGGTGATACGCCAAGGCTTCCCTGTCCGGCTCAAACCTCTCTGGAAGATGTATCGCCTTACCCTCATACCTCTCAAAGTATGAGTCATATATCTCCGCCGGCATGGCCTGCCGAACATCCGATGAAACGACAACCCGAAGGTCGTCGTCAAGAGTAATCAATCCCCTGTCAAACGCTGCATCATGGAGCGCGTTTAACGCGATGCCATTGGACGGATTGAGTCTCTGAGACTCATCGTGTGCCCACGGTATGATGTGGCTTGCGCGAATGAGCTGACTACTACTGATTCGTGTTATACAACACTGTTCTCCGTACGCTGACAAAACCGCTCGTCGAAAAAATGATTGACCATTTCGGAGTTGTACTGTTGCTTCACGAACCGTATTTTCAGGCTCACCATGGTCAATTTGACTAAACAGGTTCTCTTCAAAGCCCGCTAGATGAGTCCACTGGCCATGAAACTCATCCCAAATTTGCCTATCCAATTTTGATGCATTTTGCATCCCTTTCACTCCACGTGATTGGAGATCAGGATCGAAGCTCGCAAAGTTTACAAGCTTGTATGCAACAGCAGACGGCGTTCGCCCAACTCGCTCAGACATCGCCTGCACTTCCGGCGCTCGGTGGTGCATTCGACCAAAAGGCATTTGATAGTACAGCGCGAGTACCGCCACAAGCTCATCTCGTGTCCAGTTCCGCCGCTCCATACGAATGCCCTTTAAACATGGCGCTTCACCACCTCAGTAGTGCCTTTACGATACACATATTATAGATAAACGCTTCGCACCATGCTCAGCTCACCCCCCCAACTCCACCACCGGCACCCACTTCAACCAATCCTCATCCGCCCCATCCTCGAGTTCAAAGCTCGCGCCGGACTCGACGCGATCGCCTCGTTTGTTCTCGCGCTCGGGGGTGGCGAAGGAGATCGATGCCTGGAGGAGCGCATCGAGCGAATCGGCCTCGACGCTCAATCCCGTGAACAACCCGAAGTCGAACCCGACCCCAGCCGTGCGCCAAAACTTCGTCTCCGTATGCACCAACGGCGCGTAACGGGGCTCGATATCGATCGTCACCACCACTCCCGTCGCGTCGTCACGCAGCACCGCGTCGCGCACCTCGCCCACGCGGATCTCGCGATAGAGCACCGGACTCCCCGCGCTCAGGTTCCCGAGACGATCCGAGTTGAGGGTGAGTCGCAGCGCCCGATTGTCCGCGGGCGCGATGCGGGGCGGCGCATCGAGCGCCATGAACGAACCCACCCGGTTCCCAGACGGATCGCCCGGGTGCAGCGCGATGTACTGTGGCCCAACCAGCGTCTCCAACCCCGCAATTCGCTCCAGACTCACCTCAGGGCGCACGACCCAGAACGATGTGCCGTCCACCGCGAGCCCCGACGCGTCGGGGCGCAGCTCGGCCGTCACGGACACGGACTGCAGGTCCGTCGTCAGCGCCATCTCGCGCACGACCCCGACCGTCACCCCGCGATGGATGATCTCGGATCCGGGCTCGAGCCCGCCCGCGTCGTTGAAGACAATCGTGATCATTGGGCCTCGATCGCGCATGACCTGCGACCAGATCAGGTACCCCACCACGCCCAGCGCGAGGATGGGGACGATCCACATGCTCGACACCCGTCGGCGTTTGACGACCGCTGTCGGGATCGCGCCCGATTCTGATTGGGCAGGGGCAGGGGTGTTAGATTCAGATTCACTCATTGGATTCCTCCCAGATCGCGTGCGGATCGAAGGCTGCGGACGCGAGCAGACTCAGGATCACCACCACCCCAAAGATCACGACCCCGGGCCCGGGGGTGACCTCCACAAGATCGCCGAGCTTGACCACCGCAACCAGGATCGCGACGAGCAGCACATCCACCATCCCCCATCGCCCGATGAGCTCGATCAACCGATACGCGCGGGCTCGATCCGATCGTGCGATCAGCCGCTTCCCCATACAAAGCACGAATATCAACGCGAGCTTCCCGATGGGGGCGATCACAGAAAACAGCAGCACCGCCAATCCCACGAACAGGTGCCCCTCCGCGAGCAGCGCGATCGTCCCCGACCAGATCGACGCGTCGGAGTGATGCCCGAGGCGTTCGATCTGCATGACGGGCAACCACAGCGCGAGCGGGTACAGAAGGAGGGCCGCGAACGCGAGGGCAGCCGCACGGTTCGTGGATCTCGGGTGCACGCCGTGCTTGATGATCGCGTTGCAACGGGTGCAGCACGCAACCGAACGATTCCCTATCGCAGGAATCTGATGCACCAATCCGCAGCAATGACACGCGCCGAGATGATGAGACGGAGATGATTGAGTCATCAACATCATGATACGAGATTTGTCTCTAGACGTTTCGTTCCACCCACGCATGAAAACGAGGAACTGCTCGGTTTCATATCTGGTACAGAAATTTTCTCAATCCGGATCTCGATGTTTGCACCCACCAAGGAAACCCGTGTTTCCAGATTGTAACAAGGGTTTGTTTAGCTCAATAAAATCATGTCGCAACGCTTTGAATACCTTTGCGGGCATTGTTTTCGATGTGAATCTGAATCCGTGTTGGAACCGAGCATGACCTCGCGACGAATGATTGTGCGTCGAGGATGACTCAATCGAGACATCTCAAGACACACAAGTGGGGACGAGTCAGAGCGTTTGGCTCATCCAGAATGACATGTTCAAAGCTATCCGTTCGGAAGAATAGGGACTTCCACAGCGCGATCGGTGCGCACTCTACGGAGCAATAGACAGATCGGTCTCAGAGAGGCGAGCTGGGAAGGAGACGAGCAACGAACGCGGGAGTCAGACGCGTAGAACCAGATCACCATCTCAGTCATGAGGGAACGACTGAGGTACTCGGCCGTCCGGTGCGGATGGGGCACCGGACGGCCAACATGAGACTCCCAACATCATCGCCGGCAATCACGAGCGCAGTCGGCGATGGTCTACAAGAGGGTGCCCAGGGGCGAGTTGATGCCCTCCCCCCCCTGTGTCGGCGTCGTGGTACGCCCCTGGGCTCACCCTTCTTTATCAACTCGAGCGTCCGACGCCGGGTGGGAAACACATCGGAACTGATCGGGAACTTCCCAGATGATCCGTGTTCACTAACTTTGTCCTTGGGGCGGATCGTCATCGTCCCCAACCGTTCCAAGGGCAGGCCCGATCGGGTGGAGTACACCCGATCGGAGTCTTCGAGAGGACGAGGCCGAGTCACCCTTGAACTGGCCAACTCCAGACCGGGCATGGGAAGGCGAGAGCCCATGTCCGGTTTTTCTTTGCGCTACGGCCGAGGCGCATGAAAATCGGCCGAGCATGATGCCCGGCCGATGAGAGATACGATTGAGATGACCTGCTCGGATCAGTTCCCGGGGTTGTACCCCTTGGGGTGCGGATCGAGTGTACCCAGATCCATCAGCGCGAGATCGTCGTTGTCGAGATCGAAGTCGCCGTCCATATCGAAGATCTCCAGACCCGGGGTGATCGGGTTGCCCGGCCCTGTTCGCGAACGGATCGCGGTGCGGAGCTCATCGATATCGATCTGCCCGTTCCCATCTGGATCACCCAGACGATTCTCAGGCCAGAGTGTCCAGGTCTGATTCGCGGGCGCGTTGCTCAGGTTCCGGATCGTGTTCCCGGGGTAGATCACCTGCAGCGAATCGACGGTATCCGACGCCCCGAGTCCGAAGTGGATCGTGTGCTCGGATGTGGTCTTGTAATGCGTCCCAGCGCGGACCTGCTGGACCTGCCCCAATCCGTCGTGCACAATGTCCACGCAGGTGCCGATTCCGAACTGGTTGAGATCACCCTGGTGGCCGACGACGTTGAAACGGACCCAGTTATTCGACTGAGCATCTTGTGAGTTATTGATGTAGAGGTTCACCCCGCCGCCCGTTGCGCCGACGAGCAGGTCGAGGTCACCGTCGCCGTCGACATCGCCATGCGCTGCACAGAATACGTCGGAGAGTTCTCCGACACCGGCTGTGACTGCTTCATCGACGAGGGGCCAATCCGCAACGTTTTTCCCGCGATACAACCGGTTTGCGCCGTCTGATCCTTTGAGTGGGCCTTGTTGATTACAAACGTATGTATCGAGGTGTGTGTCGTTATCAAAGTCTGCGAAGAGGGTTCCCCAGCTGACTTCGTATGAGCCAACATTCGCCGCAGCGGTCTCGTCGACATACTCCATCGTGCTCGGATCAAACATCATCAGCTTGTTGCCGTGATGAATGTTTGTGAGGTACATATCGTAGAACCCGTCAAAGTCGAGATCCCCGACCGCGATCCCCATGCAATCGATGTACGCCTCCGCGTTTGATTGCGTTGTGACTTCGGTAAACATCCCGCCGTCGTTCTGGTATAAACGGTTTTTCCAGAATCCACCCGATCCCTTATCCGTTCCCAGATACAGATCGTCGTCGCCATCACGATCGAAGTCGAAGAACGCGCTGAGCAAGGTGGGATCGCCTTCTGCGTCGACGTTGAGTGCGATCGCCTGATCGGTGAAGGTCCCATCGCCGTTGTTCATGTAGAGATGGTTTGAGCCTTGGTATGCGTTGTGCCCTGTGCGGATCGAGACGTACAAATCAAGATGCCCGTCCTGGTTCACATCACCCCAGCTCGCGGACATGTTGGGCTGGCTCGGGTCCACGATCCCCGCGCTCACCGCGACGTCGGTAAACGTGAAATCCCCGTTGTTCCGGTACAGACGCGAGTTGGTGAACCACCCCGAGATGAAGATGTCGATGTCGCCGTCGTTGTCATAATCCGCAGCGGCCATGCCCGAGGACATGCTCATGAAGATCAGACCCGAACTGAACGAGCGATCGGTGAAGTGCCCTGTCCCGTCATTCTCGTACACCCCAAAGCGACCCGTTGAACCACCCGAGACTACGATGTCGAGATCGCCATCATTATCTAGGTCGCTCATCATGAGTCCGGCACCATACTGAGAATAATTGAAACCGATCGAGAAGTTCACGCCGCGTGCGACGGACTCCTCGCTGAAACTCAGAGGACCTGCGTGAGCGATACCCCCAGCGAGTGCAACCAAAAGCGCACCCGTCACGACAGAACCAGCACGAACATTTCCAGAACGCATGGGATCTCCTCCTTCTACGGTTATTACAACCGCGACTCTCTGCTTTGCTTTCGCGATCAAATCCCGAAGCACCCCCCGCTCTCACCCACGAGTGCGGAGTAAAGCCCCTCTCCGAGTATGAAGATACCGGAACCCGACCCCGATTGGAAGAGGACACATCCCAAACGAATCAGTAATTTGATTACCCGTTGCGTAACGAGACCCGGTGTCTATCTCTCAACGTGACGTGCGTTCGGGTATTACTGGACGCTTGGATCGAGCACTCCCAGCCCCATCAACTGGATGTCGTCTGTATCGACGTCGAAGTCGCCGTCCATATCGAAGATCTCTGAACCGGGCTTGAGGGTCACCCCGCGATCGGTCATGACGAGCATCGCGGCGCGGATCTCATCGACGGAGATCTCGCCGTCCATATCGACATCACCCAAACGATCTGGTGTGTACAACGTCCACTCCTGGTTTACAGGGACATTCGTCAGCACACGCATCTGGGTGCCTGTGATGTACATGCGGACTTCGGATATCTTCTCCGCGTCTGCCAACCCATAGTGCAGGGTGAACTCGTCCTGGGACTTGTAGTTCGTGCCCGATCGCACCTCACGGGTCTGGGTCTTGCCCCCGGCGTCGACTTCAACGCACGCGCCAACGCATTGCTGATTCATCTGGGTTCCCTCGACGTTGAATCGAACCCAGTTGTTCTTGGATGCGTCCGTCGAGTGATTGATGAAGAGGTTTGCCCGGCGGTTGGTGTTCCCAACGAGCATGTCGAGATCATTGTCGCCGTCGATATCGCCGACGGACACGCAATACACATCCCAGAATACATCGACCCCGGCTTCGGGCGCTTCATCGACCAGAGGCCAATCCGCGACGTCTTTCCCCCGATACAGACGGTTCGCCCCCTGGATGTTGCAGACATAGGTATCCAGATGGGAATCATTGTCAAAGTCAGCGAACACCGTGCCCCAACCTACGCGAAAGCTTTCCATACCCGCCGCGGCAGTATCGTCCCGATAGGTACGATCGCCGTTGTTCATGTAGAGCAGATTCCCTTGCATGATGTTGGTCAGGTACATGTCGAAATGGCGATCGAAATCGAGATCCCCCACCGCGACGCCCATGCAGAAGATGTACGCCTCGACCCCGGCTTCGTATGTCGCGTTGAAGAACGTGCCGTCGCCGTTGTTGCGATAGAGCTTGTTATGAAGCATCAACCCATCGGGCGAGCCTTTGTCCGTGCCGATGTAGATGTCGTCGTCCCCATCGCGATCGTAATCGAAGAACGCGGGCAAACACGAGGGATCGCCCGGCGCGTGCACCCCGAGTTGAGTCGCGACGTCGGTGAACGTCCCGTCCCCGTTGTTGCGATAGAAGTGGTTCTCGATCTCGACCCCATCGGTCAACGTCCGAACGGTCGCGTACAGGTCCAACCACCCGTCCTGGTCGTAATCACCCCACGCAGCCGCCATCGAAGGCGCACTGAGATCAACACCTGCTTGTGCCGCGACATCGGTAAACGTGAGATCCCCGTTGTTGCGATAGAGCTTGCTCGGCTCGAACCACCCTGGGATATGGATGTCCAGATCCCCGTCGTTGTCGTAATCTGCTGCGGATAACCCTGACGCGTTGATCATGGGCGCGAGACCCGACGTAAACGAGCGATCCGTGAAGTTGCCCGTGCCGTCGTTCTCAAAGAGTCCGATAAGTCCGCCCTGCCCGCCGGCAATCAGGATGTCCAAATCCCCGTCGTTGTCGAGATCAACGAGCATGTTGCCGGCGCCAACCTGGTGGTAGTTGAACCCGAGGCGGAAGTTGAATCCGCGTGCCAGTGCTTCGTTGGTGAAACTGAGGGGAGCAGCACTGCAGGTCGAGCCTGCGACGCCCACAATCAGTGCCCCTTGAACCATTGGGTTCCGGCATAAACCCGCGAACAGACCAGAAATGGATTCTAAGCCGTAGGCCATTGCTTTTACCCCCGTCATGCGCATGTGATCGCGCGATTCATTTGGATGAAAGACGCTGAGATCGAACATAACTCAGTCCCACACGGAAGATATCAAAGTCTGTTGTCCGATGAAACAGAAATCCCCCTGAGAACGTCGAATCTTCATCAAGACTCATTTTCGTGTCCGCCGGAGATGAAGACACGAGATGGAAATCCGCTTCGGAATTTTGGCTCTTCGCGTATAATTGGCCATGGCACATGAAATGAGGCCCCATGGATTCCAAATCAGAGAATCCAGGCACCGATATCTGTGTGCAGACACATTGGGAGGACGACATGGAAGACATCATTCAAGAGATCATCCGCAAGGAGGAGCTTTTCTTTGTCCTTGTGATCGCGGGATCGATCACGATTGTCTCCGTGTTCAAATCTTTGACCGGAATGATCGCACGCTTGGCCCATGAGCGGACCCGGAGAGAAGTCGCAGCCTACATCGCGGAGGGGTCCATGTCCCCGGAACAGGGCGAGCGTCTGCTCGCTGCGGGGAAACGGAACAACGGCGTCAACATGTGCGGGTAACCCAAACAGGGGGTCAGTCTTATGCAGGAAATCCTAGAAAACATCACAGATGACCGCGGCATGTTCACCATCTTCATTGTCTTTGGGATGGGGGGGCTTATCGCGATCTTTGGGATCATTTTCGGATCGGTGAAAAGCACTGCAGAAACCAAAGAACGCGAGAAGACCAAACGAGAAATCGCGGCCTACATCGCGGAAGGGTCGATGACCCCGGAAGACGGAGAGCGCCTCATCAAGGCAGGGAACCCCAAGTCGGCGAGCGAACTCGCGATGGAACAACAGGCACGGCACGCGTCGGCCTAACACAACAACGTAACCCAGGGACACGTTCCGATGGAAGACATCCTCCACAACATCACCAGCGACGAAGATATGTTCATCCCTACGGTGATCTTCGTGTCCGGCACCATCATCGCGGTCATCGCGATCATCTTCAGTTCCGTGAAGCGTATGGTCGTGAGTTCCAACGTGGAACAGTCACGTCGAGAGATCGCTGCCTACATCGCGGAAGGGTCAATGACCCCGGAAGACGGCGAGCGCCTCCTCAAAGCGGGGAAGGGCGAAAGCAAGTGCGGCTAGACCCCGCCTCGTGACGCGAGGACCAATCCACGCAACACCTCAGCAATCGACCACGCCTGCGCAGGACACCCCTGCGGGGCGTGTTGTTCATTGCGCGAGGGTTCCGCATCGTAGATCTCGTGGATCGAACCGACGCCATCGATCTCCATCACGGATGCGAGCGCGAGAAGATGCTCGATGACTTGGGATTGTGATGCATCATCAAACGCGTTGACCCGGAGTTTGGTGTCCACATACGCCCCGATGAGCCAAGGCCAAACGGTGCCGTTGTGGTATGCACGATCCCGATCGTTCATCGAACCGCGATAGTGTGCCTGATAGAGCGGATGATCGGCGCTCAGGGTCCGCAACCCAACTGGGGTAAGCAGGTGCTTCTCGATCGCGTTGAGCACCTCACGGGAGATGTGCTCGGGCAATCGCACGTTAGGGAGCGCAGTTGCGAATGCTTGATTGGGTCGGCACTCGTCGCTGCGTTCCCATGTGAAACTCCGGACCGCGTTGTGCGGGATGAGGCAATCGACGAGCCCGCCGTGCGGCCCGCCGGTCATGGAACGAATGATAGATTGTTCCGCGTGCGTCGCGTGCGCATCGAGTTCCGCAGCCCGGATGTCGTTGATCGACCCCATCGCGACGCGTGATCGGAGCGCGTTGATCCACAGCGCGTTAATCTCGATGGGTTTGCCGTGCCGGGGAGTAAACGCGATGCCGTCACGGAGCGCGTCCATCCAAGTGAGTTGGGTGTGCGCGTCGCCGCACCGGATGAGCCCGTCGTGCGGGTCGAGCGCGATCTTGTTGATGGTGCCTCGGGTGTAGGCATCGATGATGTCGTCGCACGCGTCGATGAGTTCCTGATCGAGCGCCTTGCCCGACGCAATCGACCACGCCCGGCACGCGTGGACGAACCAAAGGGGCGCATCGACCGTGTTGAAATGGGCTGGGCCCGCGTCGTCGTCGAACCGATTGGGGATCAATCCGTGCTCGCGTGCACGCGCGAACGTGGTGAGACACGCGTGAGCTTCGTCGAACCGACCCGTCGTGAGGAGCAGCCCGGGGATACAGATCATCGTGTCGCGTCCCCAATCCGAGAACCACGGGTACCCCGCGATGATCGAGGTCGAGGTGGACTCGGGGAACACGCGATCGACGACGAAATCATCTGCAGCCGACGCAAGCTGCGCGATCGTGTTTCGCAGCACCGGGTCACTCGGGTCGCCGGCTTCCTTGAACGCGTGATCGATCGAGGATCGCACCCGCGCCATTCGGCGGGACTCGCACGAACCCAGATCCGGCGTCCCGTCATTCAAAGATACCTCGATCGCCACGTGCGTCGTGGATCGCGGATCGAGCTCGACGATGAACTGCACTGGGTTGAGTAGATCCTCGAGATCGCTCTGCCTGCGACGGGACTCGTGTTCGTATCGGATCCCGCGCCAGATGTTGGGTTCGTGATGCGCATTGAGATGCACGCCTCGGATGTGTAGCGGCGCCGCGATCCCTTCGCGTCGCACCGTAACCCCCTCGATCGCGGGTTCTTCGATCTGCTCGAACGTGAACTGATCGAGGTGCATCGATCCGGGGTGATTGAGCTCGTGGAAGTCACGCATCGCGATCAATGGCGACAACCTCAACGTCATCGGTGCGTCGAGATCGGCGCTGAGGATCCCCGATTCGATTTCATAATCGATCCGGCACGCGCCGGCGCGATCAAGCAACGTCAGGGTCTTGCGGACTCGGACCGAACCGATCTGTGACGGGATGGTGTGATCCCAGGTGCATGACCCGACCCCCTTGGTGAATCCCGCGAGTGTCGGAGGCGGGGCCGGTCGATCCGTGTCCCCCTTGAACTCGAATCGGGTGAGGCGGGTGTCGTGGTGACACCCGCAGGAATCGCCCAAGGGGATGTGCAGGTGTTCGTCGATGGCGCTGAGCATCGAAACGCGCCGAACCGGGGGCGTGAGCGACGCGATGAGCAGCCCGTGATATCTCCGCATCGGGGTCGCGTCGGCGCACCCCGTCGCGAACCCGCCCCGGGCGTCCGCGAGGGTCCACTCGAGCGTTGCCCGATCAGGATCGGGTGAGCCGGGCGTGAACTCGATGGCGTGCAAGGGGAGATCCACGATCGTGTTTTCGGACATGTCTGCACTCATCTGCAACGAGGATAGTCAGAATCGCGCACAGATGCGGGCGATCTGGTAGACACGGGGGTGTCAGGGTGGGATACTCTCTCATGGAGACCATTGCAAAAACCGAATCGACCCGGAACGAACCTGCCGCGAGCACCCTGACGCACGCAGCGGGAACTGTCGCATCGTCCAAGATCGAGATGGACGGGATCACGTTTGACGACGTCCTGTTGATCCCGCAAGCGTCCGCGGTGATGCCCGCGACGGCGAACACCGCGACGCGTCTCACCAAGGACATCACCCTCAACATCCCCATGGTCTCTGCACCTATGGATACCGTCACAGAGTCCGAGCTCGCGATCGCGCTCGCGCAAGAGGGTGGGATCGGGATCATCCACAAAAACCTCGATATCGAGACCCAGGCGCGTGAAGTCGCAAAGGTGAAGCGGAGCGCCAACGGCGTCATCACCGACCCAATCACGCTCGGGCCTGACGATCCGATCTCGCGTGCGATCGAGCTTATGTTTGAGCACAATGTCTCGGGGTTCCCCATCACGGAAGACGGTTCGGTGGATCTCCGATCCAAGGGCAGAGTCCTCGGGATCCTGACCCGGCGCGATCTGAAGTTCGCCCAGAACCAGAACACCCCCATCCGCGAGGTGATGACGAGCGAAAACCTTGTCACGGCTCCCGCGGGAACCAATCTCTCCCAAGCAGAAGGCATCCTGAACGAGCTCAAGGTTGAGAAACTCCTCCTCATTGACGATCAGGGGTGCTTGTCTGGCCTGATCACGATGCGCGACATCGAACGCCAGAGCCAGTTCCCCAACGCGTGCATGGATACGCGTGGGCGTCTGCGTGTTGGTGCTGCGGTAGGTCCCAACCAGTTCGATCGCGTCGAGGCACTGATCGAAGCAGAGGTCGATGTCCTCGTCGTTGATACAGCGCACGGGCACTCCGCGCCGGTGATCGACACGGTCCGCGAGATCAAACGTCTCTACAACATCGGCGTCATCGCGGGCAATATCGCGACGGCAGACGCCGCGATCGCACTCGCGGAAGCGGGCGCCGACGCGGTCAAGGTCGGGATCGGTCCTGGGTCGATCTGCACGACCCGCGTGGTCACCGGTGTGGGCATGCCTCAGGTAACAGCGGTCATGAACGCGGTCGAGGGGCTCAAGTCCATCGGGTCCGACGTCACAGTCATCGCGGACGGCGGGATCCGACTCTCCGGCGACATCGCCAAAGCGATCGGCGCGGGGGCGCATTGCGTCATGATGGGGTCCCTCTTCGCGGGTCTCGACGAATCGCCCGGCGAGCTCGTCATCTCCGGCGGTCGCCGGTACAAGTCCTATCGCGGGATGGGTTCCGAGGGCGCGATGAACGCGGGGAGCGCCGATCGGTACCGACAGGCGGAGAAGCTCTTGTCGGGCGCGAAAGAGCAGCAGAAGTTCGTCCCCGAGGGGGTCGAGGGGCTCGTCGCGTATCGCGGCAAGCTCTCCGAGTTCACGTACCAGCTCGTCGGCGGGTTGCGTTCCGCGATGGGGTATTGCGGATGCGCGACGATCGATGACATGCGGAACAACGCGAAGTTCGTGAAGGTCTCGGGCGCGACGGTCGTTGAGAACCACCCCCACGACATCAAGATCACGAAGGAATCGCCCAACTACACGTTCGCGCAGATCTAAACCCTCGGGATTAATCGACTTCGATATCCTCAATATACCAAATCGGCAGTGCTGAAACGCAATATGCCGATGAACCAAGAACACATTTCAGCGGTAAGATACACGCTGAAATCAAGTTTCTTGGGAGGCATATCGCCATGAGTATTCTCCAGTCACGAAACCCTGCGATGCAGGTTTTGGAAAACGAAGACGTCCTTACGGTCGAGCGCCAGAGCGTGATGACGCTCGGCGGGACGGTTACCGCAACGAGCATCCTGCTTTCGATCGTCGCGGTCGTGGGCATTCTTATCTGGCAAACGATTAACAGCTCGTGGGCGGCTGGCAATGGTATCCCTGGGTGGGCTTGGCCCGCAGCGATCGGATCGATGATCGTGGGATTGATCATCTCGTTTGTCATCTACAAGTCACCCAAAATCGCCCCAGTCCTCGCACCGGTGCACGCTGTCCTTGAGGGTGTATTTGTTGGTGCGGCGACCTTTGTCATCCCGCTGCAGTTCATCCCGCCCGACAAGGTGAACGGCCCGATGCTCGCGGTGCAAGCTGCAGGCGCGACCCTTGCGATCACCGCGGCGATGCTCGCGGGGTACGCGACGGGGATCCTCCGTGTTGGTCCTCTGGTTCAGAAGATCATGGTGACAGCCCTCCTCGGTCTCGTGGGGTACACCGCTTTGCTTTGGATTCTCTCGTTCTTCGGCGTCGGGATCTGGAA
>SPJK01042945.1_pt1 | contig 17723 bp, 14 predicted proteins | sample 3741771 | NCBI WGS metagenome assembly SPJK01 (sample SAMN10925997, study PRJNA522277) | cold seep metagenome | isolation source: Elba SIP-enriched marine methane seep metagenome, extraction at timepoint T2 | place: Italy: coast of Elba, Mediterranean Sea
TCCTACGATCTACAAGTAGCAACCGATGTTGACTTCATGAACCTGGTGGCGGATATGACGGGTTTATCCAGTAATTCGGCAATGACACCTGAATTGAATACGCTGAGCACGTACTTCTGGCGCGTTCGTGCCCACAATATATGTGGCGAAGGTGACTGGTCGTCGACCTTTAGTTTTACGACCGGTCAAATTGCTTGCGGAGCTTTAGTGTCGGATGATGTGCCTGTTACGATCAGTGCTGGGCCACCGAATATTGTCACTAGTGAACTAGTAATAAGTGATCCTGGTACAATTACCTCCATCGAAGTACTAGGGCTGGATGTTTCGCATAGTTATGTGGGTGACTTGAGTATTTCACTGACCGCCCCGAGCGGCTTAACGATCCAACTGGCGGGCGAACCAGGCGGCGGTGGATGCAACGGAGATAACTTGCTCGTTGATTTCAGCGATGATGCCACTATGACGCAAGGAAATTACCTTAACAGTTGTGGTAACAACCCAGCTATCAGCGGTGCTTTCCAACCTACCCAGGCACTGAGTGGCTTTGCCGGACAGGAGGCTATGGGGCCTTGGACGTTAACCGTCACCGATGGTGCGGGCCAGGATGGCGGCTCCATCAATGGCTGGAGCCTGAATATCTGCGCGGTGACCCCCTCCGTTGTGAGTATTGAATCGTCAGACGACGAAGTAGATGCCTGCGTTGGTGAGTTTGCCACAATTGATGTGATGCTGGGCACCGGCTTTAGTGGCAATGATGTTACCCTTTCCGCTAATGGTTTACCTAATGGTGCATCAGCTAACTTTGAAGTGAATCCAGCCGCACCGGGAAGTACGGTAGAAGTAACGATTAGCGACTTAACAGAAACGGGCACCTACACGGTCGAATTTGTTGCCGATGATGGCAACGAGTCAGCCATGACCACAATGACCTTGAACGTGGCTGGACCTCCTACAGTACCAGCACCGGCTATGCCAATGGATGGAGCTACAGATGTGAGTACGTCAACTGCCATTTCATGGGGTAGTGTAGCAGATGCTACTTCGTACACTGTGGTGTTGTCGACGAACCCGGACCTGACGGATGCCCAACTGTTCACGAATATCTCGGGAACGAGTCTATCTCTAAATGGTTTGGATAATAACACGCTCTACTATTGGGCCGTACAGGCTACGGGCGATTGTGGAAGCTCTAACTCTAGCCTTTCCTCCACCTTCACCACGATTCCTGATATCAACCTGGCATTGAATAGCGAAGCCTTCACTTCCTGCGCTGTGGATGCCGTAGATGTTGTAATGACGGTTGGAGAAGGTTTGGGCGACGAATTAAGTGTGTCCATTGAATCATCACCAATGGCCACCTTTGTCGAAAGCCAGGACTTTAATACCGGTACGCGTGAATTGACCCTCACCTTGGATGACTTGTTTGTTAATCCTGGTGGTACCTACGAAGTGACTGTAACAGTAACTGGTGAAGGCTATTCTAATACGGCTCAATTCGATCTGACGATTGAGAATGCTCCAACACTGCCAACGCTCCAGCAACCTAATAATGGGGTAGGAGTAGATGCGGTGAACGGCATGGTAAACTTAACTTGGAATGCGGGTGCGAATGCCGATGAATACCGGGTAGAGGTAGCCAATGATGAGCAATTCACTGACTTGGTAGCTACGGAAATCGTAACGGCTACAAATGTTGATGTCACCTTGGCAGATGGTACGTACTTCTGGCGAGTGACGGCCATTAACGATTGTGGTGATGCCGTCACGGCACCATTTACTTTCACGTCTATGGTAGTGGGTACCTACGAATTGGATGGCGTGGAGCTGGAGATATTGCCCAACCCAACCCGTGGCCCGGTACAACTACGCCTGAGCGGCGATCTGTCTGGCGAGTTAGGTGTAGAAGCCTTTAACCTTGCAGGTCAGCGTTTGCAGGAATGGCGTTTCCCAGCCGTTCGCGGAACGCAGGAAATTGACCTTAGCGAATACCCTGCCGGTGTTTACATGCTGCACATAACGAATGGTCAGGCTCGCGCAACCGAGCGGATCGTTCTGATGAAATAATTGTCGATTCCTAATCGATGACCGAAGCCACCTCGCGCAAGTGAGGTGGCTTCGTCATTTTAGGTATCCTGGAAGATGAATTAGGATAAGCAAACTGGGAAGGTTAATTTTAAGAAATTGCTGTTGGACTTGACCAAAAATTGTCAGAGAACCAAAAAGATAACATGAGAGCTATTCTTCTTCTATCGATACTATCCCTTTGTTTAGCTTGTACCTCTTCCCCACCACCAACTGAAGAGGCTAGGGTGTTTCCGAAAGGACAGTGGATTGATCTTACCCACAACTTCGATGAGAATACCATCTTTTGGCCTACGGCAGAACCTTTTCATCTGGATACCGTTTTTGTGGGAACTACCGATAGTGGCTTTTATTATACAGCTTTTCAGTTCTGTCTGGCCGAGCATGGCGGTACCCACCTTGATGCTCCAGTTCACTTTGCGGAAGGTCGCTGGTCGGTAGAAGAAATACCAGTTGACCGCGGTATAGGAGAAGCAGTGGTCATCGATGTATCGGAAGGGGCGTTGAAAAACCCAGACTATCAGATATCGGTGGAAGATGTCACATCCTGGGAGGCTGAATACGGTCAATTGCCAACGGATGCCATCGTCTTGTTTCGAACAGGCTACGGTGCCTTCTGGCCAGATCGAGAAGCGTATATGGGCACGGCAGAGCGAGGCCCAGATGCGGTGGCTAAGTTGCACTTTCCTGGTATTGCGCCAGCACTGGCAACCTGGCTAGTGGAAGAGCGTGACATTAAGGCTGTAGGTTTGGATACGCCTAGCATCGATTATGGCCAATCCACCTTGTTTGAAAGCCACCAGATCCTGTACGAAAAGAATATCTTGGGCTTCGAAAACCTCGCTCGGTTAGAGGAGTTGCCAGCAGAGGGTAGCTTCCTGATCGCTTTGCCAATGAAGATCAAAGGGGGGAGTGGTGGCCCATTACGTGTAGTGGCGCTTCTTCCTGAGTAGCGGATCTTATCAGGGCGACATAACAAAGGACCATTCAACTTCTGGCATGCGTTAAGCTATGCCGGAAGGGGGGTACGCTCATTTTCTCCTTAAAAATTCCGTACTTAACGAGAAAATGCCACGCCTTTCCCTTCTTCTCTTCGGTTTACTAGTCTCTGCGGTTTATTTACCTGCTCAATTGAGCCTTCAACGAATTGTTGACGATTGGTCGAATAGTGATTACCTAAAGCATGCTTCAGCAGGTATTAGCATTGTGGATGCCAATACAGGAGAAAGCGTTGCTGAATGGGAGAGCCAGCGGAGCTTGATTCCAGCCTCTAATCTAAAGTTGGTTACAACAGCTTCCGCACTGGCTATTCTAGGGCCGGACTATCGCTTCACGACCACCTTAGCCTACGATGGATTTATCGATGGTCAAGGGGTGCTGCAAGGGAACATATTCATCATTGGAGACGGAGACCCTTGTTTAGGGTCACCAGACATGGCTGGCGTCACGAGCTTGCCTGATTTTCTGGATCGTATGCGGGCGGCCATCCAGCAGGCAGGTATTCGACAAGTGGCCGGGCGCGTGATCGGTGACGATCGCATCTATTCGTCTTTGGCAAGTGGCACTCATTGGCAATGGTTGGATTTAGGCAACTATTACGGCTGTGGTGCTTTTGGCCTCAACCTGCACGACAACCTGTATTACCTACGCTTCGATCAACAGACACAATTAGGGACCACTCCGCCCGTAGCTAAGGTAGAACCAGCCATCCCAGGTTTGCAGTTCCACAATGAAGTGACGAGCGCAGGGCGAGGTTCGGGAGACAATGCCTACATCTATGGATCCCCTTATTCCTATCAACGCTTTCTACGCGGAACCATCCCTGTAGGAAGTGGTTACTTTACCATTAAGGGTGCGATCCCTGATCCGGCGTTGTTCGCTGCTCAACAACTTACCAACTCCCTGGATGCGATCGGTATTTTATGCATGCGGCCACCAGCAAGTGCCCGTCATTTGCAGCAGGTCCCTGAGCCCGGTACGGTGATTTACCGACACGATAGCCCAAGTCTTGCAGAGATCGTTAGAGAGACCAATATGGAAAGCGTTAATCTTTATGCAGAGGTTTTGCTACGGGCCATCGGTTTGCAACAACAAGGGGAGGGGAGTGCCAGCGCAGGATTGGAAGCGATTGAAACCTATTGGGGAACGAAAGGAATCGATTTCAGAGGAGCGCAATTGTATGATGGTTCGGGCTTGAGTCCGCGAAATGCGCTGCCAGCCCGATTGTTTACGGATCTCATGGTGGCTATACAGGCCGATAGCCGTGTGCGAGAAGCATTTATGGCTAGCTTACCCTTGGCAGGTCGTTCAGGGAGTTTGCGAAATTATTTCAAAGGAACTCCAGCAGAGAATAACCTCTGTGCTAAGAGTGGCTACATCGAACGGGTAAGAGCGTATACAGGCTATGCCTCGACACAATCGGGTCGTTTGTTGGCGTTTAGCATGATGATCAACAACTATCAAGGTGGTGCCGGGCAGGCCCGCCGGAAACTTTTTGAGCTGATGGAAGCATTGTGTAACTAGTGTGAAGTTTGGGGGCTAGCAATAGAGAAATAGGGAGCAAAGCGCCCAACCTTCACGGTACTAAGTAGATAGTAGTTAGTACTGAGTACCTGATGCGGTTAGATTTGCAAGGCTGTTACCTAACCTGCGGGGAGGGCAGATAGCAAGCTCTCCTAAAGCAGGTTCTAGTGATGACCAATTGATTCTTTCAGCAACGATTTTCCAAAAATGGACGCACGTACCAAAGGCATAGCTGCCACCTTGCTTGCCGCGCTGATTTGGAGTACTGCCGGTTTGTTTATCAAACTGTTGTCGCAAGATGCCTTTACGATCATTTTCTATCGGGCCGTCTATACGATGGGCGTATTCTACCTATTGTTTCGCCGCCAGGTTTTTCGCTTCAACAGGCAGATGTGGATCAATAGCCTGTTTTATGCGGGCTTGGTCATTACGTTCGTTTGTTCGACTAAACTGACTACAGCAGCGAATTCTATTTTTTTGCAGTACACCGGTACCGCCTACATTCTATTATTGGAGCCGATTTTGTTTGGCTTGCCTAGAACGCGGATCAACATTTGGACGACCGTGTTTTGCTTCCTGGGGATGGGGTTGTTTTTCTTGGAAGACCTCAGTCCCTCAGGCTCTCTGGGGGTGTTGTTGGCTGCGCTATCAGGTATATTTTTTGCGGGTATATTTTTGGGGCAGCGCTCCAATCCGCCTGAATATCATGTAGGAGCAGTGTTTTTTGGCAATGTCTGGCTCGTACTGATCGGCTTACCTAGTTTTTTAGCAGCAGCGCCACCGACGCCCGTTGAGCATGGTATGCTAGCGTTTCTGGGTATCATTCAAATGGGCATTGGTTACGCCTTATTTACCTATGGCCTGCAACGCATTACAGCGATGGAAGCCTCCTTGTTGGGGATGCTTGAACCCGTCTTTAACCCTATTTGGGTGATGATTGGCTATGGTGAAAGACCGAGTCTTCTTGCCTGGATAGGCGGAGGGATTGTCGTTTTGGCGTTGAGTGTGCGCTTGTTACTCCTGCGCCGGCAAAAAAGAAAATTACGTCGACTAGGGGTCAATCCCCCAGAATCGTAGCGCGGAAGAAATCATTCAGCACCTCAATATTGTGTGACCCTTGCCGGAGTTTGCCCACCCGCAGTCGGCCTTCACTGATTTGGCCCAGTAAATATTTTTCCAATTCCGGGAGGCGATCTACTTCGTTCGACTCATTGGTCGCTGATTTGAGGCGGATCAGTTCTTCTACGGTGTCTGCTAAGCTGTTAGAGTGTATAGCCAGCAGTGGCAGTAAATCATGAAACTCAATAGGAGGTGGCGCTTGGTTTTCCCAGACGAAACGGGCCGATAAGACTGGCCGCAGTACATAGAAATAGCGCTTGATGCGCAGGCGATCACCTTTCCATTCACGCCGTTGAATACCTTCGGCGATTCCCAGATAGTGGTGCACGGCCGTCTTAGGAGAGAAATAAGGTTGAATCACCTCCTGTAAGCGGCTTTGGAATCCGTCTTCGTCGCGGTAAATGATCGGCGATCGCAGCCACTCGAAAGGAGAGATGTTGGAGCTGAATGCCAGCTTCAGAGTTTTCTGTAGATCCCAGCCCATGCCATCGAGCAACTTGTCTTCCATTTGTTCGATGGTATCCTTGCGCTTTTCCAGCGAGAGGTATTGCTCTGGTGAACTTTTATAAATGAATCGGATGTCGTAATCGCTGTCTTGGGAGGGAAAGCCCCAAGCGCGGCTACCAGATTCAGCGGCAAAGAGAATCTCTACGCCTTTCTCTTCGGCAATTCGGGAAATGAAATCTTGTATCCGCTGTTCCATAAGTCTGATACTCTAGTACATATCCAAATAAGTATTGGGTACTTTTTCGATAAGCCATACGCCGTTAGCAGCCTGGTAGAACTCAAACCCTTTACGGTGCATGGCCAACGCGAAAACCTTGAAGGTGATGGAATTCCCCTTGATCTCACTGGTCTCCACTGCCGACTCGGGCTCTTCCGATAGTTGCACATGGTTGCGTTGGCGGGGCACCAGGCCCTGGCGCATAATACGCTCCATGGCCAATTCTTCGGCCGCATGATAGAGGTAACGCGGGGGTTCAATGGATTCAAGCTGAAGATCTACCTTGACGGAATGGCCTTGGTTAGCGCGAATCTTCGTTTTGTCCTCATTGAAGCTATAGCGTTGTTTTTCATCCTGCGCTACAATGGCTTCCAGGATAGGCAGGTCAAGTTCTTTACCTTTTTCTATGGCGCCTTCCATTAGGTCATCCACATCGGCCCAGCCATTTTTATCCAATTGAATGCCTATTACCTCTGGCTTGTGTCGGAGTACCAGGGATAGAAACTTGCTAAGGCTTTTGAGGTATTCGGGTGTCATGGAGAATCGTATTGGTTTAGTGGACTAAAGGGAATGATGTAATTGTGTTTTGGTGTTTTGGTGTTCTGGTGTTCTGGTGTGGTAAAGTATTGCCGCAAAGATACTAATCCACTACCACACCAGAACACCAAAACGCTACTCCTCTATTCATCAAAATGCGCTGGCCCCTCCCCACAGCCTATCGGCGAACCGTCTGGCATTTTTGGTGCAGCAGGTACTTCGAAGTCTTCTGGGTTTTGACGGAATTGATCAATACGTTCAGCCATATAGCGTAAATGTGCCCGGTCGGGGCTGTTGCTCGGGCTGTTGGCGATGCGACTATCCAATGCTTCGCGGATATCAATTAAGGCAGATAAGGCCGTGGCCGTGACCTGCGGCTGGATGGACTCATCGGCAGCCAGCTTCAACAGGTGATAGATAAAGCGTTGTTCAACCACTCTAGCTATGGTGCGTTGGTAGTCGTTTGCGGTATTCGTTACTTGCCCTTCCAGCTGCTTTCGCGTGCTATTGATCAGCTCATATGCCGACAGGTAATACGGCTTCCTTGCTGGTTGCTCAATCAATCGAGCCAACCGTTGAGGATTGAGCAAGAACCGCAAGCTGTGATCAGCAGATGCTTCTGCAGCGGCCATGGGGTCGAAGGTGTTGCCGGTATGAATATTGAAATTCTCGCGACCCCGCTGATAGCCGTAAGCCCGAGGAGGGATCAACTCAAGGATGCTTTCTGGTATTGCCAAAAAATCTGGATCTAGCGTAGTGAGCAATGAGGCAAAGGCCTCCCGTTGCAATTCATTAGGGATGATGGTGACCTGCGGTACACGGTCGGCTTCACGAACCGCATATTCATAATCAATGCCACCGATCACCTTAGCGACGGCCTCGACTTGGTAGCGGTGCATCAGATAAAGCGGCACCAACACATCTTCCAAGTCCGACATAGGCGCGCCAACTGCAATGTTCTCTTCACTAAAAGATGCCATAGCTTTACGGCGAAGCAAGCTCATTCGACGCAGTTCTTCGGCTGCCGATTGGCCATTGTCCCATAAGTGAGCAGTTGGGTGAGAGCCATATGCCGGGCGGGCATCGGGATCAGAAATGTATAAAAACCCTCCTTCGTGGTTTTCGCGCAGAATGTCTTGAAGTGCTCTTTCTTCTTCCGTGCCCTCAGGGAAATCCTGGTAGCCGTAAATCACGGTGCGTTTGTCCCATTCACCGATACCTACCGCATAAGCCTGATCAAAGTTAACCTCCCCATTTTCATCGATCCTGATGTAAGGGTGCGGGTAATCCATTACCGACGAACGATCGTTGTAGCTGGCCGCAAAGTTATGCGCCAAGCCGATGGTATGGCCCACTTCGTGCGCAGACAGTTGGCGCAGTCGCGCTAATGCCATCTCCAGCAGGCGAGGATCTGCTTCTTCCCCATTTTCATAGGCAGCAACCAAGCCTTGAGCGATCAAGAAGTCTTGACGTACCCGAAGGCTTCCCAACAAGACATGCCCTTTGATGATCTCGCCGGTTCGTGGGTCGACCACACTACTGCCGTAGCTCCAACCACGGGTGCTGCGGTGTGTCCAGTTGATCACATTGTAGCGCACGTCCATCGGGTCGGCATCTTCAGGGAGTACCTTTACCTGGAAGGCATCGATATAGCCAGCTGCCTCGAAAGCCTGGTTCCACCATTGTGCCCCTTCGATCAAGGCTGATTTAATTGGCTCCGGGGCACCGCGATCGAGGTAGTAGATGATTGGTTCTACTGCTTCACTAGCCGCTGCCGTGGGGTCTTGCTTTTCCAGGCGGTGGCGAGCAATTAGGCGTTTCACCAAGGGTTGGTCGATGGGCGTGGCATAGTCGTAGTAAGAAAAGGGAGAATAGCCGGAACGCGGATCAAATTCACGTGGTTCATAGTTGTCATCCGGTAGTTGGATGAAACTATGATGCTGGCTCACCGTAACGATATCGGCATTCGGCGTAACGGAGCGTACCAAACCTCCCTGGGCATCGCCCGTTAAAGTGATCAGTGCGTCAAATTCTGAATTCAAAGGGAAATTCTTGGTGCGTTCCAGGTTGATGATCGAACGACTGGCATCCACCTTATAGGTGCCCTGGTTGGCGCGCTTCAATCGACCGGCCACGTCATGGGCATCCCGCAAGAGGAAGGGCGTGAGGTCAATCAACACACGGTCTCCATCAACAGCTTCTGCCTTGAAACCCCAGATGACGGATTGAGCGAACGCCGCTTCTACACTGGCCACTTCATCGAGGTTGTCACTCACCGCCCGATAATCGTAATTGGGCTGCAACAGCAGCACTTTCGGGCCGGAACGAATGAACTTTACGATGCGGTCGCTCCCCAACTGGTTGCGGTCCAGGCCGATATCATTGGAGCCGACGCCTCCCGTGAGGCTATTGACATAAAGGAATTCAGTGTCCCAGGTATCTACTTCCAGATACATTTTACCGCTTTGCGGATTCCAGTAAGCATCCATATAGCCAGGTATGGCCTCGCAGCCTTGGATAACTTCGGCAATCGTTTTGGGGCTAGCATCTTCCTTCTGAGCGAAGGAAATGGATAACATGCTACAACTTAGCAGCATGGTCAAAAGGGCAGTTTTACGCATAAGAACTCTTTAATTTTCTCGCCGGAAGATAGGGGTTTTGGGTCGAAGGGTAAAAGGAAGGAAGCCATCTTTGCCAGAAGGATGAAAATCCTATCTTGTTGTTACCTAAAGGTATGAGGCATGCACCCTGTTGCGAATGCGCCGGTCTGGCACTTCTTTCTTGAAACACTAGGCATTTTTCTCGGCTTTCAGCTGTATTTACGGTTGCGAGTACAGGAAGGTGATTCCCTATCCGACGGGCGGCGCTATCAACTGCTGATTGCTGCTTGCCTGGGAGCGTTGCTCGGCTCACGTTTATTGGGAGCTTTAGAAGACCCTGGTCTGTTTTGGTCAGGCGGTGGCGCAGTAGGCTTGTCCTACTACTTGCGTGCCAAAACGATTGTCGGTGGATTGCTTGGAGGGCTTTGGGCAACGGAATTGACGAAATGGGCCTACGGAGAACAGCGCCGCTCCGGCGATCTGTTGGTCTTTCCGTTGATCATTGCAATGGTAGTGGGCCGCATCGGATGTTTTCTAATGGGCGTGCAGGAACCAACCCATGGGCTTCCTACCGAGGAATGGTATGGACTGGATCTGGGTGATGGCCAATTACGCCATGCTACGGCACTTTATGAGATCGTATTTTTACTGGTGTTGGGTGGTGCCTTGTGGTGGCGGCGTCGGAAAATCAGGCAAGTGGATGGTCTTTTGTTTATGCTTTTCCTGGCAACCTATCTGTGTTATCGATTTTTGGTAGGATTTATCCAACCTAGTATAGAAACTTGGGGCTTGGGCGTCCTTCAGTGGGCTAGTTTATTGGGCTTGGGATGGTATTCTTGGGAGTTCTATCAGCTTAGCCGAAAGGCCATTTGAAACTGTAATTCAGGCGGCGATGTTATTAGCAGGTGGTGAGCAATTATTGTAGCTTTGCCGCTCTTGTAGCCATATTTTGAGGTACCGTTGTGTAAAGAACCTTATGAAAGTCATAGACTATTTTGCCAATGCTGGTGAGCAAACGCTCATTTCCTTCGAGGTACTACCACCATTGAAAGGGGGGAGTATGCAGGCTATTTTTGACAACCTGGACCCGCTCATGGAGTTCAAGCCACCCTTTATTGATGTCACCTACCATCGGGAGGAGTTCATTTACAACAAGCGATCTAGTGGCTATTATGAAAAAACGTCGATCCGCAAACGGCCGGGTACTGTGGGAATCTGTGCGGCCATCATGCACCGCTACGGTGTAGATGCAGTTCCTCACCTGATCTGTGGAGGCTTCACCAGGGAGGATACCGAAAACGCGCTGATTGACTTGAATTTCCTTAATATCAACAACGTCTTGGCTATTCGTGGCGATGCACGGAAGTTTGAAGGGAAGTTTATTCAAGAAGAAGATGGCCACCCCTATGCGATCGACCTGGTTCGCCAGATTGTCGATATGAATAGCGGGAAATACCTCGATTCAAACATCGAGAATGGAGCCAAAACCGATTTCTGTATTGGTATTGCAGGGTATCCGGAAAAGCACTTTGAGTGCCCTAACCTTGAGCTGGACCTGGAGTACACCAAGGCAAAGATTGATGCGGGTGCAGGATACATCGTCACCCAGATGTTTTTTGACAACAGCAAGTACTTTGCCTATGTTGATGCTTGCCGGGCAGCTGGTATTACGGTACCCATTGTCCCAGGTCTCAAGCCGATTACGAAGCAATATCAACTTAATAGTATCCCACGACTCTTTCATGTAGATATGCCCAGTGATCTGGTCAAAGAAATTACTGCTGCAAAAACGGCTGAAGCGCGCCGGGAAGCAGGTATTGCCTGGTGTGTGGCCCAATCTAAAGAACTGAAAGAGGCTGGCGTTCCCTGTTTGCATTACTACACGATGAGTGATTCGGAAACGATCCGAAAAATTGCGGAGCAAGTATATTAAGCTAGACTTTCATCGAAGGCCAGCTAACACCAGAAGGAAAACCATCATGGCAAAGAACCCAAATGGCTTACACGAATTGCTGGAGGAGTATCCTGAGCTAGGAACAGGTCTTTCTCCTTTGGTCGAGGAAGAGGGGAGTGAGTTGGTTGGCCTGGTGGGTATCTATGCTTTGTTGAAACTGCGCCTGCAATCGGTCGTGTCACTATTGCCGAAGTCTGTCAGTGATGAAGACCATCCACCCGGCGCTGGTGGTCATTCATCGATCTAAGGTTGACAGCTTGGTGGTGCTGATGTATTTTAGGTGCAAACAATGAGTATGCACCGCCTAATTCTACTTCTTTCTCTATTTACGATTAATCTTCCTTGCGCGCTGACTCAGGACGGCGACGCGAATTGGGACTACCTCATCACCGATGTTCGGGTATTGGGTAGTGATGCCGTCCTGGAACATGTCGATGTGGCTATTTCGGACGGCCTCATCAAAGAGATCGGTACGAAGCTTTCCGCTAATGGAACGGCAACTGAAATGATCGACGGCAGCGGGAAAACGCTTTTGCCGGGTCTGATCAATGCTCATGTTCATGCATGGTTTCCGGGGCATTTACAACAAGCGGCGCAAGCGGGTGTGCTGACGGTGATGGATATGCATGGCTCGGCTTATGCGATGGAATGGCTTCGCGGCTTCGCCGACTCTACGGGTTATGCCCATTATCTATCGGCAAGCTCTGGAGCGACTGTGCCCGAAGGCCATGGTACGCAATTCGGCCTGCCTATACCGACTATTGATAGTAGCTTGTCGGCTTATCAGTATGCGATGGATCGCGTAAACGAAGGAGTCGATTACATCAAAATCCTTCGGGAACCATCTCGTCCTACCGTTTCCTTTGAACAAATTGATACGATCATCCGAACCGCACACGCGCATGACGTGAAGGTTGTGGCCCATGTTTCCCGAAGAGATGACGCAATTCGTCTGGCCGAATTAGGAATTGACGGCTTGGTTCACATTTGGTTTGATGAACCGATGACTGATGAGCAAATCCAAACCATGGCGGGGCATGATCTATTCATTATTCCAACTACCCTCACCAATGTGTTGCTAATCGACTTTTTTATCGAAAAGGAAGTTGAAATCGAGACCATGGACAAGGAAACATTACTCGGTGATATTAAACGACTCCATGATGCTGGAGTCACCATCTTAGCCGGTACGGATCCACCAAATTTCGAAATCAACTACGGGACGGATCTATACAAAGAAATCTACCTCCTGGTAGAAGCGGGCCTAAGCCCGGAAGAGGCAATTCGTGCTGCTTCCTCGGCAAGCGCTCGTGCCTTTGATCTGGGTGAAAGCCATGAAATCACCTCCGGTAATCGGGCTTCTTTTCTATTGATCGATGGTGACCCCATCTCCCAGATTGAAGATTTGGAGAAAGTGGTGATGGTTTGGCAGCACGGAAAGGTGATTATGAACTAAAAGCTAAATCCAGAATATATTTCCAGGAGGTTGTTAAAATTTGTACTGCTAAGCAAGTCCAAGAGCTTGATGCGTTTAGTAGTAAATGAACGACTAAATCCGCTGGATAGAATGTTGTATATGAAAAACGCGCTCTCTCAACAATTACTTCTATTCGTCATCCTTTGTTTTTTCTCTTTTTCTATCACAGCTCAGTCAGCGACGAAGCATACGGTATTTGTAGACGCTGGCTATTGGGTTAGCTCCCTCGATTTATTCTTTGATCATCAATATGAACTAACCTCAAGTGGTACGCACCGCAGTAGAGGTATTTATCCAGTAGATATACATGCTCCATCTGTAGGGCTTGGGTATGTGTATTCCCTGGGAAGCCGCTGGCAACTCCAAGTAGCAGCCCGGTTTTCAGAGGGGAAATCGGACTTACTCGAAGAAGATAATCGCCGTCTATTTGCGGACGGCGAAGGGATAGATGTGACCAGCCTTCAAAGCTCCATTGAACACCGCTATAGCTGGGGGCAATTCCAGGCATATTGGCGGGCACTGCGTTGGAAAAACGTAGATGTGGCTATTGGGGCCGGTGCGTCCTGGATGACTCGTCGTCATTTTTATCGAAGTGGGTTTGTCTACAGTGATATCAATGGAGGGTTTACGGAAACCCAATACACCAAAGACATTTTATCGAATTGGGGCGGTGTGCTTAGTGCCCGAATAGCCGCTCCACTTGGCAACCGCCTCTGGCTAGGGTTGGAAGGAGGGGCGCAGGCGCATATTGGAGGAGAGCAACAATATCGCATGAGCCTGCAACTTGGTTACCTCCTATGAAGCCTAAAAGATCAACTCCTTCACTTTAGCGGCATACGATCGGCTGACATGAACCACGTCACCATTTTTCATCCGGATATCATAGCCGTGGCCTTCCTTAAAGATTTCCTTAATGAGATCAATGTTGATGATCGAGGATCGGTGAATGCGGAAGAATTGCTTGGGCGAAAGCTTCTTCTCTAACTGCCCAATACCAAACTGGCTCAGGTATTGCTGACCATCCTGCGTTACGATCAGGGAATAGTCTCCTTCGGCGGCGATGCGCAGAATGTCATTTACATCCAACGCAACGAGTTTGTTGCCTTTAGGTGCCAGGATTTTGGCCGGGTAATCTCCGCTGTTCTGCTCGACCATTTGCTGTGCCAAATTCATGACCCCTTGCTGCGGGCGTTGCAGACGAGCAAATAGTCGGTGAATGGCTGTTTTGAACCGTTCTCTGGTATAGGGCTTGAGCAAGTAATCTACAGCATGATGCTCAAAAGCTTCCAGGGCATACTTGTCGTAAGCGGTGGAGAAGATCACTAAGGGGACTTCATCGAGTTGCCCCAATACCTCCAGGCCGCTTAGCCCGGGCATTTGAACATCCAGGAAGATGATTTCCGGACTCATTTCCTGAATCAGCCGGATGGCATCCACCCCATTGTTGGCCTCCCCAACGATGACCAATTCCTGGTATTCGCTAAGGTAATTCCGCAATAAGCGGCGCGCTGGCGCCTCGTCGTCGATGATCGCTATTTTCTGGAGCATATGGTTTTTTTGGAATCGTAAAACTAACACGTGTACCGCTAGGATGATTAGCGGTGATGGCTACATCCGTTTCGTACATTAAGCGCAGTCGGCGTCGAGTGTTATACAAGCCCACTCCCTTTCCTTCGTTTAGTTTCGCGGGGTCGGTGCCAACACCAGTGTCATTAACGCTCACATGCAACTGCTCGCCTTGTAAGGTAGCTAACACCTCTACCAGGCCACCTTCTACCTTGGGCCCGATCCCGTGGCGCACAGCATTTTCTACAATGGGCTGTAGTAGCATCGCAGGAACAGGGACATCCTCTGTTTCTTCTGGCGCTTCGATGCGTATCCGCAAGCGGTCGCCAAAGCGTGCTTTTTCTAAGTTTAGGTATTGCCGAACAAATTTCACCTCGACTCCGAAAGGAACTACTTCTTGCTTGGACGCCCAAAGCTGATACCGGAACAGGTCTGATAAAACGGCAATCATTTCCCGGGTATCTTCCTGCTCATCCGGTACCGAAGCACTAATGGTGTTGAATACATTGTAAAGGAAGTGCGGATTGAGTTGCGCTTTTAAGGCGGTCAATTCGCTGGTTAAAGCGGATTGCTGAAGCTGGAATTCTCGCTCCCGTGACCATTGCAGGCGTTGGTAATAGTCGTAAGTGTGGAAAATGCCAAATTGCAGCACATAGAATAGGCAAGGGATATAGATGTCCCACCACTCACCTGGCCCTCCAAGGTGCCCTAGATCGACCGATTCACAGGCCAGGTAGTACAGTTGCTGCCATCCTTTTACGAAAATAGGCATGATCAGAATATGTAAACCCATCTTCTGCCAAAGCGACCAGTGTTTGAGTCGCCGGAATATTAGCCACCATATTGGTATCGTCAGTAGACCTTTGAGTAGGTAGTCAATCACGACCTGCCAGCTGTAGTAGTTGCTCCACTCTTCATCACCGCTGGAAAGGTGGATGGCAGAGTAGTAAAAGAGGGCGAAAATGAAGTAGAAACCCACCACAGGCAGGATCTCTTTACTCCACAAAATTTGCCGAAGGGAACGTTCCATGCTGTTAAAATAATTGAAAATGGCGGGAATCCTTATTCCGAGCCGTCAGTGAACGATTGATCGCTACTGGCCATTAAGCGAATCAAGGCTTCTTTCAAATTGCTGGCATCGCCGAAGGTGTCGGGATTAAACTGGTCATTGTTACTCAAAATGATCAAGGTACCTTGGCTGTCGAGGAATCGCACAAATGCGTGATTGTAGCCTGGGAAGCCTCCGCGCCGCTCTGCTAGTAGCGGCATACTATCTACAAAAGGATAGTTGTATGCCCAGCTGCCAAAAGCTACATAGCCGTGCTCAGGATGAGAGGTATACATCAAGTCGATGGTAGCTGCTTGCAACAACTGATCAGTATAGAGGGCCTGGTCCAGTTTCAAGAGGTCATTTGGGGTACTGTACATCTGGCCGGCAGCGTAGATGTTCTCAATATGAAAAACAGGGGCGGGGATCCATCCTTCCTGGGAACGCTGATAACCTAGGGCCAAACCGTCGACAGGCTCAGACAGGCGTAAGAATCCGGTTTGCGTCATGCCAAGTGGATCGAGAATCCTCGATTGCAAAACCTCAGCCCAGGATGCGCCACGAAATTTCTCAATGACCAATCCAAGTACCCAATAATCAACATTGCTGTAGCGAAATTGGCCTCTCTTGCTATAGGTGCGAGTCGTTGTGCAGAGCGAGTGGATGAGGTCCGCGGCAGCGGCAGACTCCTCATAACTGGATGCTGGGTCGATTGGTAATCCAGAGGTATGGCGTAGCAAGTCGGCTATGGTAATTCGATTGGCGCGGGGAATAGCTAGCTCAGGTAGCACCTCAGCGATGGTATTGTCCATGTCAAGTAGCCCTTCTTCTACCAGTTGCATCACGAGGATTGCAGTGAAGGACTTCGTAATAGACGCCACGGGAAACAAGGTGCTTTTGCTGAGGGCAACACCCTGCTCGACATTAGCCATGCCAAATTGTTGGCTGTAGATGACTTGCCCGTCTTGAGCCAGTAAAACAGCGCCGGAAAAGTCGGACGAAGCTTGTAGCAAAGCATCGACGCGTTCGCTGAAGCTTTGCGCCGATACTTGCTGAGGTAATAAGAGTGAGATACAACAGAGGAGATTCAAAGTGAAGGCCCGCATAGAAATTGAATTTGATTTGATGATGGCGAATGACTACAATGCGTTTGTTTGATGTGTTCTAGGAAGGTGATTTGAAACAAAAATCTGTGCTTCAAACGATCAATACAAATCTCCTTCGACCAATGGCCAAATAGCTCGATTAGTGCCCGGATGGAGCCATTCACCGTAGAATTTGGCTGTTCGTCGAAAAACTTAGTCATTTCGTGTAACCTCTCCCTACATTGCTATCGTCTTGTAAATGAGACTCCGGGTACCGACTGTACTTTTTATCCCGGAATCTGTAAAAATCACCCGACATGAAGAACCTGTTGACCCTCCTGGGGCTAGTGGGGCTGTTGCCCATTTATGCACAATCTGACGCCGGCCTACGCGGCTTTGTTGTAGAAAGTGATGGAGAAGCGGTGGTCTACGCCAACGTTATCCTTTACACTGCCGAAGATTCCTCCATTGTGAAAGTAGAGAACACCGACGAAGCCGGACTTTTCTCTATGACCAACCTGCCGCAAGGCGATCATTTCCTCGAAATCAGTTATGTAGGGCTTTCCGATTATCGTTCTGATGCTTTTGAGCTGAAGAGCGGTGAAATCCATGATTTGGAAAGAATTACGATGCAAAACCAAGGCACCGACCTGGAAGAAGTCACCGTAACGGCAAGAAAACCATTGGTGGAAGTTCGTCCCGATATGACGGTCTTCAATGTTGATGCAGCTGTTAATGCTGTTGGCAACGACGGTATGGAGCTACTGCGCCGTGCGCCGGGGGTAGTGGTCGACAATAACGATAACATTATCCTGTTAGGTAAAAGCGGAGTGCGCATCTTTATTGATGGCAAGCCTTCTCCTCTCAGCTCGTCCGACCTGGCCGCTTTCCTGCGCAATATCCAAGCTTCTGAGATTGAAGCGATTGAAGTGATCACCAGCCCAAGCGCTCGTTATGAAGCTGAAGGCAATGCAGGTATCATCAATATCAGGATGAAGAAGGATAAGA
>SPJK01019030.1_pt1 | contig 17714 bp, 12 predicted proteins | sample 3741771 | NCBI WGS metagenome assembly SPJK01 (sample SAMN10925997, study PRJNA522277) | cold seep metagenome | isolation source: Elba SIP-enriched marine methane seep metagenome, extraction at timepoint T2 | place: Italy: coast of Elba, Mediterranean Sea
AAGTGATCGAGGATGTTTTTCAGAACTACAAAGGCTCGAAACTTGGCGGTTGGCCTACAGGCATTCAGCACTACATTGACTTTGATGGCGAAGCTGACTTTGTGCTACAGATCGCATCAAACAAGGAACTCGGCTTAATGATGGGCGACTTGGGCATTCTCTACATCGGATACAACACCAAGAAGAAGACTTGGGTATCTGATTGGTCTTGCTACTAGTCGTCAAACTGCTCACGCGCCCGGCGCTTCGCTGCCAGCAGCGGATTGTCACTCTTGGGCTCTTCCGCTTTCGGCTCGGGCTCCGACTTCTTCTCCGGCTTCGCACGCATCATCGGCGAGCGATCGATGTCCGGCGTCTCGGGCGCACTCGCCCGGGCCTGCTGACGGGTTGCGAAGGCCTGTTGGAGCTGCTCGCCTCGGATCGTTCGCGCCGCCGCGATCGTGTCCTCTCGTGCCTGCGCCACCCAACGATCGAACGCGACGCGACGCATCGCCAGATCGATCAGGAACAGCACGAACGCGATCGCGATGAGCGTCGTCCACACGGGCTGGAGCGATCGGCGGATCGTGAGTCCCTCGCGCGAAAAGAGATCTACCGGGGCAGTATCGCCCAGTTCGAAGATTCGCCCGCCTGATCGCTGCGCCAGCGAGATCAGCGCGTCGGGGTCCGCACGAAGGTGCGTGTATTCTGTTGATCCCGAGACTTCCAACCCCGCGATGGTGGGTGCGAGCGGTTCACCGTTGAGGGTCGGTGACGCGATGACCACATGCACGCCCGGAGAGAGCGCGGGCGTCTGGGCGCTGTACCGTCCCGCACCGACCTGGGTCAACGACAAATCCTGCGCGTTGCCCGACGCGTCGTAGACCTGCACCCCGATGTCCAATCCATCGATCGGCGCGCCCTGCTCGTCGATCGCGTCGTACTCGACGATCGCGCGGGTGCCTTCCATGCGGATCGCGAGCTCGCCCGGCACTTCATCACTGTTCCGCATCGCCCAGGCGCTGAGCGTGCCCCAAAACCGTGCAAATACCTGGTCCTCGATCCACCGGCGCGACCAGGTCGAGACATCGGATGTAAACACCGCGACGCGTCCGAGCTCCGTCTGGTGATACGCGAGCACGGGCTCGCCCTTGGGTGAAACGATCGGCGTCTGCACGCGTGGATCGTCGTCGATGCGATCGGTCATGACCAACCCGCCCAGCGTTGGGAGATTGCTGAGTGGGCCCGTCGCGACGGAGACCGGATCGAGCACGATCGGATCAAAGTTGCCCTCCCGGATCATTGGGGCGCGGACGATGCGGATCGCCTTGAGGAAGATGCGAGGCAGTACCGACGCGTTGAGCACCCGATAGAACGCGCCCTTCGATCGCACCGCGATATCGCGCATCGAGCTGGTGTCCGCATCATCCCCCACCGCGATCGTTGAGATCTTGATCCCAAGGGCGCTGAGCTCATCCGCGAGTACCGGTAGTTCCTCTGGGTTCATCGATTCGCCGTCGGAGAGGAGCACGATGTGCTTGGTCCCCGCCTCGACGCTCGCGAGCATGTCGCGTGCTCGGCGTAGCCCGGCACCGATATTCGTCCCGCCGCCCGAACTGATCGACTCGATTCGCACGCGTGTATCGTCGGGTCGATTGTTGGGACCGATCGGGACAACCTCGCGGGCGCTGTTGCTGAACGAGACAACCCCGATCAGATCGTTCTCGTCGAGGACCTCAAACGCGGCAGCTGCGGAATCGTTCGCGATCTCCTGCTGACTCTTGAGCGATCCGAGCACACTGCGACGCATCGACCCTGAGGAGTCGAGCACCATGACCACCGCGACCGCGGGGATGACCACGTCGTCGGGGACTTCCAGTTTGACGGGGAGGATCTGCTCGATGCTCGATCCTTGCCACCCGCCCGCGCCGAGCGCTTCGCGTCCGCCAACGAACACCACGCCCCCGCCGAGGTCTTGGGCGTACGTACTCAAGAGCGTGTCCGCATCGGAAGGGATCGCATCGCGAGGGGTGTTGACGAGCATCACCAGGTCGTACGACTCAAGCTCAAGCAACTCCGTCGGGAACACGTCGGGCACACGCGTCTCAACCTCCCATTCCGCTTCGCGGAGCACCCGCTCGAGCTCAGCGCCATCCGATCGCCCCAGCTCATCCTTTGGCGATCCAACAAGCACACGCCCGCGTGTTCGCATCATGGTGACGCCACCCACTCGGTTGTTCTGCAAACTCGTATCACCCGCATACTCGCCTGTGCCCGCCCCGAGTTCATCGGGGATGTATCGCGCCTCGAACCGATGGACGCGCGATGTACCCAGCGTCATCGGGACCATCAGCACGCGCTGCTCGGGTTCAAGATTCACCCGCATCGCGCTCCCGGGGTTGGAACCATTGAGATCGATCGGCTCGGCGTTGTCCGTGATCCGGAGTTCACCCGATGATCGCCCGAGCGATCGGATCACAACACGCGCCTCGATCTGTGCGCCCGGGAGTGCCCGCGTTGGGACCTCGATGGACTCGACCACAACCTCGTTCTCGATCTGGTACCGGATGGGCACGACGTCGATCTGGACGTCGCCTGGGATGCGACCGAGACCCGTTTGGGTCGAACGACCGTCGCTGAACACGATCAGACGCGTGTTCGCGTTCGTCGGCACGAGCGTCCGGGCGCGTTCGATCGCGCTCGAGAGGTCGGACCCATCCACCGGCGATTTCTCGATAGATCGATCGAGCACGCCCGCACGCGAAGGCGCGGCGATCACCGACGGGGTCCCATCGAACGCGACGATCCCAAGACGATCGTCGTCCTTCTTCTCGCCCACCGCGTTCGCGAGGAATGCTCGCGCGGCGCGATCGATGCCGATGCGTTGACCAAGTTCATCCGTTCCGAACGACCCGAAGCTCTGCACGGATCCCGAGACATCGACGACGCCAATGACCGCGAGCTCGTCCGCTTCTTCGATCTGATACACGCCACTCATCGCCAGTGAGAGCGCGATGAGCAGTAACGCACGTGCAATAACTGCGAGTGCTCGACGCCCCTTGGGAACCCCCACCATCATGCGCCATCCGAGAACTGCGCTGAACACCCCCACGCCTGCGAGCGCCAACCACACGGGATGATCGATGTGCAGATTCACCCGCCTTGCCCTGAACCTTCCGATTTCTGATTGCTCGGCACCGCGTCCTGCCCCTGCGGCGCGATCGCGCCCGTTCCATCCATCTCATCCGCGCGTTCCTGCACGCGTTGGAAAACCTCACGGATCAGGTGCCGATACCGGCGCGGGACCTGCTGCTCGTCAACTGCTTTCTGCGCCTGCTGCGATGCGCGACGGAACCGTTGTGCCGTCTGCTCGTTCGTGCCGGGCGGGACGGGTTCGCCATCTGGCGCGTACCACTCACCGATGGGCTGCCCGCCTCCGTTGTTCTCCTGATCTCGAGCATCAACCGGGACATACTCGGCGTCTTCACCGCTGCGTTCGAGATCGGGTGTATCCGGATCGCGCTCACCGTCCCCGCCGCCCTCGCTCAGTTCGGGCGGGCGCGTCTGCTCAGGTGCCCTCTGCATCCCCTCGCCGGGTTCCTGCTGCGAATCCGGGTCCATGAGACGCTCCGCTTGTCTGCGAAGTTCTTCCGCGCGTTCGCGTTGGCGTTGCGATTGGCGTTGCTGACGCTCCATCTCGCGTAAGCGTTCTTCCAACGACTCGCCTTGACGCGGGGTTTGTTCCTGCTGCGGATTCTCTCCGGGTTGCTCTTCCGCACTTTGCTCACGCTGCGCAGCACCTTCCGGGTCTTGCGAGGATTCAGTTTCGCGTTGTTCAGACTCGGTGCCTTGCTCGTCGCCCGACTCGCGGATTTGCTCCTGCGCATCTTGCGGAGACTCACCCTGCTCGGTCTGCGATTCGGTCCCGGTTTGTTCTTCAGATTGCTCTTGGGTTTGCTGCTCGCTTGATTGGGGGCGCTGCTGATCGTTCTGCTCGCTGCCCGATTGCTCCTGTTCTGACTGCTCGTTGCCCTGCTCTTGGCTCGATTGCTCTTGCGTTTGCTGCTCTTGGGATTCGGATCTCTCGCGCTGGGGCGATTCCTGCTGAGGACCCTCTTGCGATTGCGATTCGTTCTGTTGTGCTTCAGACTCGGATTCAGATCGCGGCGAATCTTGGGATCGATCCTGATTCTCTTCCTCGCCCTGATTCTGTTCTTGCGGCTCGGACTGTGAGTCGGATTGCGGCTCTGTTACGGACTCCGGCTGCGTCTCAGGTTCAGGTTGCTCTCGCAACCGCTCAGCCTGCTCGCGCATCGCATCACCCAGATCCGGATTGGATTCCGCGGAATCCTCAGCAGGGTCTGATGCGGGGTCTTGGGCAGGGTCTTCCAGATCACCCGGATCGATCGCGTTCGCGAGTTCCTCGAGTTGTTCCGCGATCTGCTCGCGTTCCTCCGGACTGATGGACTCCATCGCATCGTTGAGTTCTTCGATCTGTTCCGCAGCGTTCGCGAAGTCCTTCTGCTCCAACGACTCCGCGAACTCCTCTACGCGCGGGTCCCAAGACTCCTGCTCCGCTTGTTTCTGGTTCATCAAGGACTCGATAGACTCACGGATCGCGTCTGCCTGCTCTTGCGAATCGGACGCAGACTGATCCATTGTGTCCGCGATCTCCTCAAGTTTCGCAGCGGTGCGTGCGTCCGCCTCCTGCTCGTCCGTCACGCCTTGCGCGAGTTCGTTCTTGAGTTCCTCAAGTTCCTCGAACTGCTCTCGAACGGCCTCTGGCGTGCCCTCGTCCTCCTGGATCTCACGTGCGTTTTCTTCCGCGATCTCGATCTCAGCCATCGCACGCGTCGGGGGGATTGGTTTCGGCGCGGGGTTCATTACCGTTCGCGCGGGTACCAAGATCCCAATCGCAACGCACAGCACCCCAACGGCACCCGCATACCAATACGGTGTCGTTCGCGGATCGGGCAACGCCGCGCTTGGGTTCACGGACGACGCGAGCTCATCCGCGTCCTGCATCGCGAGCTCGACGAACCCAGCGTTCTCCTCATCCGATCGGAGTTCGAGCGATGCACGCAATCGGGAGTTGAGTTTGAGTCGATCGTCGAGCATCCCAGCGGACCTGGTCGTGTCGGGCGCGTTGCGGATCGCATCTATCCACCCCCACACGATCGCGCATACCCCCATTGCAACGGGGATCATCCACCACATTTCGAACGTGTTCGTCCAGACTCGATCGATCAGGATAATGAACGCGGACGCCCCCATCGCCCCAATGAGCAACGGCCCCACCCGATTCATCGCGTCACGACGGATGATCGCACGTCTGACGCTGCGGGTGATGGATCGGACCGAGTTGGGTGTGGAGTTCACGCTCATGGATACCTTATTCTACAACACCCATCTATACGATGATGCACCCCATCGGGATCGATCCGTGCTACGCTCGATGTATGAGCAAAGATGCCCCCACCCTCGAACTAACGCCGATCCTTCGTGCCCTCATCGCGGGCAACCCGATGAGCGAGGATATCGCAGAATCCTTCTTCCTCGCGCTTCTGAGTGGGCAGTTCGACGAACCCCAGATCGGCGGGTTGCTCGCGCTCATCCAGACCATGCCGCCCAACGCATCCACCCTCACGGGCGCCGCGCGGGCGATGCGTGCGCACGTCGAGCATGTACCCTACACCCTCAAACCCAGGGAATCCCTCCTCGACACCTGCGGCACGGGTGGCGCTCCCAAGTCTTTCAATGTCTCCACCGCCGCCGCGATCGTCGCGGCCTCCGTGAAACCGCCGAGCGATTCGAGGATCGAGCGGATCGTCGTCGCCAAACACGGGAACCGATCCCGCACGGGGCGCGGGTCCGCAGAGGTCCTCCAAACACTCGGCGTACACATCGACGCAACCCCGCAACAACAAGCAACCTGCCTCGAAGAGGCCGGGGTCTGCTTCTGCTTCGCGATCCATCACCACCCCGCGATGAAGCACGCGATCGGGCCACGCCGATCGCTCGGGTTCCCCACGATCTTCAACGCGCTGGGACCCCTGACCAACCCCGCCGGTGCGGATCGCCAGCTCATCGGGGTCTACGACAACGCACTCGTGGAACCGATGGCCCAGACCCTCGCGAACCTCGGCGCGACCCGCGCCATGATAGTTCATTCCACGGACGGGCTCGACGAGCTCTCTACCACCGCACCGACCCGGATCATGCATGTCCGCGATGGTTCGCTCCACGAGGAAACGATCGACGCGACAGACCTGGGACTCCAACGGGTCACGCTCGATCAACTCCAAGCCTCGAGCGTTGAACACAGCGCCGAGATCATCCGCGACATCTTCTCCGGGAACCAAAGCCCGTACCGCGATATGGTGTCCTTGAGCGCCGGGGCCGCACTCGTCGTCGCGGGGACGTGCGACTCGATCGAAGAGGGTCTCACCCTCGCCCAAGACGCGATCGACTCCGGAACGACAAACGCGACACTCGATCGGTTAATCGATGTGTCGCGTCCTGGGTGAGGTATTCGTATTGATTACTCGTGCTCGTACCCGTTGTGCGCGAGCTCGTGCATGAGCACCGGGACCGTCTCGTGCCCGAGCGCATGATCCGAGAAGAACTGATCCGTGATCAGGAACGCCCGCTCCCCTTTGTGTCCGGAATCAACGGGCGGGTTGTAGAGCACAAGCACGCCGTCGAACGGCATCGCGAGCAACCAGCTCTGCACCATCTCATGGAAATCGTGCGAATCGATCGGGGTTGTGCCGATGTAGTTCTGGAGTTGAGCGATCAAATCGATGGAGTACTCGTCCTCGATCCCCGGGAGGATGGTCCCGATGAACGAGACTCCCGCTTCCTCCATCGCACGTGTCCCGTTGACGAGTTCCTTCATGAGATCGGGCTCGATCGGCTGTGGGAGCATCGGGACAAGCAGGAGTTCCACATCAACTGGGTGAATCTCGTTCCCGTTGTGCCACATATCACCGTGCTCGGTTTCAGGGTGCTCGTACGACTCGTCGTAATGCTTGTGATTGATACTCACCTGCCCGTCACCCGAGTGGGAGATCGAAACGGAACCGTTTGAGTCCGCGTGCGCGTACGCGCTGACCTTCTCGTTCTCGATTTCGGACTTGATCACAGCATAACCGACAGTACCAATCCCGAAGAGGACCGCGATCCCGAGCAATCCACCAAACACAACCGCGGCTCCGGGGGTGTTGTTGTACTCCGACTTGCGATGCCCGCGACGTGCTCGCGCGGATTGGATCCGCTTGGCTGCGTTCGCTCTGCGCTGCTCGGCGCGAGCCCGGGCCGACTTCACCTGCTCGCGTGCGGGAAGACGATCATTCGGGTCACGCAATACACGACGCCCGACCGGCGCGTCATTGACGTTCATGAACGGGCCGTCTTTGCCAACCCCCGCAGCAACGACCATGCCCTTCTTTGGACGTGAGACACGCTTCTTGCGCTTCGGGGTGGCGACGGGTGTCCCCGCGACACGGTACTTGCCGGACCAGAAATCTGTCGCGGTCTGCGGGCGACCCACGCGAGCGCCGGGCGCGGCATTGGGTTGCGGGCGCGGGGGAACGGGCGAGCCCGCACGACGCGCGAAATCGGGTTGGACACTATCGTCCCACTCGGGCGAGGGGATCGTCTCAACCATGTCTTCCGCAGCCGCATCGCCCTGCGCGACACTCGGGAGATCGATCGGCTTGAGCGCGAACGGGTCGGACGACTCCATAACCACCCGCAAGTCCGCGAGCATCGCCGCAGCGCTGGGGTAACGACGATCGTACTCCGCCATGGCGCGACGAACGATCCAACGCAGCGTCTCGGGGCAGCGCTTGGTGATCTGTGACAACCCGCCGTGTGCAGGGAATGAGTTCTCGATCATGGAGTACAGAACCGCACCCGCTGCGTACACGTCGAACTTCGATCCGTCGATCTGGTGGACCTTCACCCCACGCAGCGCTTGACGAACGAGTTCCGGGTCACGGAAGTACTCTGTACCGTGTGTCGTAAGTGTCATCGCGGACCGCATGGGCGTCACGAGACCAAAGTCGACCAGGTGCGCGTGCGCGTGATCTTCACGTCCATCGACGATGATGTTGTCGGGCTTGACGTCCTTGTGCCAGAGCTCCGCGTTGTGATAGGTATCGAGCGCGACGAGCAGGTCACGCATGTACCCCATCGCCTTGCCCATCTCTTCATCGCCGAGCCCACTGGACGCGCTCATCGTGTGCATGCGCTGGGTCACGACGGAGAGGGACTCACCGGGTACGTAGCGCATGACGTAGTAGAACCGCTCGGGCGACATCTCGTGCTCAAGCACCAAACCGAGCTGACGTGCCGCGTCGAGTGCTCGGCTCTCACGCACGATCTGTGGCAGACTCGACCCATCGTTGAGCGAGAAGACCTTGATGACGACCTGCTCGACCTCCCCGAGCTTGCGCTTCGCGAAGACCGCACGCTTGACATCGTCGGGTTCAGCGATGTACAGCTTGCCGCCCGAACCGCCGCCCTTGAGTGAACCGACGATTTTGTATCCTTCAAACATCCCGACGCGCTTCTTGCTCGGCTTATCCCGTGTCGGTGCCGCGGCCATCGCGTCAGGGACACGTCGCTCGACGCCCTCGAGCGCTCCGCCCAAACCGAACAGGCGTGCAGGGTTGCCGATGAAGAACCGATAGACGCAACGGGTCGCACCGCGGAGTTCATCCATCAACGATCCCGCGTAGTGCTTGGACGCGGACCAGCGCCCGATCACGATGCTCAACACCACCAACGGTGCGAAGAGCACACTCGCGAGCACGGAACTCACAAAACGCAGCAGATCCGTTACTTCAGCGCCGATGAATCGGAAGATATTCCCGAGGATGAGGAACGTGATCCCGAAGATCTTACCAATGAGGAAGATCAACGCCGCAAGCGCAAAGGCACCCACAAGGATGGAAAGGAGTACGGTGACTAAGGTGGCCACACTCATGGTTCGCTGCCCCTTCGAGCTGCGGGTTCGGATCGGTTATCCCAAGAGGGACTGCTCGTCCTCAGCACGCAGCTGCATCTGCCGGTGGTAGATTTCCGCGATCGCTTCATCGAACATGGTGTCCGCGGACTTATCAGCAGGGCCGGCCTCCCCACCGCCCTCATTGTTGGGATTCAGGGACAATCCGTTTCGCTCTGCTTCCTCGAGTTCTTCCTTTGTAAAGGAATAAGTTGAGATCACCTCACCCAATCGCGAACGCAGAACCCCACGGATCTTCGCAAGACGACGCGAGATCGTGGGCTCACTCACACCAATCGCGGATGCGACCTCTTTTCCGGACTGACCGTCCAGAACGCGCATGCGATAGATGGAAAAGTCCGTAAAGTCCGTTTCGCGTTCCACCATGCGGATCGCGGCTTCCACTTTCGCACAGAAAATAGATGTCTCGTACTGCGCATCAACGCCCTGCGATGCGTCCGCCTTCATCCAGGACTCGTCGAACTGCGCGTTCGCCTTGCCCCCACCTCTTTTGAGAGCCATGCGTCGATCGATCTCGTCGCCGAGCACATGCTTGGCGATCGCGAGCAGCCAAGTACTGAATCTCGCCCCACGCGCCGGGTCGTACCGATCGATGGAGTTGGACAGCGCCGCGAGGGTCTCCTGCGAGAGATCCCGCACGGTTTCCACCCCGATCCGCCCGCGTCCCCAACGGGACAACTGGACCCGAATAACGGGTCCGAAGGTTTCCCAAAGCTCGAACCAGGCGGCTTCGTCGTTGTCACGCAGCCGGGAATAAACCCGGTTGTCATATTCGTCATCATGTGTAAGACCCTCTCGGGCGCGATCCTCGCGCCGATTCCGTGGGTTTCTTCCGAGAAACACGGGGCAGGTTTCAGTCCTCCACTGTAACGAGCTTCTACCCCGAAACGTATATCTGGGGTGCAAAATCCCTACTTATCGGGCGCAAACCCCGGTTTCTCAGCGAAGTGGGCGCTCGATCGAGAAAAATTCTCCGTGATCTGAAATTACCTGCAACGCAATCCCACTCACTCTCCATCGGGCCGTCGCGGCTCGGTACGAAATGAACACTCGCCGGACACAATTAACACCGGCATGACCAAATCCCGCTGAGCACTTGCAGGAAACAAACGCTCGGCACAGAAGCACTTGGAGGCAATCATGGGATGCATTGGCAAAACAGTAGTACGCGGCGTCGTGATCACCGCCCTCGCCGGTGGTGTCCTTGTCGCCGTCGCCGGACCACACCGAGTCGGAGCACTCGTGAATCAGACCCGAGGCAACATCGTCAGCGTCATCGATGACAACATCGACGACCCCGTCCTGCTCCGCGCTCAGATCGAGAAGCTCGAAGCGCAATACCCCGGCAAGATCGCGGAAGTCCGCTCGGATCTGACAGAAGTCCAGACCCAGATCGCTCAACTCGATCGCGAACTCAAGATCGCGATGAAGGTTGTTGATCTCGCCGGCGGCGACCTTGAAGTCGTCGACGCACAGATCGCACAAGCACGCGTCACCCAAGACGCGAACCCCGGTGCAATCGTACGGATCAGCTTTAACAACGAGCCCGTCGATCTCGAAGACGCATACACCAAGCGTCAGCAGATCGAGCAGAACCGCAACCTGTACGCTTCACGTGCTCAGGACCTGCATACCGATCTCGGATACCTCCGCGATCAGGAAGCCCAGCTCGCAGAGCTCCATGAGCGTCTGACGACTGAGCAGGACGAGTTCCAGGCCAAGCTTGTACAACTCGATGCCCAGATCGACTCCATCGCACGCAACGATCGCATGATCGACATGATGGAAGATCGTCAGGCCACCATCGACGAGCACTCACGCTTCCAGTCCAACTCGCTCGATCAGCTCAACTCGCGTCTCGCACAGATCCGCGAAGAGCAGCGTTCACGCATCGAGAACATCACTCGGAAGAACACCGCGACCAGCTATGTCGATGAGGCCAAGTTCATCATTGATCAGGAAGGACGCGTTCAGGACTTCCAACCACAGCCCGATCAGCTCTTGATCGAGCCCACCGTGATCGAGATCACCCCGGAAGAAGCGCAGCCGAGCAAGCCGATGGCTTCCAACAACTAATCCGACCCACACCAAGGCACCCGAAAAACACGGGACATCACCGCCCGAGGAGACATCCGGCTCCTCGGGCGGTTGCCGTATTTTGAACCTCGTATCGAGACATGAAAAACCCGGATCGTGCGAGCACGATCCGGGCCTGGGATGCTGGGCGAGCAACTTTCACGAGATATATCGGTGGAGATCACATCGCGTGATACCCAGCGTATCCACTCTCCAAGTCAGTTCCGACGTCGGCGAGACGCGATGACGCCGAACGCTGCGAACGAGATCATCCCTGCGGGTGTCGGAACAATAACGATCTGCCCGATCGTCTCCGAACCTGTCAGGCCCGGGTTGGTTGAGTTCACAAGACCCTGAAGGAACGTTCCGCCGGATGTGTCGAGGATCCCCGAGAGCGCGATCGTCTGGGCGAAGTTTGCGTCGCCGTTTGCGATCCAATCGTTCACGAGTGCTGTGACGTCCCACTCGTAGACCCCTGCGCCGAAGACTCCCGTGGTATCGACGACAGAAGCGCTTGTAATCTGGGTGCTTGCGAAGTCCTGATACGAGTCTGGGCCAGAGAACAACGACGGATCGATCGTGGTCCAGGGGTCTTGACTCAATGAGTGCACGGAGATGTCGAACGGGTTCTCTTCGCTCGAATCAGCGCCGAATCCGCCAGAGACGACCTCGATCCGGAAGATCGCGGACTCGACAGGGCCTGCGAATGAGGACCAATCGTAATCGTTGAACTCAAGATAGGTGTTCTCGTTGAACACGCCGAAGGGTTGGATCGTGGAGACCCGGTTGACAGCGCGGCCGTCATGATCGCCTCGGACTGCGGGGTCCATACTGAAGAACCCTGATGTCATGTAATCGCGATCGGTGTATACGCTCGTGCCTGCGATCAAGGGGGATGCGACAGCACCCAGGACAAGCATCGAGATGGTGAATCGTTGAGTTCTCATCTGGTTTCTCTCCTGCCAGATTGATTGAAACGTGGGTGATCCGGCGAACGAAATCCGGATCGACGCCCCATCTAATTGCAACTGAGTCTCAATTTCAACTTGATGTCATATTATTTCTCCCATGGGGATCTGAATTTGAAGGGCTCGCGTGCATCACCCTGTCAGGTCTGAATTTGCTTGCATGGGTGTGTTGGAATTGCTGTGATCGAGGGCTATCATCACGACCCATTACCCATAACGGGTCAATGAACAGAGGTGAAGATCATGCCTTACGAATGCCACTACACCGGAAAAAAGACCACTTCAGGCAACAAGAAGGCCTACGGCGGTGCGAAGATCAGCAAGGGCGGTTTCGGTCTCAAGACTACCGGGGTGACCAAGCGCACCTTTAAGCCCAACCTCCAGAAGGTCAATGTCGTCGTCACCAATGCGGACGGCTCGACGAGCTCCAAGAAGGTCTACGCCTCGGCGCATGCGATCCGCTCGGGTCTCGTTGAGAAGCCACTCAAGCGCAAGTATGGGTACACTCGTCAGCAGAAGCAGGCCGCAGAAGGCTGAGCACCTGTGTACTCAGGTTGAAGAAAGATCAAATACACCCCGTCGATCTCCGATGGGGTGTTTCGTTTTTGTCCCAAACCCTGTATACTAATAGGGTTCAGGCTCGTACAGGATGGATCCGACACAGGGAGGGCAAAGGATGCTCTGCGAATGCGGCAAGCATGAAGCGACAATCCACGAAGTCATCATCACCAGCGATAAACGCAAGGTGGAAAGACATTTGTGTGAGTTCTGCGCCCGGGAACAAGGCGTCAGCGCCGACCCATACATCCCCATCGATCAACTGATTTCTACAACAAACTACATCATGGGACAAGCGCTAACCCAGGCGCATCAGGGTGACCCAAGTCATCCCTCCCCAGATTCCAAACAGAACGCCACGGATCCTGATTCGACACGTACCAAGACGACCAAAGCACCTGCGAGTTGCGTAGGGTGCGGGTTGAGCTTTGCGCACTTCAAGAAGCACGGGCTCCTTGGGTGCCCCGCGTGCTACCAGACGTTCTGTGATCGGATCGGCCCAATGATCGAACGCGCCCACGAGGGTGGGTGCAACCACGTCGGAAAGGTGCCCAAACGAGCGCTGCACAACTGCAAATCCCACGGCGATCAATCGCGGATCGAATCGCTCCTCGGCGATGTCCGTCAGCGTGAAGAACGCCTCGAGACCCTTCGTCAGCGACTCGCCAAGTCGATCCATGACGAGGAGTACGAGCAGGCTGCGATGCTCCGCGACGAGCTCACCCGATTGACGACGCTCGCGAGTTCCGAGATCGAGGCGAGGCCGATGAGCGGCACCCCGACACAGAGCATGAACCCGACAGAGGGCTGATCACGCTCACTCGCTGCGACAAGGACGCATCATGCAGCAAGCAGCATTTGCAAACAACGCGGAATGGCTTAAGGGCATCGGGAATGCCTGCGATGTCGTGATGTCATCACGCGTCCGACTCGCACGCAATATTGCGGGGTTCCCCTTCACCCCGCAAGCATCCCGTATCGATCGTGCCCAGATCCTCGAAGCGTGCAAATCGCGCATCCTCAACATGAATACCCAGTCGAGCACCCGATTCCTGTGGATGGATCTGCACAAGGTGCAACGAGAGGATCGTGACCTGCTCGTTGAACGCCAACTCATGTCGCGCCAGCACGCACGTGGCAAGCTCTCCGATGGGCAGGGCGGGCTTGACGAGCCCCGTGGCGTCGCGATCCTCGTCCCAGATGAACGCGTGAGCATCATGATTAACGAAGAGGATCACATCCGACTCCAGGCGATGAAGTCAGGACTCGCGCTCAACGCGTGCCTGAACGAAGCCAACGAGTTCGATGACCTGATCGAGGATGGGATTGACTACGCGTACCACCCCCGATTCGGGTACCTCACAGCGTGTCCCACGAATGTCGGGACAGGGCTGCGTTTGAGCGTGATGATGCATCTGCCGGGCCTGAAAATGACCGGTGAAATCGAGAAGGTCCGCCGTGCAGCGCGGGACATGGGTTTGGCCGTCCGGGGTTTTTACGGCGAGGGTTCGGAATCACCCGGCGAGTTCTATCAGGTCTCCAACCAGACCACACTGGGCAAATCCGACGACATGATCCTCCGCGAAATGGAGCAGGACATCATCCCCAAGATCGTCGGATACGAACGCACCGCGCGTCAAAGCCTCTTAAAAAACAGGCGGGAAGTTGTCGAAGACCAAATTTGGCGAGCGCTGGGCACCCTCCGTTACGCACGATCGATGAAAACCGATGAAGCAATGGAGCTCCTGAGTCTGGTCCGGTTTGGTGTCATGTGCGACATGATTCAGGATCTCTCGATCGAGACAATCCACACACTCCTGCTCTCGACCCAGCCAATGCATCTGCAACGGACCCTTGGGCAAGCGTTAACCCAACAGCAGCGCCGCCAAGCACGCGCGGAACTGATCCGCCGAAAACTCTCACCTGTTGAATCAACTACACAAGGTGACCGTGAGCTGAATCAGGATGAGCACTGATCAGATAAAGCATGATGTCTTTGTTTGGCCTCCTAATGACGCGCCGATCACGCCGCCGCCACTCCCCCACAATCCAAAGAACACACCATCCCCGTTACATGCGATGATCGACTCGATCGAGACCGATCTGCTCGGGCGGATCGGGTTGTCATTCGATCGATGGGCACAACGGACAAACTGGCGTCCTGATTCGCCAGATCGGTACTGCTGGAGATGCGCCGGGAGCGTGGGATCTCACGAGCAGGACGGCGAGGGGTGCGCGACGTGCCGAAAGACAAAGCTCCCTTGGGATCGTGCGATGCGTCTGAGCGCCTACAACGATGAGATCCGCCGTGAAGTCCTCGCACTCAAGTTCGCGGCCTGGCGTCCGGGCGGACTGGCACTCGGTAAATATCTCGGCGAACTGATCCAAACCCAGGTTGAGCGCGCCAACGTCCAGCCCGAGCAGGTTCGCATCGTCCCGATCCCGATGCACCCGCTGCGACGAATCCGCCGAGGGATCGATCACACGCTCGTGCTCGCGCGAAGTGCATCAAATGAGTCGGGGTTCGAACTCTCCAAAGCGCTCCGAGCCAGGTACCGCCCCGAGCAGGTCGGATTGTCCGCAACCGCGAGGGCGCGGAATGTGAAACATGCCTTCAAGACGCGTCCCCGGATCCTGAGGGCAGATCGAGCCCGGAATCAGGATCTCAATCGGGTATGGGTGTTCATTGATGACGTCCGGACAACAGGTGCGACGTTCACCGCGGCGTGTAAAACGCTCAAACGGGGACTTCGCGCAGAATCCAAGGACTCAAAAAACGATCAGCTTTGGATTTGCTCTGTTGGGGTCACACAGAGTCAGGATCGGCGCGAAGTTGACGTAAAACCTTGAGAAACTGGGCGATATAGAGGACACTGACACGCCCCAAACAGTTTTAGATGATCAGATGTACAGGAAACTTGAGAAATTGAACAAGATGTTTGCCTTCCTTGTTTGACAATGCGAGGATGCGGTCTATGCTTTCCCCCGCCACCAAGAACGGCGGCAACGACAAATCGAGCTTGATGCTCGAACGAGTCGGCCTCTTTGACAAGTGAACAGTTGGGTCCACCGCGAGAATGTGAGACTTTCAAACCGATGCACAATCGGGTCCTTGACGGGACACTTGAAAGTCTAACAGAAATGTTGATGGGTCAGTTTCACAGCTGAACCATCGTTCACATTCTTGTGCTAGTGGATGCCCCAATTTTTATTGGACAATCACTAAGAGTGATGAACGCTTCCGAGACTAGCCGTCTCGGACACATGAGAACTTGTTCTTGTGTGAAATGACCAACCCGCACCGCCTCCTTTGGAGCACGGGCGGGAATAGTCGGATCGGCTTCTTTTGATGCGAATCGGTGTTCTTCGGAACGCTGTGCAACAATAAATCAATTGAAGAGTTTGATCCTGGCTCAGATTGAACGCTGGCGGCATGGCTAAAACATGCAAGTCGAACGATCCCTTCGGGGAGAGTGGCGAAAGGGCGAGGAATAGAATCGAATGTACCCCAAGGTGGGGGATAGCCTCTGGAAACGGAGGGTAATACCCCATGTGCTCTACGGAGGAAAGGTTTACCGCCTTGGGAGCAGCGATTCTCCTATCAGGTAGTTGGTGAGGTAACGGCTCACCAAGCCGAAGACGGGTAGCGGGTGTGAGAGCATGACCCGCCGCATCGGGACTGAGACACTGCCCGGACTCCTACGGGAGGCTGCAGTAACGAATCTTCCGCAATGGGCGAAAGCCTGACGGAGCAATGCCGCGTGTGGGATCAAGCATCTTCGATGTGTAAACCACTGTCAGGGTCTAGGAATACTGACCAGACCCAGAGGAAGGGCCGGCTAATTCAGTGCCAGCAGCCGCGGTAATACTGAAGGCCCGAGCGTTAATCGGAATCACTGGGCTTAAAGCGTACGCAGGCGGACTTGTAGGTATTTTGTGAAATCCCACGGCTTAACCGTGGAACTGCAGAGTAAACCACAAGTCTTGAGACATGTAGGGGTCAGTGGAACGATGTGTGGAGCGGTGAAATGCGTAGATATACATCGGAACGCCAATGGCGAAGGCAGCTGACTGGGCATGTTCTGACGCTCAGGTACGAAAGCGTGGGTAGCGAACGGGATTAGATACCCCGGTAGTCCACGCCGTAAACGATGCACACTAGATCGTGGTATCTCTCATGATTTCACGGTCGAAGGTAAACTGGTAAGTGTGCCGCCTGGGGAGTACGGTCGCAAGGCTAAAACTCAAAGGAATTGACGGGGGCTCACACAAGCGGTGGAGCATGTTGCTTAATTCGAGGCAACGCGAAGAACCTTACCTGGGCTTGACATGTATGGATTAGCTCTTGGAAACAAGAGTGACGCCCTTGGGTGGAACATACACAGGTGCTGCATGGCTGTCGTCAGCTCGTGCTGTGAAGTGTCGGGTTAAGTCCCTTAACGAGCGCAACCCCTATCGTTAGTTACTAACGCGTTATGGCGAGGACTCTAGCGAGACTGCCGGTGTCAAACCGGAGGAAGGTGGGGATGACGTCAAGTCCTCATGGCCTTTATGCCCAGGGATGCAAACGTGCTACAATGGTACGGACAAAGCGATGCGATACCGCGAGGTGGAGCAAATCGCAAAAACCGTGCCCCAGTTCGGATAGCAGGCTGAAATTCGCCTGCTTGAAGCCGGAATCGCTAGTAATCGCGTATCAGCTACGACGCGGTGAATACGTTCCTGAGCCTTGTACACACCGCCCGTCACGTCATGGAAGCTGCTAGTGCCCGAAGTCACCTCGTTTCAGGGGTGCCTACGGCAAGAGTGGTGACTGGGACGAAGTCGTAACAAGGTAGCCGTAGGAGAACCTGCGGCTGGATCACCTCCTTTCTAAGGGATTTCCTTAGACTCGATTGAAACGGAACCAAGATCGGAACCGTACCGGTGAGAACCGGATCGAGATCCCATGAGCACACTCTCGCCCGCCATCAACTGATCTCTCGCGAGGTTCAGTCGGCGGATAATGGCTTGGTAACAAGTCGTGAAGATGGACCCAACTGTTCACCGGTCAAAGGCCGATGAAAAACCTGCACGCAAGTGCAGGTTTTTTCGTGCGCGCA
>SPJK01045056.1_pt1 | contig 17698 bp, 9 predicted proteins | sample 3741771 | NCBI WGS metagenome assembly SPJK01 (sample SAMN10925997, study PRJNA522277) | cold seep metagenome | isolation source: Elba SIP-enriched marine methane seep metagenome, extraction at timepoint T2 | place: Italy: coast of Elba, Mediterranean Sea
ACAACGGTTGATTACACGATCACAGTAACGAACCAAGGACCATTCGTGGCCACGGGAGTAGTTGCTAATGATCAATTGCCAAGCGGATTGCAGTATGTAAGCCACACAGGTGGTGACTACAACCCAGCAACTGGTGATTGGAATGTGGGTACCCTTGAAGTGGGTGAATCGCAAGTATTGACCATTACTGCTCTTGTATTGGCATCTGGCGAATACGTCAACTGCGTTGAAATTACTGAGACTGATCAGGAGGACATCGACTCTACACCTGATAATGGTATCGGTAACGACGAAGACGACGAAGATTGTGAACCAATCGATCCAGAACCAGTAGTTGACCTCGAACTAGAGAAGACGTCCTCTAACCTAGTAGTGAATGCTGGCCAGGTGATCACCTTCACCCTTGAAGTGACCAACCAAGGACCTAGCACAGCTACTGGTGTAACGGTAGATGAGATGCTGCAAAGCGGCTTCACTTACGTAGGCTCTGATGCTACGCAAGGCTCTTACGATGCGAATAGCGGCATCTGGACCATCGGTACGATGGCAGAAAGCGCTACCGAAACCTTGGTTATCGAGGTGATCGTAGAAGGCGAAGGCGACCACTGTAACGAAGCTTCTGTTGCTACGGTATTCGAAACAGATTTCGATTCAACACCAGGCAACGAAGTAGACACGGATGGCGACGGCGAAATCGAAGACGATCCAGGCGATGAAGACGACGGCGACGGCGTTTGTATCACAGTTCGCTGTGACATCGAAGGTGAGTTGATCAGCCAAGGCCCATGCCAAGACAGTGGCAGCACGGATCCTGACGACGACGTATTCGAAGCAACTGTAATTGTAGAAGGAATTGCTGTAGGCGAATCTGCTCGCTGGCGCTTCCTGAACTATACTGAATTGAATGTACCTGGTGGCTTCCCTTACGGAGTGCCAGTAACAGTAGAACTTCCGGTAGTCGATGTGAATATCGAACTGGTAGTCGTGGATGTTGACTTCCCTGGCTGTTTAGATGCCTTTGAAGTTCTGCCTCCAGAGCCTTGTTCTTTCGACTGTGTGATCTTCGAATTGGATATCGATGAGTTCCGTTGCTTCGACAACGAGACACCATTCGATAACAGCGACGATCAGTTCTTCTTCGAACTGGCTGTGGAAGATGCACAAGACGGCACGACTTGGTCGGCTTATGTAAATGGTGACTTGGTTGTTTCTGGTCAGACTTACGGAATGAGCCCAGAAATTGGCCCATACCCACTGTTTGACGGCGACGGCAACTTGATTACCTACACCGTATACGTTGAAGATGACGTGCGCGAAGATTGTAACCTAACGGAAACCTTCACGCCTCCATTCGAAGACGGATGTGCAGAAGACGAGTGTTTGATCTCGTTCGACGGTGAAGCGGTATGCCACGACAATGGTACACCATCTGATCCTAGCGATGACTACTACACCATTGAAGGTGTGATCAATGCGATCAATACACCTGCAGGCAGCCCAGGCTGGTCCGCTGAAGTGGAAGGAGAAGAGTTGTCAGGTGATTACGGTGACCCAGTAAGCTTCGGGCCTTACGCTCAGAATGAAGTGATCAACTTCTACATCTTCGACGCGGGTACGAGCACTGGACAGTGTCAGTTGACCTTCGAAATCGAGACTGGTGGTTCTTGCTCTGACGTTTGCGACATTGACGCAACGGTAGTAGGCGAAATACTGTGTAGCGATAACGGAACGGGTACCAACCCGAATGACGACACCTTCTCAGCTGTGGTTGATGTAGACGGCTTCAATGCAGGCGGAACCTGGACGGCTACCGATACCCGTGGTAACACCTGGAGCGGTAACTACACGGACGACTTTGAATTCGGACCTTACAACATCTTAGGCACGCCGGGCGAAAACGTGGTCATTATGATCGCTGCGACCGATAACCCTGAATGTGTAACGGTTGTTCAGATCCTCGCTCCGGAAACTTGTTCTACTGATTGTGAACTGACTGTTGACTTAACGGCGGTTCCATACTGCCACGACAGCGGAACACCAAGCGATCCTTCTGATGATGTGTACTACTTCACTATCCAGGCAACTGGTAGTAATGTTGGTAGTGGCTGGGTAGCTACCGATCCATTCGGTGGCAACTATGCTGGTGCTTACGGAGAGAACGTACAAATCGGTCCTTACAGTAACTTTGGCGCAGCCTCGTTTGAACTCACGGTAACCGATTCGGATAATCCGACTTGCGGTGAAGCTAGCGTGACGATCACGCCACCAGATGCCACTTGCTCCAATGAATGCAGCTTGAATATCGAAGTGATCTCTATCTACTGTGATAACAACGGTACAGATACCGATCCTAGCGATGACGTATACTATGCTTACGTGAACATCAGTGGCCAGAATGCTTCCTTCAACGGTTGGAATACCGATGATGACGGCTTCAATGACAATGGTGGATTCTACGGCATGTACGAATTCGGACCATATCCGATCAGTGGTGGCAACCATACCATTAGCATCGTAGATGCTGACGATGATGATTGCACAGCTTCAATCACGATTGAAGCTCCGGATACTTGCTCTGACGGCTGTGAGCTTGAGGCTCAAGTCGGACCAGCAGTATGTGACGATAACGGTACTCCGAATGATCCTTCTGACGATACCTATACCTTCAGTGTAACAGTAACGCCTAGCGGAGACTTCTCGGCAACAGGATGGCGTATCGTACTGGGTGGCGGACAATTTGCTCCTGGTGGTGCCTATGGCGAAGCAGTAGTGCTTGGACCATACAACATCGCTGACGGACTCCTTGAACTGCGCCTGGCTGATAATGCTGACCTGAGCTGTCGCACGGATATCGAGGTACATCCTCCAGCTCCATGCTCTGACGGCGGTGAGATCTGCGAAATTGAAGCAGTATACAATGTATCAAGCTTCAGCGACGGTGGTACGCCACTTGATCCAACAGATGATACCTACTGTGTAGATGTATTCGTAACAGGTAACAGTGCAGCCAGCGGCAGCTGGACGATCGAGATCAACGGACAGATGCAAACCTATCCGTACAACCAGCAGGTTACTATCTGCGGTATCTCGGCCAACGAAGACTTCTCTGGTCAGGTAACTGACTCGGAAGATCCGAACTGTACAACCACCATCCGCGCGCCACAGCAAGCGATCCTCGGTGATTTCGCCTGGATTGATGCAGACTGTGACGGTATCCAGGATCCAGGCGAAGCGCCACTTCCTGGTGTGACGGTGATGCTATCTGGTGTAACCATGATGGGTGATCAGGTAACTGCTACCGCAGTCACCAACGATGAAGGCATGTACTTGTTCGTGGGCTTGGCTCCTGGACAATACAAGGTGACCTTTGTTGAACCTGCTGGTTACGAATTCGCTCCGGCGAACGAAGGCATCGAGAATGAACTGGATAGTGACGCAGATCCAAACATGGATGGCATGACGGAAACCGTGATGTTGATGGCTGGTGAAGCTGATGTATCACTTGATGGTGGCTTCTGTGAGATCGCTGACTGTATCTTGAATGCAGACATCACTAACGAAGCTTGTGATAACAATGGTACGGTTGATGATGAATCTGATGATACCTTCACCTTCGACCTCACGGTTATGGGTGCAACGGGCACTTGGTCTGGTACCGATAACTTCGGCAACCCAGTAACAGGTACATTTGATCAGGTGGCTACTTACGGTCCTTACCCAGCAAATGATGAAGATGTAGTCTTCAATATTACGGCTGATAACGACCCAAGTTGTACGATCGTAATCTATGTGCAGAACACAGGACCATGCTCTGTTGGACCTCCGTGTACGGTGAATGCCGAGATCTTAAGCATCGAATGTATCGACGACGAGACCTTCGAAGTTAGCTTCCAGGTGACTGGAGAGAACGGTAGTGTAGGTTGGTTCGCTACGGATAGCGAAGGCAACTTATTCTCTGGCTTCTACGGAGATATTGTAGTCGGAACCTACTCAACAGATGTTGCTGACCCAATCATTTTGACGATTGGCGACCTGGCCGACCAGGACTGCAGCACGACCTTAGAGATCGACGTGCCAGTATGTGGCGGCGACCTGATGGTTGAGTGTCCTACGACGAACCACTTCTGCCCTGTACTGGAGGAAGACATTATGCTCTACCTCACCGATCCGTTCGAATGTACCGGTACAGTAGTTATAACAGAACCAGAAGTATCTGGTGGTTGTAGCGCTGATGGATACACCGTTACGGTTGAGTTGACTACGATCGACGGGGTAGTAATTGCTACTATTCCTGACGGAGAACCAATGGTGATCGAAGGCGTAGAAGTAGGTGACTACTTCATCCGCTACACCGTTACCGATGCTTGTGGTGAAACCGTAACGACGCTATGTCGCATCCGCGTGGCGGACATCGACGAGCCGGTTGTGGTGTGTAACCTCGCCTTGAGCGTTCAGTTGGGTGGATATGGCCTAGGCCGCGTCTACACAACGAGCATTAACAACGGTAGCTACGATAACTGTGGTATCGCCGAGATCGAAGTACGCCGCCAGTTTGTGCGCGATCCGTTCAGCTGCGACGAAATGGACGAGCCATTCTGGAGCGATTGGGGACCATTCGTGGACTTCAACTGCTGCGATGCTGACCAATACGTACTGGTTGAAATGCGCGTCACGGACGTACACGGTAATACGAACATGTGCTGGTTGAATGTACTGGTGGAAGATAAGACTGCACCATACTGCACCGGCCTGGAGGATGAGACAGTGAGCTGTGACGAACTCCCAGCGAACTTCGATCCATTTGATACAGATGAATTGGCTGTCCTATTCGGTATGCCTGATGTAATCGACAACTGTACGGCTGATGCCATCGAACTAGACCCAGTAGTAGAACTGGATGGTCAGGGCAACGGTACGATCACACGTCGTTTCCAAGCTATCGATGCGGTAGGTAATCTATCGATGACTACTTTCGAACAAGTGATCACTATTGAAAACTGCACGAATGGTCTGCAGATTGGTAACGAAGGCATCAATGCCGGAGAGAACATCATCGACCAATTCAACCAGGGCGACCGCGTAGCCTTGTTCCAGAACTTCCCGAACCCTGCTGGTACGGAAACGGTAATTCCGTTCTACTTGCCTCAGGATGGTGATGTGATCCTGGAAATCCGCGACGGACAAGGACGCCTCGTTGAAGTAGTAAGAGGTAATTACCCAATGGGTGAGAACCAGGCAGTGATCAATGTGAGCAAACTACCAAGTGGCTTGTTCTTCTACACCTTGCGCTTTGGCGACGAACAGCTGAGCCGTAAGATGATGATTGCAAAATAGTCTCAGAACATATGATGAGGGCCGCCGGTGGGTCCAACTGACCCACCGGCCACCTCTCTTACCACAGAATGGTATCAGGTATGTAGTACTTGGTACTTAGACCAAGCAGCAACTTTAGAGTAGTTAATAGTCTCTGTACTCTTTACTATGTACTTAGTACCGTAAGCTTGGAGGCGAGACTAGATGATTATCAAAGACGGAAGCTGCAAGCTTACGTAAGTTATAGTCCCACAACAAAAAGAGCCGCTCGGGCAAGGATCCGGGCAAGAATGGTATATTAAGGAGAATGTAGAAAAGCCCTGCTTGCTCAGCAAGCGGGGCTTCTTTATTTGAGAATGGACTTTTTTAGGATATAGGAATTGGGGATTAGGGTTTAGTGGTAGGATAGGATGTAGGTTTATCAGTCATAGCTTACCTGTCTTCTAATACCCACAACCTAATCCCTAAAACCTAAAACCTATCTTACTCCTCCATCGCGGCTTGTTTAACAGCTTGCGCCACCTTCCAGGCTACTTGTTCGTCGAGGGTGGGAGGGATAACCTGCTCCGCAGTTGGTGTACGCACATAGTCTGCAATTGCATTGGCGGCAGCTAGTTTCATGGCAGGCGTGATTCGCTTGGCCCTGGCATCAAGAGCACCTCGAAAGATGCCGGGAAAACCGAGCACGTTGTTGATTTGGTTAGGCAGGTCACTTCTACCGGTGCCGACAATAGCAGCGCCTCCAGCATGCGCCTCATCGGGCATGATTTCAGGGTCGGGGTTAGCCATCGCAAAAACGATAGCATCGGAAGCCATAGTCTGGATATCTTCCTTCGTCAATAAATTACCTACACTGACCCCAATAAATACATCAGCACCACCTAAGGCATCACGTAGGTCGCCTTGTACATTGTTCGGATTGCTAAAGAACAACACTTCTTTCTTAGCCGAATTAAGATCCGTTCGATCACGATGGATCGTCCCCTTACTATCGCACATGATGATATCCTTCACGGGAATGCAACGATCGCCACTTCCGTGATCGACACAGCGCAATAACCTGGCGATGGCGATTCCGGCTGCGCCGGCTCCGTTGATTACCACCTTGAGATCCTTCAGTTCTTTTCCAACCACCTTAGCGGCATTGATGAGGCCGGCCAGGGTTACTATCGCGGTCCCGTGCTGATCGTCATGGAAAACCGGTATGCCAAGGTCTTGCAAGCGCTCTTCAATCTCGAAACTACGGGGCGCAGAAATATCCTCCAGGTTAACCCCGCCAAATACGGGAGCGATTAAACGAACGGTCTCGATGATCTTCTCCGGATCCTGGCTGTCAATGCAGATCGGGAAGGCATCAATGTTGGCAAAGCGCTTAAACAATAGTGCTTTGCCCTCCATCACAGGGATCGAGGCAGCAGCGCCGATATTCCCTAAGCCTAACACAGCCGAACCATCGCTTACGATGGCTACCGTGTTGGATTTAATGGTGTACTCCCAAACCGCTTCGGGGTCCTTGGCGATCTCCAGGCAAGGTTCGGCCACGCCTGGAGAATAGACAAGCGATAGGTCATTCTTCGTCCGCACATCGAGTTTGGGTACAATGCGGATTTTACCCTTCAGGTGCTTGTGTAAAACAAGTGACTCCTTATAATAATCCATCTATTGGTTATTTGATTTGCATGATTGATTTAGGCCATGGGTTTATTGCTCCAGCTTGATCTCAGTATTTACCTGTATGTCGCCGTGAAGGGTACGATGCACCGGGCACTTATCTGCTATTTCTTTCAAGCGGGCAACCTGCGCTTCATCTAGCTCACCCTCCACTTCGATAAGACGATCGAAATGATCAATCTTACTACCATCCAACTCTACCTGTTCCATGTCGGTAGCATAATCCTTGCGGTGACTCAAATGCACACGGACTTCGGCCAGATCCCATTTTTTGCGCCTGGCATACATCTGCATGGTCATAGCTGTACAAGCCCCCAGGCCTGCTGCTACGAGCTCGTAGGGTGTTGGACCAAAATCATTGCCGCCAATCGACTCGGGCTCATCGGCCGTCATCTGATGATGACGCACCATGACCTCCGTAGTGAAGCCTTCATGGCCCAGGCGTACGGCCACGTCTTTCTGTCGCCGAAACTCTTCCTTTGAGGGCAATTGAATATACCGCTTGACCCAGCTAGCAATCATTTCACCTACATAGTGAGAATCTTCCTTTCGAGTGAGTAAGTGATCGGCGCCATCCAGACTGACGAAGCTCTTCGGATGGCGGGCAGCGTGGTAGATCTGTGCGGCATTCTCCACCGGTACGGTCAGGTCTTGCGGTGAGTGTAAAATGAGCAAGGCTTTGCCCAGGTTTCGGATCTTCTCTTCTTGCCGGATTTCTTTTATGTCATCTAAGAACTGCTTCTTCACACGGAAAGGGCGGCCACCAATATTGACCTCAGCTTCTCCGGCCGCTTCGATTTCTTCCAGGCTTTCGGTTAGCAAATGACTGACATGCTCAGGCTCATAAGGAGCTCCAATCGTTGTGACGGCCTCCACATCGGGTAGTCGGCTGGCCGCGCACAATACCGCAGCACCACCAAGCGAATGCCCGATCAAGAGTTTTGGTGTTTGGTAGTTGGTGGCTAAAAACTCCGCCGCCGATACCAGGTCATCTACGTTTGAGGTGAAGTTAGTATCTGCAAAATCGCCCTCACTATCCCCCAAGCCGGTAAAATCGAAGCGTAACACCGCGATACCAGCCAGATTCAAGGCTCGGCTAATCGTCCGGACAGCCGTCAGGTTCTTATTGCAAGTGAAGCAATGCGCAAACAAGGCATAGGTGTGTGGGAGCTGATTAACAGGTAGTTCCAAACGAGCAGCTAGCTCGTGGCCCGCTGCATTGGTGAAGGTGATTTTTTTGGCAGGCATATCAGTTCAAATAATTTAGTTAAGAGCATGTTTAAATATTTCCTGATGAGCCACAATCGAGATGAAATTTGTCCAGTCAAGGCAAATTTTGCAGTCGAATGCGGTCGATTCGGCGAAAAATTTAACGCAGGATGGACGAATTTGGGCCGATTTAAGGCCATTGAGGAGATTTTAAACATGCTCCAAAATAGTGGATCAAGCGATCTGGCTTTTCAGACTCCTTTGTTCGCTCGTGGGACTTTCCTTTTACTACCGGCTATTGGCAGTTTTTAATCCCCATCTGCTGCGGCGGTCAGTAAGGTTTCCTCCCGATGATCTTCTTACTCTGCTTACCATTGGTAATAGTATAATAATGCCCTCACTTCCAGGGAGGGTGTTGTGAAAGTCGTATTGACTTGTCTGAATCTGGACAAATTGAACGACTTAGTTGGACTTTTGGCAAAACCGAAAGTCGTAGGGGGAGACCTGACGACCCCATCTGTACGGTGGTAGAAGGTAGAGCGAATTGCCCAAATAGACAAAGCGAGCAATTTCCAAGATGGCTATTGATTGCCGATTTTGGACATTGGATTTTGATCCCGCTACCTTTTGCCAAAGGCCCAGCGAAGAAACGCTGGTAGCACCTCCGACCAGGTAGCAGGCTCATGTCGGCCACCCTCTACTTCCAGGTACTTGATATCCTGCTCCGTCTGATATCCTTTCTCTTTTAGAATGGCAACGAGATCCAAGGTGTCGTCGATCGCATCAATCACCCCGTTCTTGTTTCGATCGCTTGTTTCATCGGCAGTCCCGGCCTGAAACCAAAACCGCAAACCAGGCCGCATGTCCTCTTGAGTAAACTGCGTATGGATAATCCGATTGGCGTCGGGTTCCTCTTTGTCAAAGGCTTCAGATCGCCACCATAAGGAACCGGAAAACACCCCGACAATGCCAAATTGCTTAGGATTGCGCCATACGAGATCTAAGGCCGATAGTCCACCGAGAGAAAAACCAGCAAAGGCGCGTTGCGACGCTTTGTGACTGATGGAATAATTTTCTTCCAGATAGGGTAGCAACTCCTGCAAAACAAAAGCTTCGTGCTTGGGAGCCAAATCACCCCGCTTGGCATAATCAGCTTGACCAGCGGTGCCGTATTCTCGAATCCGTCGTTTATTGGCGTGGATGCCTACCAGAATGAAGCGAGGCAATTCACCCTCCGACCACCACTTCGACAATCGTTCTTGCAAAGACATCTGTCGAATATCCTGCCCGTCATTGAAACAAACCAGCGGTAGCGGAGTGCTTCCCCCTTGTTTAGGGGCGTAGATATCAACGAGCACCTTTCTTCCAAGCGATTGACTATCAAGCTCCAAAGAGGAAAAACGAAGAGCAAAGTGTTTCCTTGTCGCCATGGGTAAGGAGCGCAGAAAGGTAAAAAGGCGACTGAAATTAGGTATCGGCACAGTTCTGTATCGCAGAAAAATTAACTTTTCGAGTTTGTCTTTCAAATAGTAAGCTAAACGGTTCATTTTAAGTGTGCTAACTATTTGAAAGACTTAAAAAGTCGCAAATTAAGTTTTCAAGTAGGACTACTCAGAATTAATTCCGCAAAGAAAGCAGAATTTTTTTTCCAAGAAAAGGCGCTTTTATCTTGGTGTTGCTATTTGCTCACAAAATTTAAATATTCCTTCGGGTTGTTTTTGTGATAAAAATTTGGATAGAGGTTTTTTAAATCCTTGTAAACCAAATAAATAACTTGCACCAGAAGGGGAAAGGTCTTAATTTTGTATTGTTTTTGTAAAAAATACACTAAGCGTGCAGGAACAACATATTCGCTTTTACTCCCACCATGTGGGCCGCGACATCGAAATGCTCGTCTTTGGCGATCGTGGTTACCCGGTTGTTTTGTTTCCAACGACAATGGGGCGCTACTATGAATGCAAAGACTTTCTCCTCTTGGACTCAGTACGTTGGTACATAGAACAAGGGCTGGTACAGATTTACTGTCCGGATAGCATCAATTCGGAAAGCTGGTACAACAAACAGCTTCATCCGGCGGATAAGGTGCGCAACCATATCCAGTATGACCGCTTCCTCAGTGAGGAGTTGGTGCCTCAGTTGCAAGCCAAATCGGGTACTGGGAAAGTGGCTGTAGCAGGGCCAAGTTTTGGTGGATACCATGCGGCAAATTTTGCCTTTCGTCACCCTTCACAAGTAAGTCACTTGTTTAGCATGAGTGGTGCGTTCGACATTAAGTCGTTCCTGGACGGCCATTATGATGAGAACGCGTATTTCAATAACCCAATCGATTACCTACCCGATGCAAATGACCCACACCTGTGGCAAATGAACATTGTTCTGGGAACGTCGGAGTGGGATATATGTCTTGAACCTAACCAACGCATGTCCGGTATTTTACACGGCAAAGGAATCAACCACTGGCTTGATATCCGCGGTTGGGTGAAACACGATTGGCCATTGTGGCGGGAAATGTTCCCCCATTATTTGAGTCTCTTGTAGTAGATTCTTTAGTCTGATCCTTATCTTAAAATCCTTCAGCGAAAAATCAAGCAGGCGTTATGAAAAAAATTGGCATTCTCTTCGGTCAGGAACGTTCTTTCCCACACGCTTTCATTGAGCGTGTCAACAGTAAAGGTGAAAAGGATATTATTGCGGAAGCTGTGTCCATCGATAAGGTGATGCAGGGGGAAGGTAATGGTTATGCAGTGATCATCGATCGCATTTCTCAGGATGTACCCTTTTACCGGGCTATGTTGAAAAATGCGGCGGCTACCGGTACAGCAGTTATCAACAATCCATTCTGGTGGAGTGCTGATGAGAAGTTCTTCAACAATGTACTTTGTGTGACGGAGATGGATGTACCAGTCCCTAAGACGGTACTCCTGCCAAGTAAGGATCATCCGGAGGATACTTCCGGCGATTCTTTCTCCAATCTGGCTTATCCAATGGATTGGGAAGGCATCTTCAACTATATCGGGTTTCCTGCCTTCATGAAGCCACACGCCGGCGGTGGATGGAAGCATGTATACCCACTGGACAATGCCAATGAGTTTTTCGAGAAATATGCAGAGACGGGCCAGTTGGTGATGATGCTTAAGGAAGCCATTGAATTCGACAGCTACTTCCGCTGTTACGGTATTGGTGGCAAATATGTGCGTATCATGGATTACGAGCCACGCAACCCGCACCACCTGCGCTATGCAGCTAAGCACGACGTATCGGATGAACTGCGTGCACAAATGGAAGAATTGGTGTTGCGCATCTGTCGCGGACTAGGCTACGACTTCAATACTGTCGAATTTGCTGTTCGGGACGGTGTGCCTGTGGCCATTGATTTCTGCAACCCTGCACCGGATGCCGACATTAACTCTGTCGGACCGGAAAACTTTGAATGGGTCGTAGAAACGGCCGCGACCTACGCAATCGAACGGGCTAAAGCGCAAAAAGAAGGAACCACCAACCTGACTTGGGGTGACTTTATGAAGCGCGCTGTCGGCTAGGTGGCGAAAACAGAAAAACTGTTAGGAAAAACATACGAATGCAGGCCGAGCGCCTGCATTTTTTTCCTTACTTTGTTCCGAAGCACATGCGCTAGCTCCTCGTCAGCCCTACTCATATTACCTTAAGATCCAACATGCCTGCCCTGCTCTAACAACCATTGTTAGGTAGGCTTGTTTTTAGTTGGCGTGGATGAATGAACACTGAATGTGTAGCTTTTGTACCCTGAAGACGACTACAAACTTGAGAAAACGATCTATGAAAAAGGCTCGATTAGCCATACTGGACATGTACGACAATACCCCGAATCAGGGGATGCGTTGTATACAAGATATAGTAGCCCGCTTTGCCCGGGATCTGGATGCTAAGCTCTATGACGTTCGTGGACGTGCGGAGGTGCCAGGCATGGAATACGATATGTATCTGTGTACTGGCGGACCAGGGGATCCTCGCGAGGGTGATGGGAACTGGGACGCCAAGTTTTATGCCTGGCTACAAGCCGTATGGACTTGGAACTTGCATCAAGAGCGCAAAAAGAAAGTGTTTTTTATCTGCCATTCATTCCAAATGGCTGTATTGTATTTCAACTTAGCGGAAGTGACCAGCCGGCAGTCTATGTCGTTTGGCACCTTTCCTGTTCATAAGACGGTCCACGGGGTGGATGAAGAGCTGTTTGAAGGCTTGAATAACCCATTTTGGGCGGCTGATTTCCGTTACTATCAAGTCGTTGAACCAGATGTGGAGCGTTTTGCTGAACTGGGCGCAGAAATCCTGGCTTTGGAAAAGATTCGTCCGCATGTACCCTTGGAACGTGCGATCATGGCGATTCGCTTTTCACCTGACATGATGGGGGTTCAATTCCATCCGGAGGCCGACCCACAAGGTATGATCGCTCACTTCATCGATGAAGAACGCCGTCGGACGATTATGGAGCGACACGGAGCCGAAAAATACCATCGTATGTTGGCCGACCTACGCAACCCGCGTCGCATTGCGCATACCTACGATGTGATCCTGCCTGCCTTTCTTCAGAACGCAATAGAGTCTTGCGGTGAAGAAGCATTAGTTGGTTAGAAGTGTTTGAGTTTAAAGGTGTAAGGGTGTAAAGGTTTGTCTAGATTTTCCGTGCACACTTACACTTTTGCACACTTACACATTTACACTTTGCTACCTTCGAACCTTTCCCTCGAATAAAGCTTATCTTTGGCAAACATTTTTGTACTAAGATGTTTAAATATTGGGCATCTTAGCGCAAATTTGTGTACCCCAATTTTAGCCATCGAATAGCAATAAGAAATGAGTGATTTTTCGTTCATAGCCAACGCACATCCAGACTATATCGAAAACCTGTACGAGCAATATCGTCAGGACCCAGAGAAAATTGAGGAAAGTTGGAGTAGCTTTTTTAAAGGCTACGAATACGCTAGTGATAATGGGAATGGACAAAGTGCGGAGAGCGCAGGTATCCCCCTGGATCAAATTGGTAAAGAATTAAGGGTGCTGGCCCTGATTAAGGCCTATCGTGACCGCGGGCACCTTTTATCCACTACTAATCCAATTCGGCAACGCCGCGACCGTCAGCCAATGGTTAACCTAGAAGACTTTGGCCTAGAGGAAGCGGACCTAAAGACCGTCTTTTTCTCTGGCCGGGAGATCGGCCTGCAGAATGCTACCCTGGAGCAGATCATTGCCCGCTTAAAGGAAGTATATGCCGGTAATATTGGCTTCGAATACCACCATATCGCTAACCGCCTGAAGCGCCGCTGGATGCGTACCCGTATCGAGGCGCACCAGCCTGGACAGGACTACGGCATTAGCCAGGAAAAGAAGCGGCGGATTCTGGAGAAGCTCAACGGCGCCGTTATGTTCGAACGCTTTCTACACACCAAGTATATTGGTCAGAAGCGTTTTTCCCTGGAAGGTGGTGAAAATGCCATCGTCATGCTCGATGGCTTGATCACTGAAGCAGCCAGAGGAGGCGTTGAGGAGATCGTTATTGGGATGGCACACCGTGGCCGACTGAATGTGTTGGCCAATATCATGGGCAAAACCTATGCTCAGATCTTTAATGAATTTGAAGGAATGGCCGTGCCGGATCAGAGTTTCGGCGATGGCGATGTAAAATACCACCTGGGCTTTAGTAGCCAGGTAGAGACCCCAGAAGGGGATAAGGTACACCTTAAGCTAACGCCTAATCCGAGCCACCTCGAAGCGGTAAATCCCGTAGTGGAAGGCTTTGCGCGAGCAAAAGCAGATATCCTCTACGATCGCGACTATGATCGCATCCTCCCGATTTTGATCCATGGCGATGCCGCCTTGGCTGGTCAAGGTGTGGTGTTCGAGACGGTGCAGATGAGCCAGTTGGACGGCTACAAAACAGGTGGTACTATCCACGTGGTCATCAATAACCAAGTTGGCTTCACCACTAATTGGGATGAAGCCCGCTCTTCGGTTTACTCGACCGGCGTAGCCGGGGTAGTAGGTGCACCGGTATTCCACGTGAATGGCGATGACCCGGAAGCTGTGCTTTTCGTTTGTGAGATGGCGCTGCACTACCGTCAGGAATTCAATACTGATATCTTTATCGACATGGTGTGCTACCGCCGCCATGGCCACAATGAAGGTGATGATCCGGAATTCACCCAGCCACAGATGTACAAGATCATCAAGAATCACCCGGATCCACGGGAGATCTATTCCAAAGAACTGATCGATCGCGGCGATGTAGATGCGGCTTTGGCTAAGGAAATGGAGGAGTCTTTCTGGGGGATTTTACAGGAGCGTTTGGATGAAGTGCGGGAGAATCCACTGGATTACGAATACCAGGAGCCGGAGCAGGCCTGGCGCCAGCTGAAGAAGAAAACCGACGCGTCCGACTATCAGAACTCGCCGGAAACAGGTGTAAGCTCCAAGCAGGTAGAATATATCCTCGATCATTTGACGACTCTTCCAGACGGCTTCGAGCCGCTTCGGAAAGTAGAACGCTTATTCAAAAATATCCGGAAGCAACGGGCAAGTGACCGGCTCGATTGGGCAATGGGTGAATTACTGGCCTATGGTACGCTGTTGATGGAAGGCCGCAACATTCGAATGAGTGGGCAGGATGTCAAACGCGGTACGTTTAGCCATCGCCATGCGATTATCCGTGATCAGAAGACCTATGAAGCACATAATCGGCTGAGTAGACTGAGTGATGACCAAGGCGAGTTTCATATCTATAACTCCCTGCTGTCGGAATTTGCCGTGCTAGGTTTTGAGTTTGGCTATTCACTCGCTACGCCAAATGATTTGGTTCTTTGGGAAGCGCAGTTCGGCGACTTTGCCAATGGTGCTCAAACCATGTGGGACCAGTTTGTTTCCTCTTCCGAGTCGAAGTGGCGGCGGATGAGTGGATTAATAGCCTTACTACCGCACGGCTATGAGGGGCAGGGGCCTGAGCACTCTAGTGCTCGCCTGGAACGCTTCTTGCAGTTGTGTGCAGAGTACAACATGACCGTAGCCAACATTTCTACACCGGCCAACTTGTTCCATATTCTACGGCGCCAGCTGGCCCGGCCGTTCCGGAAGCCGCTGATCATCATGTCGCCGAAGTCCTTGCTGCGTCACCCTGAATGCGTCAGCGCTGTTGCCGATTTCAGTGAAGGGACCCGTTTCCAGGAATTGATCGACGACCCGAAAATCAGCGCTCGAGGGAATAAGAAGGTGAAACGTCTCTTGTTCTGCTCCGGCAAGATCTATTACGATCTATTGGCACATCGGGCCGAGCATCCGCACGATGACGTAGCTGTCGTAAGGATTGAACAATTGTACCCCTTGCCGATCGACCAAATCAATGCAATCCTGAAGCGCTACAGCAATGCAGAAACGATCCTTTGGGTACAGGAGGAACCAGGGAACATGGGCGCATGGCAATACGTCAACTCCATGCTCCGCGATCCGGAATTGAACCTGAATCCTGAAGAGATGGACTTCGTAGGCCGTAAAACCAGCGCTTCGCCGGCAACGGGCTTTAAGAAAGTCCATGATGCTGAGCAGCAGCGGATCGTGCAAGTCGCTTTTGGAGACGAATAAAAAGTCCAACAGACCAACAGTCAACTCAGCCAATCGTCGATTCAATCTGACAGATTGACCATCGGACGTCGGACCGATTCGACTAGCGGAGGGCCATTGGTCTATTTATAAATTACTTCCGTGTTTGGCAGAGCAGCCTGAAGACGCGGTATCAGGTCAGTCGGAAAATCATTTCCTTCTACATTAAGGCTTTGCAGATGTTGCATGCGAAAGATCGCTTTCGGCAGACCTGTCAGTCGATTATCAGAAAGATCCAGGTGTTCCAGCTGATGTAGACGTCTGATTCGAGCCGGTATTTCTGATAAATCACAGCGACTAAGGTTCAGTGACCGTAAGTTCTCTAATCCGGCAATCTCTTCGAGAATGTCAGCGGTTCGGTGGCCCCTCAGGTTTAAGACTTGCAATTGTGTCATTTGATGGACTTCGGCCATAAAATTAGCCGGTAGGTCAAAATGCTGGTGTAGGATAACCACACTATTCCAGACGCCTAAATTGATGCCGTAGACCTTATCGTATGGTACCGTTCCAATTTCATTGTCCCAATATGTGATGGTATAGCGTGGGTGATACCAGGTCTCTCCACTAGTAAGATTGTAGAGGTAAAACCCCGGCGAATGGGGTACGTGGCATTGTGTTACCCAGATCAGGTTGGAATCAATTAATGTGACACTATTGGCTATCCCTTCCCAAAGAACTTGCCCACTGGTGTCAATTATTTCGAAAAGTTCCTGACGGTCATACCCACCAATGCTTGATGGTGAAGAGGTACTTGATGATTCAGAGAGATGTTTCGGGCGTTGGCAATCTTCGGGCTGGCGGCGGCATACTACCGCTATCCCGCGAAAAAAAGAGCTGGCATAGCAGTAATTTGCCGGTATGGCCCATTCACCTGCCAGATTTAGATAACCTAAGTGAAGAGAAACGGGGTCTTCTACCAAGCCGCGATTGTAAGAGTAGTTGACGGCATTGGGCCAGAGGGTTTCGTTCAGGATCGTTCCATCATATCCCACGTAACGATACTTGTTGTCGATGATTTGGCGGAAAACGCCATTGTGAAAAACGCCGTAATTCTTGTCAATACTATCGGCGACCAACTCTCCTTGGATATTTATCACACCAAGAAGATCTTTGCTAATGGTCACCGGAGCATGACCTGTTTCATCGAAAGGCGTATCCCATTCAAGTTTCCAATCCGTGAATCCAAATGGGACAATGGTATCGCCTTCCAGCGTTAGTAGGGCAGATTCTCCATCTTGATTCATAACCATGAAGCGATCATGCTGGTGGTAGGCGATGCGTTGAAAGTGCGGCTCCCAATGCCAATTGCTGGAGGTATCCAGCAAGCCCCATCGGCGGTTGCCTGTTTCTGGATCCGGTCTAGGCTCTGCTACTGCTACACCATTATCGAGAAAAGGCCCTAAGACCTGAAAGGAATCCAGGAAGACGCTCCTATCTAAGTGTGCCAGTTCTACCAGGCGTTCCTTTTTTCGGCGGTACAACCCGTGCTGGGCCGGCCAGATTTCTCTGTAACCCTCATGAACTTTCCATTGCAGATCTTCTGTTAGCCAGGCATACTGGATGGGCCGCTGATAGCCACGATTGAAGAAGATTAGGGGCCAGTTTTCGATGACATTGGGCCGGTGGCCATCCTTCGGTAGCCGCCAGCCTGGAGGGATATGGGCAACTACATCACCTGCAGGGCCAATGATCATCCCTTCCTGTTCTCGATCGAGAGCAGGTAAGAAGACGTATTGGGCATTGCCCAGCTCACACAGCAGGCATGACAAGAGGAAGAACCAAACGGATATTTTCATAGCGAAGCTTAGTACTCAATAGGTAAGAAAACCTGCTTGCGGCGGTTAGCGTAGCCAAAGTAACCCTCCGGCGTACGAACCTG
>SPJK01051440.1_pt1 | contig 17694 bp, 13 predicted proteins | sample 3741771 | NCBI WGS metagenome assembly SPJK01 (sample SAMN10925997, study PRJNA522277) | cold seep metagenome | isolation source: Elba SIP-enriched marine methane seep metagenome, extraction at timepoint T2 | place: Italy: coast of Elba, Mediterranean Sea
GAGGCGTCTGCGCCATCAATGATGCCCGATTCAAGCGCTGTGATCACTTCGGAGAAGTCCATCACGATTGGCTTTGCGCCGAGAGATGCGAAGATGTCGGAGGCCATGCCCGGAGGCGCGCGGAACTTCCAGTTCTCCAGATCGTCGACACCGGCCAAACGACGTGTGGATGTCAGGGATTCCTGACCACCGACATGTGCGCCGATGAATGTCATGTTGTAACCGGCGTAGAGCTCGTTGACCGCCTCGCGGCCACCGCCCATTTCAACCCAAGCCTGGTACTGCAAAGGCGTATCGTAGCCGCCCATTGTATCGGACACGAATTGGAACGCTTTGTTCTTGCCAGCCTGATAGCTGCCATTGGTCATGTCGCAGTCGAGAATGCTGTTCACAGCAGCGTCAAAAGTCTCTGCGGATGGGACGACAGAGGATGAATAAAACATCTCGATCGTCAGATCGCCGCCAGACATGACGTTGACCGCATCCACGAATTCTTGGATCGCGCCACCGTAGGACGACGATTGCCCTTGGTGCGTCTGAATACGCAATGTGGTTTGCGCGCTGGCGGCTGTCGCACAGATGACGGCCGCGGCCACACCAGCTGCAATGAATTTTGTTCCGGTCTTGAGCATAATAGTCCTCCCTAGTTTTTATGTGCCAACCCGCCCCATGTCCTCCCATGGCCCGGCCAGCCTCGTTCCAAGCCACAGCACGGCAACAGGATGCGCGTCGCCTTGGCTCACAACTGGTATGATCAGTATATCATTGCGTCATCAAGTCAAGATTCAATGCGCAGGTTTTGACCCCGGCATAGCCAAAGGCAAACGGCGTTTTGAAACACCTGTTTAATCAATGAGTTAGATTGTTCGAGACGCGCAGAAGAACCTTGGATCGGCCATCGCCGCCCCTCGGGAATTACAAGGAATTTGCACTTAGTCGCGCAGAGCAGTGCGGTTTTAGTCGTCTGACGTCGCGTATAATGGGTCGGATCGGTCCAAATGCTGGCGCATCAACGCAGCGGCAGAATCGGCATCACGCGCTTCTAAATGGTCCACCAGTGCCTCGTGTTCGAGAAGCGTGATGTCCTCGCGCCCCGACCAATGCAACAGAGGTTTGTAATACTCGAAGAGCCACGTCAGCATCGCTTGCGTGATCGCTTGCAGCATCGGGTTTTGCGAAGCATGCGCTATCGCCGTGTGAAATGCGATATCCGTCTCAATGAAGGCTTTGCGGTTCGTGAGTTGCCGCTTTTGCTGCTCGACAAGCCCACGGAGCTTTTGCACATCCTCAGCGGTGCAGAGCTCCGAGGCAATGCGCACGCTCCCGGCTTCGAGAATTTTCCTGATCTGCTTGAGATGCTCCAAATTGGACGGTTCAGCGGAGAGCAGCAGCTTCGCGACATCGTCGACCTGATCCAACGCAATATTCGCGGTCAACTCATTCACACGGCTCCGTTCCCCATGTGAAATTCGGATAACACCTTTATTGGCAAGAGCCTGCAACGCCTCACGCACCGCAGGGCGCCCGACGGCGAATTTTTCCATCAGCTTGCGCTCGGACGGAATGGAATCCCCAGGCTTAAGCTCACCCGAAACGATCATTTCCCACAGTCTATCAAACACTTGATCTGACAGTTTTTGCCGAGTGATGGGTTCAACATCAAACTGCGGCTGCTGTTGCCCGTTGTCCGCCATGATTCTTCCCGACTGCCCCTTTGTACTCTTAATCTAGGGTATCGGGTGAACACTGGTATGACAAGCTAACCTGCCCTACCCGCAACCTCACAGACCAAAGCGCAATTGAGATGACCGCCATAAATGAACTGACGTTTGAGCTCTTCGACGGGACGGATAAACCGTTGATCGCATTCGTGCCCTTAGCCCTTCCCCTTCCGAAGAGTTGAGATGGACGCTGTTAGCGGATGAGCCGAAAAGTTGCCTCTCGGTGACCCGGGCAAAAGATTGAACATACCCTCTCGGACGTTCGCCCGCAAACACGCGTGTATTTTTCCTTAGGTCTTTCCGCAATCCGCGCCGCTGATCATGCCAAGTGTCGAACAGCGTTTCGCCAGCGGTCTGCATAATCGTAGAGGTTTTTTTCGCCATTAGCGGTGAAGCGGTTTATCGCTGTGTCCCCTGTTTCCCCCGCGAGAGTTGGCTGGGCATTGACCAGCAAAGCTGCGCCTTTGCTCGTTCCGGTGACGCTTTTCGTAGCTTCAACGGGGCAGTCAGTGGCTGCCGACAGCATCGCGCAGAAGCTGAGATTGCTCGCAAAGGGCCCTTCCACAAAGATGGGACCTGTGTGGGCCGTTATGGACAGGCATTCTGACGTCATCATCGCAAGATAGAACCCAATCGCGACAGATCGTTCGGGGCTATCCAGTGCCGGTTCTCGGCCGATCCACCTGTGCGACTGTCCTCGAAAAGGGCCGCTGTCTGATACGACCGAAGGTGTGAGCATCGACCCGGTCTGGGCGCCCTGTTGCATATGCGTCCGGTCAAACGGAGCGGCTTTGCCTTGCAGCATGATGTCATATTCCCGCCCCCCCATGAACCGTGCAGACGGGACCGGGTCGCCCATGGCGCTTACATTGATGAGTGCGTCCCTTTCTGGGTTCAAAGACGATTGCGCCCCTCCAATCGTCATCGCGATCACCCATGTGCCCGTTGAGACGACAGAGAATGGTCCCGTCCGCCCGAGGATATGCGGCAACAGTGATGCATTGGAATCGTGGATTCCACACATAACAGGTGTGGAGCGGTCCAGACCGGTGCGGTCAGCAATCTGTGGCAAAAGCGTGCCAAGGATGTCTGCCGATTTGCGTGCAGGGGCGATCTTGTCCGCGATGCCAAGATGTTCAGCAAGCGTGGACACCCGACCAAGGGAGGGGTTCCAAAGGTCCGTATGGCAGCCCAAGGAGCTCATATCACAGGCCAGTTGCCCCGTCAGCAGATACCCCCAGTATTGGGGATAGGTCACGATAGCTTTGGTCCGGTCCCGCAATGTGGGATCTGTGGCGAACTGCCAATGCAGTTGTGCCCCTAGGTTCAGGCCCATTGAAAGCTGGGGAGATCCGGTTTCGGAAAATCTCGGCCGTAGGGCATTGTAATGATCAGCAAGGCTCTCAGGTCCGTTATGTTCGTAATCAAGGACCGGGGCCGCCAATCCACCGCTCTCATCAATCAGAGCGGCGCAGGCGCCATGCGTCGTGATCGAGATTGCGCCAATGCCATGGCAGCGGTGAAAATCGGCGAGCCCGTCCAACAAAAACGCCCAATGTCCCTCCACATCGAAATGCGGCCAAGGTGGCCCTGCACGCACTGTGTTCGGACGTGTCACTACGGCAATTTCATCGAGGGTCTCTCGATGCACCAGCGCCAATTTGGCATTGGTTTTCCCGATATCAATGACCGCGATGTGGCTCATGGCATGTGAAAGACGGTCGTCAAAGGCACCGCGACGGGTTCGTTATCGGGCATGCTTTCCATGATGTCAGCCATATGCGCCCACCATTTTTGCATAACGACATGGGTCGGCAAATCATCCATCTTGTGATCATCAGTGCGCCATAGAACGCCGAACAGACGCCCCGTCTCTTCATCCAGATGGATCGAATAGTCGGATATCCCTGCGGTCTTGAGCAGCGTGACCAATTCTGGCCAAACCTCGTCATGCCGTTTCTTGTATTCATCGCGGCAGCCCGGGTTCAGCTGCATCTTGAAGGCAATTTTTTCCATCTCAGGTTTTCCACATCGACCAAAGTCGGGGCAACGCAATCACGCCGATGAGAAGCCCACCAATCACAATGGACATCACAATTCCCGGCACATTCAAAAGCCCCAGACCAAAGGTCACGAGCCCCATCACAAAGGCGGCGATGATCACGCCCGGGATTGACCCAGACCCTCCAAGGATGTTGACACCGCCCAGCACCACCATGGTCACGACCTCTAGCTCCCAGCCGGTTGCAATGGATGGGCGTGTCGACCCAAGTCGAGACGTCAAGCAGATGGCCGCCACGCCGGACATGAGGCCTGTCAGCAAGAACAGGATGAACTTGACCCGGCCCACGCGAATACCAGAGAACAGCGCGCCCGTGGCGTTGTTGCCAATGGCATAGACCGCCCGGCCAAAGCTGGTCAGGTGCAGCAGCACCGCGTAGATGACGGCGATGACGGCGAACAAAACGAACTCGAACGAGATCACCCACCAGACATAGCCCTGCCCGAAAAAGGCAAAGTCCGACGGATACCCGCGATAGGCTTGATCGCCGAGGATGATAAAGCTGATGCCGCGAAACAGGCTCATGGTGCCGATGGTCACAACGATGGACGGCAGGCCAAGCCCGGTGACCAGCACGCCGTTGATGGCGCCGCAGCCCAGACCAACGGCAAGGCCGACCAGAACAAGCCCCTCTGTCCCGACGCCAATCTGTACGGCTGCTCCCATCGCTGTAGAGGCCAATGCGATGATGGCCGCGACGGACAGATCAATCTCTCCGGCGATAATCAAAAGCGCCATAGCAAAGGCGATCATCGCCTTTTCGGTGAAGTTGAACGTCGCGTCGCTCAGGTTCCAAGCGTTCAGGAAATAGGGCGAAGCAAAGGAATTCGCGACAAAAATGCAAATCGCCACCAGCAATAGCAAGCTTTCCCAACTTTTGAGACCTCGCGCGAGAGGGGTCTGGAGGCGGTCGGGGATGCTACGGGGGGTCATGTCGCCTGCTCCGCTCGTTTCAGGATGATGCGTCCTTGGCTTCGGTTGGCCTGCGCGTTCAGCACGACGGCAATGATGATGGCGCTGCCGGATATTGCCATCTGCCAGAAGGGCGAAATGTTCACGACAGGCAGAGCGTTTGCGACAATGCCAAGAAACAGGGCTCCTAGAAGCGCTCCAAAGACCGTACCGATCCCGCCCATGATAGAGATCCCGCCGATCACACAAGCGGCGACCACCGTCAGTTCAAACCCGCCTGCCACATCGACGTAAGCCACGGCAAAGCGGGAGACCCAAAGATATCCCGTCAGCCCCGCAAGTGCGCCGGAAATGGTGAACGCCCAGAATTGCGTCTTGCCCACATTGATCCCGGCATAGGTCGCCGCGTGAGGGTTTCCGCCGGCGGCATAGAATGCCCGGCCAAGTGTTGTTCTGGTCATCACGATGGCAAACAGGATCACTGTTGCAATCGCAATCCAACTGAGGATCGGCAACCCAAGCACAAATGTACGCGGCACGGCCTTGAAGGCATCCGTCATTTCGTGGCTGTTGACCCATTTGCCTTGTGTCAGCAGGAAGATGATGCCGCGAAAGATCGTCATCGTGCCGAGTGTCACGACAATAGGCGGGATCTCCAACTTCCAGACGAGCAAGCCATTGATCATTCCCAAAAGCGTTCCGAACACGATGGCAATCACCACAATTAAAATAATCGGAAGGCCCGGTGCCGCGATCCCGACAAGGGACACCACCATACCGGTCAACGCGAGGTTCGCGGCGACCGACAGGTCGATGCATTTCGTCAGGATCACAATCATCTGACCGATGGCCAACAATATCAGCGGCGACGTGTCGTTGAAAACCAAAAGCAGATTTGACGGAGCCACAAAGGCCGGGAATCGCATGGCGACAATCGCAAGCATCACGCCAATGGCAACTAGTAACAAGGCTTCGCGAGACGTGAAAAACTTCTTCATGACGCTGTTTTCCCAACACCGGCTTCATCATAGCCAGCGGCATGGCTGACAAGGGTTTCTGGGCTGATCTGTTCTTGCGCCAGTTCAGTCACGATCCGACCTTCCCGCATCACGATAACACGGTCTGACATGCCCATAATCTCTGGGATTTCGGAGCTGACCATGATCACAGCAAGACCTTGCGCGGCAAGCTCGGCCATAAAGTCATGCACAGCCGCCTTGGATCCGATGTCTATGCCCTTCGTAGGCTCATCAAGGATGATCACCTTGGGCGCCGTCGCAAGCCATTTGGCGATAACGACTTTTTGCTGATTGCCGCCCGACAGGTTACCGACATGTGTGTCCAGAGAGGCGGCTCTCAGATCGAGCCGCTCAGTGTAGTCGCGGGCAAGTTTGAATTCCTCGGCCAACCGGAGAAACCCGTTTCTGGAGGTTTGCGGCAAGGACGGGAGGGTCACGTTCTGGAAGATCGGCATATGTCCGATGGCACCTTGCTTGCCGCGATCTTCAGGGACGTACACAATCCCATGCGAGACGGCATCCGCAGGAGACCCAATCGTGGCTGCTTCACCATCAATGCGCACCTGCCCGGCAGAGGGCTTCGTCGTCCCGAACAGGGCTTGCATGAATTCAGACCGTCCCGCGCCAACAAGACCGTAAAAGCCCAGAATCTCGCCGCGTCTCAACGTGAAACTCATATCGGCAAACTCGGTCGGGTGCTCGTACCCCGTGACCGTCAGAACTTCTGCGCCGAGAGCGCGGTCACGTTTGGGGAAAATCTGGCTGACATCCCGGCCGACCATCATCTTGATCAATTCAGGCTCGGTCACCTCGGCAATTGCGCCGTCGCTGATCATTTGACCGTCCCGAAAGACGGTGAAGTTGTCTGCAATACGGAAAATCTCATCAAATTTGTGGCTGATGAACAAGATCGCTTTGCCCTGCGCCTTCAACCCTTCCTCAAGGTCATATAGCTCTTCGATTTCGGAATGGCTCAGCGCGGCTGTTGGCTCGTCCATAATCACGACGCGCGCATCAACGGACAGGGCACGCGCTATCGCCACCAGGTGCTTGTTGGCGGTGCCAAGGTCTTTCAGCGTGGCATGCGGATCAATCTTGGCCCCCAGCCCGGTGAGGATCTCCTGTGCTTTGCGCGTCATGGCTGCGGCGTCGATCAGGCCAAACCGCCCCTTAGGCGCATGGCCTAAAAAGATGTTTTCGGCGACGGACAATTCATCAAACAGGACAGTTTCCTGATGGATCGCAGTCACGCCCGCGCGCTCCGCAGATTGGGGTGTCGGAAAGCCGGTGGGTTGGCCATCCACAACGATAGATCCGTCGTCCGGCTGATAGATACCGGTCAGAACCTTGACCACGGTCGACTTGCCCGCACCGTTTTCACCGACAAGGGCAGTGACTTTTCCCGGGTACAAATCAAGCGACACCTCAGACAATGCACGCACGCCCGGAAATGTCTTGGTCACTTGGGCAAGGGATAGAACTGGGGCGTCAGGCGTGGACACTGCGGTATCAACTCCATTGGGATAACGGTTTAGATGTCTTGGAGAACGGCTGTGGTCTGGCGCAGATTCTGCCTGCGCCAGACCGCCGAGCCGTTAGAAAATCGACTTGAACTGGTCGATGTTTGAGCTGTCATATGTGAACGGGTCGGCCATGGCGGCAGTGCCCGTATCATCCAGCGTGACAGAGCCCATCCGGCCCATCGGAATGGTCGCGCCTGCACCACCTTCGGATCCAGTTGCAAGAGCATGGGCAATCATTGTCGCCGAATACCCGAGGTCAATCGGGTTCCAGATCGCAAAGCTCTCTGTCGCACCGGAGTCGACACAGCCGGCCATTTCAGACGGCAATCCCAGCCCAGTCACGTTGACTGCGCCAATTTTCCCCGCATCGGTCACAGCCTGACACGCCGCCAGAATACCTACAGTTGTGGGCGCGATGATCGCTTTGAGGTCAGGGTGAGACGACATCAGCCCCTGCGCTTCACGGTAAGACTTGTCGGACAAGTCATCGCCGTAAACCGTTGCAACAAGGTTGACGCCTTCATAGTTCGGGAGAGCCTCTTCCGCAGCGGCGATCCAAGCGTTCTGGTTTGTAGCTGTGGCCGAAGCAGACAGGATCGCCACGTCCCCACCATCTGGCATATGATCTGCGGCCAGCTTGAGGATCGTGTTCCCGATCAGAGGAGTAGAGGACGGGTTAAGATGCATTTGCCGACCATCTTCGGCAACACCGGAATCCCAGCTGATCACAGTGATCCCACGGCTCATGGCGCGTTTGAGCGCTGGAACGACAGCATCGGGATCATTCGCAGAAATCGCGATGGCATCGACGCCCTGCGCGATCAAGCTATTGATGACTTCGATCTGGCCTTCTGCGGTGGTGTCAGTGGGACCTGTATAGATGATATCGACACCACCCAACTCTGCTGCGGCTTCCTCTGCGCCTTCTGCCGCGGCTTCAAAGAAACCGATGCCAAGTGCCTTGACCACAATGGCGATGCGCATGTCATCCTGCGCCATTGCAGTGGTTCCCATCATGCCTGCGGCAACGCTAAGACCTGCAACAAGTGAAGTAAAAGTACGACGTTTCATTTTGGTTCCTCCCTAGAAATCACGTCCGGTAGTGTTGAGGCGGTTATGAGGCCACCTCCTCCTCTGCCTGTCCCGCACCAGATTTGGCGATGATCAGGGTTATCTCTGCGGCTTCCAGCATGGCGGCGGCCTTGTCGGAAATGCCTTCGTCGGTGATCACAGTGTCGATCCGATCGAGGGGGCAAAGCACCAAACTTGAGCGCTGTTCGAACTTCGAACTGTCAACCAGCACCACAAGCTCGTCGGCTTGGCCGATTAATTTTTGTTCTGCTTGGATCAGCAGCGGATCCGCCTCCATTGCGCCAAGCGGCCCAATGCCCTGGGCGCTCATGAACATGCGGCGCGCATAGAAATTCCGGGTCACATCATTTTCGAATGGCGACAAAATGATATTTTGCTCGCGATAGATCACTCCGCCAGACAGCATGATTGTATTCTTGGAATGCTTCAGCAGATGTTCTGCGATCGGGAAGCTGTTGGTGAACACCTGACAGCGCCGCGAGGCAAGTGGATGCACCATCTGAAACGTTGTCGTGCCACCGTTAATGATAATGGGTTGACCATCTTCGCACAGATCAACGGCTGCCCGAGCTATTGCCTGCTTTTCGCGAATGCGCATCGTTTCGTTGACCGCAAAAGGGCGGCCGGCAAGGCCTACAAATTGCGGTGGCGTTATGGCCTCGGCCCCGCCGCGCACCCGGCGCAGCTTCTTCTGCATTTGAAGCGTAGCGATATCCCTGCGGACCGTCGCCTCGGAGGCCCCAGTTAATCCGCACAGGTCCACGACGGTGACGACCGGCCTGTCTTGGACGGCTGATAAAATAATCCTGTGGCGTTCCGTTTCGTGCATTTGGGCCTCCCTTGAGCATCAAGACTGTGCAGATTCGTCGCACCTGTCAATCATTTTCAATCAGGATCAATCATGCCGCGCTGCAGCATGATTGATCCTGATCATTTGTGATTGACAATTCGCCGCATCCTTCGCAGGTCTAGGGTGATACACGGGGTGCGCAAATTCGCATTCGCAGGGAGGTTGAGATGTCGAAAACCGCTGAAAAGCAGTTGCTTGAGAACCGTTGGTCCGACGCCGAGGCGAAGGGAAAAAGCGAATCGGAGCTGTTGCTCTACCGATCAAACATCCTTGGATCGGACAAACGTGTGACCAACTATGGCGGGGGAAACACCTCGGCAAAGATAATGGAAACCGACCCGCTGACTGGCGATGAAGCTGAGGTTTTGTGGGTCAAAGGCTCCGGTGGCGATATCGGTTCGATGGCCCTGGATGGGTTCTCGACGCTCTACATGGACAAGCTGCGCGCATTGAAGGGCCTGTATCGCGGGGTCGCATACGAGGACGAAATGGTGGGCTACCTGCCCCACTGTACGTTCAATCTGAACCCTCGCGCCGCCTCGATTGACACGCCATTGCACGCCTATGTGCCGCGCAAACATGTCGATCACGTTCATGCCGACGCAATCATCGCGATTGCCGCCTCGAAGACCTCTGAAGAACTGACGAAAAAGGTGTTCGGTGATCGGATCGGCTGGTTGCCTTGGAAGCGTCCCGGTTATGAATTGGGCCTGTGGCTTGAGACCTATTGCCTGGAAAACCCGGATGCTGATGGCGTCGTGCTGGCCAGTCACGGACTATTCACATGGGGCGACACCGCCCGTGCGTGCTACGATACAACACTCGATGTCATCAATGTCGCGACCGAGTGGCTCGCCACCCAGACAGCGGACAAGCCCGCTTTTGGCGGCGCTGTGCACCAAAGCCTCGATCCAGTGAAGCGGCGGGACATCGCGGCACGCCTGATGCCTGCGATCCGGGGATTTGTCAGCGGGAACCAACATATGGTTGGCCATTTCAACGACAGTGATGCCGTGCTGGAGTTTGTAAATGCCAAAGACATGGAGCCCCTCGCGGCCCTGGGAACATCCTGCCCGGATCACTTCCTGCGCACCAAAATTCGGCCACTCGTGGTTGATTTCGACCCGAGCAAAGGCGACATCGACACGGTTTTGAACGGCCTGCCCCAACAAATCGCAGACTATCGCGACGATTACGCGGCGTATTATGATCGCTGCAAACACGATGACAGCCCGGCCCTACGCGATCCCAATGCGGTGGTTTACCTTGTGCCCGGTGTCGGCATGATCACTTTCGCCAAGGACAAGGCCACGGCGCGGATCAGCGGCGAGTTTTACGTCAATGCCATCAACGTGATGCGCGGTGCTTCTGCAATCGGTGAATACCAAGGCCTGCCAGAGCAAGAGGCCTTCGATATCGAATACTGGCTGTTGGAAGAGGCCAAGCTGCAACGCATGCCCAAGCCAAAGTCGCTGGCTGGCCGCGTCGCATTGGTCACAGGCGGGGCTGGCGGGATCGGATCGGCAACTGCGGAACGCTATCTCCGCGAGGGGGCCTGCGTGATGCTTGCTGATATCAACGCCGAGGCGCTCGAAACCGCCGCGACAGGTCTGGCCCGCCGCTTCGGCAAGGATGTCGTGGGCAGCGTGGTCATGAACGTCACCGACGAGGCCGCTGTAGCGGCGGCCTATGCTGAGATGGCGGTGGCGTTTGGCGGGATCGACATTCTGGTCTCCAACGCAGGCATCGCGTCCTCAGCCCCAATCGAGGACACGACATTAGAGCTGTGGAACCGCAATATGGATATCCTCAGCACCGGATATTTTCTGGTCAGCCGAGAGGCCTTCAAGATCATGCGCGTGCAGGACATCGGCGGTTCGGTCATCTTTATTGCCTCTAAGAACGGTCTCGCTGCGTCGCCCAATGCTTCGGCCTATTGCACAGCCAAGGCGAGCGAAATCCATCTGGCCCGGTGTCTGGCGCTGGAAGGTGCGGGAGCTGGTATCCGTGTCAATGTCGTCAACCCAGATGCGGTTCTACGTGGCTCCAAGATCTGGGAGGGGGATTGGTTGGAACAACGCGCTGAAACCTATGGCACTGACAAGGACGGGCTGGAAGAAATGTATCGTCAAAGATCGATGCTGAAACGGTCGGTTCTGCCTGAGGACATCGCCGAGGCGGCCTATTTCTTTGCAGCCGAGACCTCCGCAAAGTCCACGGGAAACATCATCAATGTGGACGCAGGCAACGTTCAAGCCTTCACACGATAGGAGACCGAGCATGAGCTTTGACAGCGCAAAGGCCCGTTTCGCAGACTGGGGTGTCGACGTAGAAGCTGCCATGTCCAAGGTCGCAGGCATTCCGATCTCGATGCATTGCTGGCAAGGCGATGACGTCGTCGGGTTCGAGCAACAGACCGGGTCCTCTGGCGGCGGCATTCAGGCCACGGGGAACCATCCGGGCCGGGCACGCACCCCGGATGAACTCCGCGCAGACCTGGAATTTGCCTATTCCATGATCCCTGGCTCGCATCGGTTGAACCTGCATGCCATGTATATGGACACGGATGAAACGCCGGGGCGGGATGAGATCGAATACCAGCACTTCGCGCCTTGGATCGATTGGGCCAAGGATCAGGGCATTGGCCTGGATTTCAACCCGACCTTCTTTGCCCATGCTAAGGCCGATGATAATCTGACCTTGTCCCACCCCGATCAAGGCATCCGCGATTTCTGGATCGAACACGGACAACGCACTCGCGAGATTGCAGCGCGGATCGGCCAAGAGCTGGGCAGCGCCTGTATCAACAACATCTGGGTGCCTGACGGATACAAAGACATCCCGATTGATCGCATGGCCGCGCGCAAACGGCTGGAGGCGTCGCTTGATACGATGTTGGCCCCGATACATGATCACAACCACCTGCGTGACGCGGTTGAAAGCAAGCTGTTCGGCATAGGCGTCGAAGCCTGTACCGTCGGAAGCCATGAATTCTATCTCGGCTATGCAATCCGCAAGGGAACGGTGCTGTGTCTGGATATGGGCCATTTCCATCCCACCGAAAACATCGCCGATAAGATCAGCTCCGTGGGCCTGAGCGTGGATGAAATGCTCTTGCACGTGTCCCGCCCCATGCGGTGGGACAGCGACCACGTGATCTTGTTGAACGATGACATCCTGCAAATGGCGCAAGAATTGGTGGCAGCGGAGGTGCTGAACCGGACCCATATTGGTCTTGATTTCTTTGACGCCACAATCAGCCGCACAGCGGCATGGGCCATCGGGACGCGCAATATGCAAAAGGCGCTTCTGCGAGCGTTTTTGCTGCCGTTGGAAAATCTGCGCAAGGCCGAAGACGCCCTCGATTTCACCGAACGGTTGGTCACCACCGAAGAAATTAAGGATCTCCCATTCGGTACAGTATGGGAGGAATTCTGCACCCGAATGGAATGCCCCACTGGTCGCGACTTGATCCAGCGTTTGAACGCGTATCAGTCTTCCGTATCGGACCGCGGCTAAGGGTTATGATCCCGCGTTTGTAACGCCCACCACATGGCTTTCTTTTGGGCATAGGCCGCGTCGCAACGTTCCAGCCATTGCTCTTGGAGCCCGATGCAGCGACGAACAGCCGGACCACGCGTCGTGGGCGCAATATACGAGCGAGCCGGTGAATGGTTGGTTTGAGCCGCGAAGGATCGAAAACGCACGCGGATTCTGTGCTCCGCGTGCGCTCAGCCTAATGATCAAAGGGTAATGCGGTATCGCGCGAACCCGTCGGAGCCCTCACCTGCTGGCTCGATCTGAACGCCTTTGACGTCGTCGACGACATTGACACCTGCAGGGCCTGTGTCGAAAAGAACGGTCGTACCTGGCAACGCCTTGAAGTGCCAATTCGCATCCGCGCTTGGGTTGATCGTGCCCTGTTCAACGATGTAGCGCACGATGACGTCGCGGTTGGTGTCCGGTGCTTCAAAGATCGTGGTTGATCCATCAGCCCCCGGGAACGAGCCGCCCCCACCGGCGCGATAATTGTTTGTGGCGATGATGAAGTCTGCTTCCAGATCCAACGGAGCGCCATTGAATGTCAAATTGACGATGCGGTTTGCATCGGGGTTCAAAGGCTCGCCGCGAGAAGTGAATTTTGATGGCTGGCTCAAGTCAATCTCGTACTGCACCCCATCGATGATGTCGAAGTTGTAAGACGGGAAATCAGGGTTCAACAGGACCTGATCTGCCTGACCCGGCGTGACTTGGTTGAAGATACCTGCGGAGCGCTCGAGCCAATCCTTCACCTGTTGACCGGTGACCTTCACTGCCCGCACGGTGTTTGGGTAGAGATAGAGGTCAGCCACATTCTTGATGGCAACATCGCCGATTGGCACATCGGTATAGTACTCCGGACCTCCGCGTCCGCCTGCCTTGAACGGCGCGGCGGCGGAGAGCAGAGGAAGGTCTGCGTATTCCGTGCCTGCCAACATTGTGTTGACGTACCAGCTTTGCGCTTTGGACACGATCTGCACCGAGGGATCATCGGCGACCAGCGCGAAGTAGGAATGCAGAGGTGCTGATGTCTTGCCAACCGCGCGCCGAATGTATGCAAGCGTTGCGTCATGAACATCTGCAACGCTGTCCAGAACCGTCTGATCGCTCTCCACCAATGCCGTGATCGACCGGTCTTCATTGCGCCGGCTGATGGGGCGGGCTTCTGAGGTGTGACTCACCACGCGCCATTCGCCGCCAGACTGTTCAAGCATCAAGTCGATCAGACCGAGGTGAGAGCCCCAGAAACCGCCCATTGCCGCTGGCTTGCCGTGGATCGTCCCCGCCTTTGCATCAACCGCTGGCATGCCCTCGTAGGTCGAGGATGGGAAGACGTTGTGGTGATGCCCCGTCAGAACCGCGTCGATCCCATCAATGGCCGCCAAAGGAACAGACGCGTTGCCCATGAAGTCTGTATGCTCGGCTTCTGCAATGCCTGAGTGGGAGAGTGCGATGATGATATCAGCGCCTTGCTCTTTCATCACCGGCACATAGGCCTTCGCGCTTTCGATGATGTCGCGCGCGTTGACGTTGCCATCCAGATGGCGACGATCCCAGTTCATGATCTGAGGAGGAACAAAGCCGATCAGGCCGATCTTGATCGTGTGGGTTTCACCAGTACCGTCGGTGATTTCTTTGTCCATCAACACATAAGGTAGGACCAAGGTCACGTCTTTGGTTGGATCTGCGCCCAGTTCCTTGGAAACGTTGGCAGAGATGACAGGGAAGTCGGCACCGGCAAGGGACTTCATCAAAAAGTCGAGGCCATAGTTGAACTCATGGTTGCCCAATGTCGCCGCATCAAAGTTCAGCGTGTTTAGGGCGGTGATGATGGGGTGCATGTCCCCTTCCTTCATCCCACGTTCATAGGCCATATAATCGCCCATCGGGTTGCCCTGAAGGAAATCACCATTGTCGTAAAGAACGGAGTTTGTCGCCTCGCCGCGGATGTCATTGATGATGGACGCGGTGCGGGCGAGGCCCATCGTGTCCCGCTCTCGATCCGCATAGTAATCGTAGGGCCAGATATGCACATGCAAATCCGTTGTCTCCATGATGCGGAGATGCGCTTGATTGGTCGCGGCACTTGCGGAGAATGGATGAAGAGCGATCAAGCCAGCTGTGCCAGCCATGAAACCGCGACGATTGAGAAGAAGGGACATCGAGTGACCTCATGAAGTTATGATGCCACAGAGATGTCGGACCACTGCGACATGCGCATGACAAGCGGCACTCTCGAAAGTCCAAAAATATACTTAAGCGTGACAGAGCATAACACACCGATTGGTTTGCCATTTTAGGGACATCACAAAGCGTCCATGTCAGCCCCTATGCCGCAGGCTGCAATTACGGCACCGAAAGACTGCGCCACTGGTCGGCTTTAGGGAAGCCTTGGCGCAGCGATGGATCGGTATGTCAAACGCGGCTATCCTGCGCTCGCGGGCCTGCGATTTTGGGAGATCCCACGCTATGTTTACCAGCGGATATTGCGCGATGTGCCTCCAATTGGCCCAATGTTGCGGAGCAGATGCGCCCTCACCTTCATAGCCACTCGACAAACTGCCCATGTGGGCCAGTTCGTGCGAGGGCTTTACCGTTTCGAGACAGAACGAACGCCCCTGGCCGGCTTTCACGCACTGCACTTGGAATAACATCGGGCAGGACGCGCACGCCTTCATTGGCGACCCAATCCGCCCCGATGTCATGAACGAGCTCCGCAAAGTCACGCCGGACCTCGGGTGGGACGTAGCTCAGAACGGCGGTGTGAAAGATGACCAAGCGCGCATCTGTTGGGGCTTGGGCCGCAAGTGCTTCGGTGTCCTTGAGCAGATCGCCTGCCACGAGTTTTGGAGGCGTCCTCTGCGCGACCGATATCGCCGCATCCAGCCGTAAGAGCCGGTCACGGTGCTCTGGCCACACCAGCGTCCTGAGCCAATTCATGTCTCCTTGCGACCGAACGTCCAGAGGATTAAGATCGAGTCCTGCCCGCCACACGATATCCGGGTGTAACGCGGGGATCGGAGTGGGATTGGGCGCACGGCAGGGAAACCTAGGCGCATCGGCCTCGGGCGCGTCCAACACAGTATGACCGTAGTCGTAGCCATAGCTGTCGGGGAACAAACATAAACCCGCCGAGGCCCCGACTTCGAGAATGGCAAGCGGTTCATCACAAAGACCAAAGGCCGGCAGAAGACAGGCGCAGCGACCTGGTTCGTTGGTCTGCGTGGACCGAAAAAGCATGATAGGTTCAACGGCATCCCATGACGCCAAGACGTGCCTGGCGAAATCAGAGCCACCGGGCGGAAGACCTATCGCATGGCGCGTTGCTGCGAATAAAAGATTGGGCTGTTGTTTGCCCTCAGGCAAGGTCAGAAGACGCACCAATAGATCCATATTTTCAGCCGCAGACCGGGCGTAGCGTTCATAAACAGGAGAGACCCCAGACGCCTCTCGATCTGCAAACACACGATATCTTCGGGCAATATTCTCAATGCTATCGTTCATTTCGCGATCTTATCGAACCGGTTTATGGTGGGCAACGAGATGTCCTTGGCGACACGCGGCGTTCAGAGGCGTAAACACACCGCAACGCAGGCAGTTCTCGATTTATGGCTGGTCCGGAGGCAACCAAAGTGTGAGCAACGCACTTGGACGCGCTAAAATCACGTCGCCGTCAAGGTTCGCTCCGAGCGCTTACCAATTCAGAGCAGCGTATAATCTGCAATGGAACGGATTGCGAAATGTCCACACGGCACATGCTGTGAGGCATCATTTGTCGGATGGATGGGATTTTTTCCAAAACGCGGTTGGGGAGCATAAATACATTTTCGAGAACGCCCGCGAGAAATAGGCGGGGTCTGTGAAGCCTGAGGCGAAGGCCAGTTCTGTGATCTTGGGTTTATGTCCCTCTGCCAGCCGCTTGGCGGCATAGGTCAATCGTCGTTTCAGCAGGTCTCTTTGAAACGTCGTTCCAGCGCGTTGAAAGTCGCGTTGCACTTTTCGTGGGTGGGTTCTGATTTCAGAGGCAACGTCTCCTAGGGTGAGACTGGGGTTGTTGAATTCTTTGGCCAATATCTGTTTGGCCATCCGCAGGGTCGCGGCATCTGTGGTCCGGAGCGCGGCGTTCAGTGAGCGGTTTGGCAAAACGAGAATGGCATAAAGAATAAGTTTGGCGAGTAAGTGAGGCTCGGTATCGGTTGCCTGAAAGGCCAAGGCGACGGCGAGGGATAAGATCTTTGACTCAGGTTCTGCCGAGGAATGCGTACGGCCAACTAAGCTTAAGGGTTCATCAAAATGTTCCAAAAGCAGGTCAAATGGCAATCGCGCGGTCATCAAATCGCAGCTTGAGGGCGAGTCGATTGTAAGAGGCTGATTGACGTCGCGCAGCAAGATGTCACCGGGCGTCAATTCTAGGCTCTTGTCTTCAAAGTGATAACCCAGCCAGCCGGATTGAACGATCGACAAGATCAGTGCGTCATCCAGCGGGTCTTCGGGTTCGGCCGGGACTGTGTGCACAACGCATCCCCCCTCGCCGATCACAATATTTCGGAGCGTCAGCGGCCCCAAATTGACCGCGGCAATCTGCCAGGTGATCTCGTGGTTGTCCGAAACATCAAAACGTAACCGTCCAAATTGCTCCCTATTGCGATCTGTCCAACGCGCAATGCGCTGCGCTGGCCAGACGGCTTTCGTATCAAAACGTTCGACTTTGATCACGCGATTGCCTCGAGAATAGTCACATCAATCCAACAATTGACGCGTCAGTCCAAGAATTCAACCAACTCCGGCGGCATAGTGCGGGGTGGGAGGAACTTTCCATGCAGACTTTGGCCGATAGGCTTGCCCAATTTGAGGGCCCCGTTGAGATGTTGCGGTCGTCGCAAATGGGTCCTTACGAGTTTCCGATCAAGCAAGAATTTTCCAACTGGCGCGACGAACAACAGTCCATGCGCAGTTCGGTTGCCTTGTTGGATCA
>SPJK01088226.1_pt1 | contig 17670 bp, 10 predicted proteins | sample 3741771 | NCBI WGS metagenome assembly SPJK01 (sample SAMN10925997, study PRJNA522277) | cold seep metagenome | isolation source: Elba SIP-enriched marine methane seep metagenome, extraction at timepoint T2 | place: Italy: coast of Elba, Mediterranean Sea
CATCAAGACATCTCCCCCTGATTTCTGAATATCGAGATCGTGGAGTTTACCGGCACCGGAGATGGACTGGTCGGTGGTGCCCACCAAGCGGATATCCATCGAATTGCTAGATGCGGTGTACAAGTAGCTGTCATCATTGATGAAGACATCGCCACCAACCAGAAAGGCATAGTTGTTTCGTAGTTGGTTTGCCGCTTCAATACTGAGGTCAGTGGTGATTGTTAAATCGAAAGAGAAGGTTATTATCCCTGTCGTATTAATACTCAGGCTATTAATGGTACTCGCCAAATCGACGGTACAATTACTCGGCGAAACCAAATCATCAAACACGACATCGTCTGATATGCCTGGAACTGTACCGCTATCCCAGTTCAAGGGGTCGCTCCACAGGCCGGTTCCATTCCCGTTGGTCCAGGTGATGGTAGCGCCGAATACTCCAGTAGCACACAAAAGCATGAGGAGGAGTAAAGGGAGTTGTTTCGCAAATAGGTTACTAACAGCAAGTTGTTGTTTGGGTTGGTTGTGTACTACTGAATGCATGGTATCTCCGTTTAGTTGAGTTTAGATCAAGACATAGTATTTCCAGCCCTGCCTCGTGACGAGACAGGATCGAATAGACATAGCAATGACAGTCGTGTCACGTGCGGACACGACCCGGTAAAGGGATGATTAAAATTTAGAAGGGGACTAAGGCCTCTCAAAGGGACAAGGATGAGGCCTGTCTAGTAATATATATGACAAACATAGTTATGAGCGGGAGGGCTTGCAAATACAGAATGATCTATTTGTTAATGAGTACGGCTGGTTATATTGACCTAGATTACTTTTATTGTTGAATATGCCTTGTGAATTGTTAATGATAATTTTGACCGATTTGCATTGATTTTTTTCTAATTTTAGGGCGGAACCACATGGGTATGGGGTGGGTGATGCTGTGATTTTCTGGCCCAGATCAGATGAGTTGAGGCATTGAAATAATATGGCATCACTGTATTGTAGCATTAAATCATTACAGCATTAAGAAATGTTAGGCAAGAAACTCACACAGATTTTGGGAGCATTGGATCGCACCACCTTTCGCGAGTTGGGGCGGGCTGTGCGCTCACCAATAATGACCACGGATGAGAGTCTGGTAAAGCTGTATGATTTTTTGGCAGCTTGTTATCCCGGATTCAGTGAGGAAAAACTCAATCGCGAGGACCTTTACGCAGCCCTCTATCCTGGAAAGACCTTCAAGGATGGTACGCTGCGTGTGAAGCTGCGGCAGTTCACCCAACTGGTAGAAGATTTCCTGGCGTGGCGGCAAATGCAGCAGGATAGTCGCTTGCGGCAACGTATGTTATTGGAGGCGTATAGTGAGCGTGATCTGTACGATTTATTTGCACGTGAAACGGATAAAGCCGTACGTGCACAGGAGGCTTCCAATACCCGTGACCTTGATTATTTCCAACACCAATCTGCGCTCTTGTATCAGTGGTATTACCACCCTTCTACGGATAAGTACAGCGCTGGGCAGGATGCCTTGGATCAGTTATCGGATGCGGTCGATAGCTACTTTGTTTTGGCTAAATTTCGCCAGGCACTGGCTACCAAAAACCTGGAGACCATTCTGGCCAGAAAATACCCACTGCGCTTTTGGGAGAGCATTAAAGAAGAGCACGAGAGCGGCCTGCTAAAAGGGAACCCAGTAGCAGAGCTATACTTGCAATTATTCCGCTTGTTGGAAACCAATTCCGACGAAGATTTTGAATTGTTTAAGGAGCAATTTCGGGCACAACAAGGAGAACTGCCACAAGCAGACTTACCATCTATTTATTATACAGCGCTTAATTTCTTAAGTAGACAAATTAACCGTGGCCGAGCAGAATATTACCCGGAGCTGCTGGAATGGTACCAATTGGGACTGACCGAAGACCTGTTATTGAGTCGAGGCCAGATTAGCGAAGTGACTTTCAATAACATTGTGTTGCTAGGCTATCGCTCAGGTGCCTTTGACTGGACGGATTCTTTCGTAGAAGAATACGCTGATCGCCTCGATGTGAAAGTGGTGAAAGATGCTGTGGCAGGAAGCCGGGGATTGGGGTGTTTCTACCGCGGACAATTCGCGAATGCGATTGCTGAATTGTACAACCATCAGTTTTCAAGGGCCTATCAGTTGCGCATACGACTGACTATCATCCGGGCCATGTACGAGCAATTTCGCACCGGTGGCTCCGACTATGACCGGATCATGACGACGATCCAATCTTTTGAAGCTTACATGAAACGCAATAAGACATTCGCTGAGCGTATCCTGCAGCCGTACCGCAATCATTTATACTTGTTGCGTGGCTTGTTGCAATTGGATCTGAACCGAGCTAAAACCAGGGAACGTAAAGCTTGGCTGGAGCAAGCGCTACTGGAGCGCCCGAATGTTATCGCGAAAGAGTGGTTGCAGAAAAAAGTGTAAAAAGAGGGGGGAACTTAAACGTTGACTTAGCCGCCAACCATTTCTTCAATGATCGAGCGACGGTACTGTAGGTTTAGTTTTCTGTGTGTAGCGGTCATTGTAGTTGCATTGATTACTGTAATGATCTCCCACTTGACATTGAATCTTGGGGGCTTACCCCCCGATTATTATCTTTACGCGGGATGGGTTTCATAAGTGTATCCCTGGTCTTCATTCAAAGTGACCCGCCTCAACGATTTTTTTTCAATTTTTTTGTAATCCGCAATCGCCGTGCAGGAAAGAGAACCACTGTCAGAGGTGCAATTACTCGCTGGGCTATGGGGTAATGATACCAGGACGCTAGAGGAGATCTACGATCGCTTCTTCGTGCAGGTCCGCCGCATGGTTTTGGATGGTGGTGGAAATGCGGAAGATGCCGCTGATGTGTTTCAAGAAGGGCTGGTGGTGCTTTTTAAAAAGAAGGATGACCCTGATTTTGAGCTTACCGCAGCTTTCGGTACCTACCTATATGGCGTGTGCCGATTCACGTGGCTTCGGCTTTGGCGGAAAAAAAGTCGGTCGCAAGGGGTCACTTTTCCTGATTCAGAGGAATTAATTGATGAATACAAGGTGGAGGAGAGCCTGGTAGCAGCTGAAAAAAGGCAGCTATTCCAGGAGAAGATGAAGGCATTAGGCGAAGATTGCAGGCGCGTTTTACAGCTGTTTTTTGCTGGCACGCCACTGCGGGAAATCGCTCAAAAGATGGGCTTCACCGATGATTACATCAAAAAGAAGAATCGGGTTTGCAAAAAGAAATTGACAGACTTGGTCCGGAACGACCCCCGCTATCAGGAATTGAAACGCTGATAGTATCCCAAACACCGATTCAACAAGGTTTGGATGCACATTTGACAGAGAGTAGTATGGACGATAAATTATTTGATCGAGTGAGCCAATACTTGGCAGGCCTGTTAAGCAAGAAGGAACGAAAAGCCTTCGAGCAGGACCTGGCAAGTGACCGTGCTTTACGCGATGAATTAGAACTACAGCAGGACCTGGCAGAAGCCCTGGCACCTCATCCTGAAGAGGATGCGCTGCGGACGAAGCTGACAGCTTTAGGCAAGCGACATACCGGAACACCTCCCCGCAGATGGCCTTACCTGATCCTGATCGGATTACTTCTTAGTGCCATTGTTGCCTTATTGTTATGGCCAACTGCTGAACAGCCTACTACCACTACGCCACAAGAACAGCTACCGACGGAAGCAACCGAACAAACGCCTCCTGTCGAGGAAAATACACCTGCAACGAGTTTTCCTACTGATGAGCAACCTTCGGAAGAAGCACCGGTGTCGCCTCCAAGTGCTCCAGCGCCTGCGCCACCCACTAATCAAGCCGCTTCTCCACCGCCGATCGCTGCAAACTTTGAACCTAATCCCGCCTTCGAATCCCTACTCGGGACACAGCTTCGATCGGGCGATTATGAATTTTCCCTTTCGGCTCCTCAGTCGACTAGTACACCACAGACCCTCGCTTTCGATGGCCAACTTACTACCGACGAAACGCAAGCTGATCTTCCTCCCTTTCGCCTCCTAATATTCTCCAATGACCCAAGGGCTTTCGAGCAGTATCAAGCTATTTTTGCCGCCCCACTTTCCTTCACAGCGGAAGATGCATCGGTGTTTAGCTTCCAGGCTCAACCAGATGAAACACTAACGCCCGGCCTCTATTACTATCTGATTGAAGATGAGGACAGCGGAATGATGTACCTCGCGGGCAAGGTTGAGGTGAGGTAGATTTCAGACGCTGCACGCTACACGCTGCTGCTTTCGCAGCATTATGCTATATGCTTCACGCGGTGCTTTGTAGCTATAACTTCCAGTACTTAGTAAATAATTTAGCCCGCAACGGGTATAAGCCTGAAGCAGTGATCGTGCAGCCTGAAGCATAAGCCGCGCAGCGGCGCTTGCAGCGTGTTGCGTTTCGCTCTACTCCATCAAAACAAAGCCGGCCCAAAGTGTGGGATTGAAAGGTAGCCGATACCGTCGGCACAGTTCATTTTGCGTGACTTGGTAGGCAGCTGGAATGCTCATGCCTTCTTGTAGCCAATTGCTATAGAAGAGGGTCATGAATTCTTGCGTTTGTCGATCTGAAACACTCCATAGACTCATCAGCACATAGCGGGTACCAGCCAACTTAAAGGCACGTTGGAGGCCGTAAACACCTTCACTATCCTGGATGTCGCCGAGGCCAGTCTCGCAAGCAGAGAGTACGACTAGTTCCGTGTGGTTGAGATTGAGCTGGGCAATTTCGTAGGCCGTGAGGATGCCATCTTCTTTGCCCTCTTCATGGAGACCGTCGCGCCAAAATTGATTGGCACCAGCCATGATTAATCCAGAGCGGATCAAGGGTTCTTCAGCGCCTTGGAAGCCTAATGTCTCATCGCCGTCTTTGGGTTCTGGAAAAAAATAGCCATGCGTGGCTAAGTGCACAATCCTTGGGGAAATCGACTGCCAACTCAATTGTTCCTTAAAGGCCTCCTCGGTGGCATCTATCCCAGTTAGTACCGTGGAAGGATATTCCTGAGTACTCAATAGTTGTTGAATGCTTTTTACCTCCGTGTTGGTCCAGGGCAGAAAGGTCCAATCGTCGCCACCCATTGCTCGCCAGGCATCACCCATGGTTGCAACTGCAATAGCGTTGTCCTCCAGGAAACTAGCTTCTTGGGCAATTTCGTCGACTTGCTCGTCGGTAGTAGGGATTTGAGCTTCATAATCAATCCCGCCAATAAGCAAGGCTTGTTGAGGCCGGTCTGGAGGGAGCGTTGCTTCTTGCTTCACCATTCGCGTACTGCTCAATTGCACCAATTGATAGGCATCACTCATCGTTTCCGTTGCACTGATAGGGATTGCACCTATATTCACTCGATGTAGCAATCCATCGGGGGAATAATAGATGGTGGTAATGCCGGCAAGTTGTTCTGCAAGGGGAGCGAATACTAGTTCATGCAAATTGGATGATTCTCCTTCGTTTTCAAACCGATATAAGGATCGCGTGGCGGAGAGTTTAGGGACTTCCTTTTCTGCAAAGAGATAGGTGAGTACTGGCGCCGGACTATCATGTTGGATGCTATACACGACATAGCAAACAGAATCAACGTCCTTTTCCAGATCATAATATTCGAAAGCGGCAAATTCGAGCGCGATCTCGCCAGCTTGGAGCTGTGCCTGGATATCCTGCCAACGGTAGGATGATCGATCATTACGGAAAATGGGCGAGTCATTCGCCAGTCTGCTTTCCATTTCCGCTAAAGCGAACCGGAGACTGTCAAGTTGAGTGTCCCGTTCGTTGGCAGAAAGCATCAATTGGCGACCTACTTCCTGGTATAGCTTCTCCCACTCGGCGAAGCGACGAAGTAAATCAGCTGAGCCACTTTGTTCCAGACGGGATCGCAGTTGCCGGCGGTTGCTAAGTAAAAGAGATTTGTAACGAAGTTGGTTGTCGAAGCACGCTTCGAGAATGTCGCTCTGCTCCGGGTGCCGCAGGGCGAAGCTTTGTAGTTTTACCGAATAGTAATGGATGTCCTGCAATAGACCGCGCTGTTCTTCCTCGCTGAGGAATTCAAACTGCTGACCAATTCGAACATTAGATTGGTGGTTGCTGGCCAGTAAGGAGGTGGCGCTTTGATCTATTTCACCGAGCAATTCCTGGTACCTGGCCACTTGCGACCATCGCAATGGGATGCGGTCGTGGCCTTCAGGATGTTGCTCTAGTGTGAGTTGCAACGACTCCTGACCGACCAGTAGCGCGGAGTCCAATTTACCTTCTCTATAGTAGCCTTCGGACAGCCGACTTATGACAACGCTATAGGCAAAGTGATTTCGACCGGCAACCTCCTGGATGATAGTGGCGGCCTCTTGGTAGTAAGGAACTACTCCATCGATCATATCATACCTTTCTCTGGTCGCAGCTGCATTGTACAAGGTATTGGCATGCCCCATGCCAAGAGCGTTGTACTGCCTGCTCATCGGTACGATTTCAGCCCACATGGCAAGGCATTCATCGCGGCGATCCAGGTTACTCAGGAGTATAGCATGGTTTTTGGCGATTGTGAGGTAATTTGCCGTGTCTAATGGAGCCTGTTTTCGTTGGTATTGTAGCCCTTCTTCGGAGAGTGGTAAGGCCTGCTCATACAACCCCATATTCTTCAACACCAATGCAATTGCCCCGACCTGGATGATGTATTCGGGATGTTCGATTCCTACCAAGTCACGGGCAATGTCCCTGGCACTCCGATAAGCTTCCAGGGATTTTGGGAAATTCCCCAAGTTCATCTGGTAGAGGCCAATGAGGTTGTAGGAGGCGATCCGATGGACAAACTGGCTATCAACGGATGCCGTTGCTACGCGATCACGAAAATAGATGGTGATGGGAAGCCCCTCTTGGAACTGGCCATTCTCATAGTTAGCAACAATGGTCTGTTGTATTTCCGAGAGGGTAAGTTGATCCAATTCGGCACGCAAAGAATCGGATACAGTCTGCGCGGATAAGCACAGTGAAAAGCAGCAAAGGCTGACAATCGATAACAGGCTTTTCATGAAACTGGGGTTGCGTTCGGGCGTTTGATGCCCAAAATACTACCTTTTCGTGCAACCGATCAACAATAAAATAGCTTATTCGACCAAGATAAACCCGGCCCACAAGGTTGGATTGAAGGGCAATCGGTAGCTAGCCCGTAAATTTTGCAGTGTAGCTTGATAGGCAGCAGGAATGGACATGTCCTCTTCTAGCCAATGGGCGTAGAAGGTATTCATGAACTCTTGCGTTTGCCGATCCGGAACGCTCCACAGGCTCATTAGGACATAGCGAGCACCGGCCAACTTGAAGGCTCGCTGTAGGCCATATACACCTTCCCCATCCTGAATATCGCCCAGGCCGGTTTCACAAGCGGACAGCACAACCAATTCGGTATTGCTAAGATCCATTTGCGCAATTTCATAGGCGGTAAATATGCCGTCGTCTCGGCCTTCTTCTAGCACACCATCGCGCCAGTATTGGTTGGCACCACCTAGGATTAGGCCGGAGCGGATCAGCGGCTCTTTAGCGGATTGAAAACCACTGAGGTCATCGACTCCTTCCGCTTGCTCTGGAAAGAAATAGCCGTGAGTGGCTAAATGTAAGATACCTGGCGAACGAGTTTGGTTAAGCTGTGCTTTTAAGACTGTTTCATTGGCAGAAATGCCAGATAATAGCAGTGCATCCACTGCTTTGGCACTTAGCTGTTGAGCGATATTTTCTACTTCGGTTTCGGTCCAGGGAAGATGATTCCAATCACTACCCCCCAGGGAGCGCCAGGCTGCTGCTGCACTCCCGGCTACAGGATTTACTTCTGCCACTGAGCTGGTGGCAGGTCCCAGTGCTGAGTCTTGATCCAGGTCCTCGGGGAAATGTTCGAAGTCGACACCACCAAGTAGTAGAGCGGAAGACAATCCTTCACTGGCCTGCTCTGCACTTGACCCTGCCAGGCTAGTACTGCTTAATTGGCGCAACTGATAGGCATCGGCGAATAAGCTCGACTCATCCACTGGTATCGCCCCCAGATTCACACGATGCAGCCATCCGTCCATAGCGTAGTAGATGGTTTGGACATCTTTTAGATGAGGAGCCAAGGGTTGATAGATGAGTTGGTGAAGATTCGGACGCTCCGATTCTGGTGCAAATTGGTAGATCCGTCGCGTAGCACGGAGGCTTGGGAATTGCTCGGCAGAAAACAAGTGAACAAGTACAGGGGCTTGGGTTCCTGCTTGTAATAGGTAAGCTACATAGACGACGGAGTCTGTTTTCCCCTGCAACGATCGATACGGAACAACGGCGAACTCGATGGCCATTTCTCCTTCTTGCAATTTTGTTTGCACAGCTTGCCAGCTTGGGGTTGTCCGTTCGTCCCGGAAATCACGAGAGGAAAAGGCCAGCATGCTTTCCAACTCGGCTAATCGAGTACTGAGGCTATCAAAGTTGTTGGCGCGCCTGGGTGCAGGTAAGGCGTATTGTTCTCCGACTAAGGTGTAGAGTTCTTCCCATTCTTGAAACTGTGCAACAACTTCTGGTGAGGGATGTTGTTGCAGTCGCTGTTGTAAGTGGCGACGATTGCGCAGCAGGAGATGCTTGTAGATCAATTGCAGGTTGTAGGCTGCCCCAATAACAGCGGATCGCTCCGGATGGCGTAATGCAAAGGATTGCATGCGCGCGCCATGAGCTTGTACATCGGCCAACATGCCGCGCTGTTCCATTTCGCTTAGCGTTTGAAACATCCGATCAATGCGTAGGTGATTATGGTAATCGGATTCGAGTAGCGCTTGCTCACTCTCCGCCAGTTGCCCATCGGCTTCTAAAAAAATAGCCAGCTCCTGCCAGCGCAAGGCCAGGCGATCATTTCCTTCCGGGTATTTTTCTTCCGCAATATCGACGGCTTCCCGGCTAATAATTATGGCACTATCGAGTTGCCCGGTTTTATAATAACTGTGCGCCAGGCGACCGGCAATAATCGAATAAACGAAGCCGCGTTTCCTATTCAAACGATTTCCAACTATATCGGCAGCTTCGCGAAAATAGGCTGTTGTTTCTTCGAAGATGCCAGCACGTTCGCGTAGTAAAGCAATACTATATAAGGTATTGGCATGCCCCATGCCATCGGGGTTGACTACTTCACTTAGGGGCAGGATCTCTTCCCAATTGGCCAGGCTTTCGTCTAGTTGATCTAATTCGGCCAGTAGATTAGCATAAGATTTCCAGGCCTGCAACAAGGTGAAAGTATCGGTTGGCACTCGCTGGCGATGATAGTTTAAGCCTTCCTCCACCAGTGGCAGGGCTTCTTCAAAGAGGTCTATCTGCTTGTATACCTGAGCTATTGAACCCAACTGATCGATGTATTCATCATGCTTTGTGCCATACCATTCTCTAGCCAAATCACGTGCCTGGCGGTACACGTTTAGCGCCTCATTGTACTGGCCTCGGTTAAGGAGTTTTAATCCAAGCAGGTTATAGGATGGGATTAGGTGCACTTTCTGACTATCCAGAGGAGCAGCCAAGGCTTGTTGGTGGTACCGATCTAACAAGGCTTGGTCATAAACCTCACCTTGTTCCACTGAGAGATCCAAGAGTACGCGCAATTCGGTGAGCGATAGCGAATCTTCTATCTGATCCGCCACATTTGATGCATCCTGCGCACCGAGCCAAAACATGCCACAGCAGCATATAGTAGCCAGTAGAATCCTTAGCATAGTATTACTGTATAAGAAGGCGTCAAAAAATAAGTATAGGGAATTTGGATGGGCGAAAATTCACAAAACAACTGAATACTTGGAAGTTGTGTGTTAATTCTTCGTTCATCTTCAGACAAACTACCTATGATTATTTTAGCCCAACTGCATAAGTTGATGACTTGATGGGCTTCAGGAGTGGCCAGTTGGTAGCCAGTAAGGGGGGCAAGACTAAAATAGCGAATCGGAAGGGAATATAAAAGCCTCCTTCAGCTACCGAAGCAGCCGAAGGAGGAAAGGTCCCCTTGAAATTTATTCTTGAAACCTATGACAAAGGCCATAGGGCGTTGGTAGTCATTATTGAGAATCACTACAAATAAAGGACTTGCAAATGCTGAATGCAAAGACAAAAAAAGACCATTGTTAATGCCTGTTTTCGTTGATTTTGCCTGAAAAGCTATGTTTTGAAGGATTTGAATGTTCTATTTGTTAATGGCGTTTCGTCACTTAAAATGATAAAAAGTCATATTTATTAGAAGTTGATTCATACTCAATGAATTCTAGTAGTAGCGCTTTAGCAGAAAAACAAGAGGGAATTCCTGAAGCAGACGTTTATTTTTGAGGAGAAAACCTGTTCGTATGCTCACTCGCCTTATGTCACTATTGCTCCTCTCAGCGTGCATTTTGAGTATAAATGCTCAGGATGCTGCCGAATTGCACAAGGCCCTGGAACAGGCCGAAAAACCTGTAGAACGGATCATTGCCCTGGAGGAACTGGTGCATTACCATCGTATGCGGAATACCGACAGTACCTTCCATTATGCAGATCAATTAATTGAATTGGGGAATGCCAATGGGGACTACGACGCAGTCAGCCTTGCGCTCATCGGCAAAGGGCAGCGCTATCATAGTAATGGACAATTTGATCAAGCTGCCTTGTTTTATTACGAATGCCTCGCATTGATTCGGCAACACGACCTGACCACACAAAAAGGTCACCTTCTGGGTAATCTGGCCTGGTCGCACTATCGCCAGGCGCGATTAGATTCTGCCTACTTTTATTTTGCAGCAACGGAAGAAGCCTATGAAGAAACGGGCGAGACTTATCAGCTATGGCGCGTATACTGGGGACTAGCTTCGGTTTATGAACGAAATGGCGATATCGAGCAGGCGATCCATATGATGGAAAAAGCACTTCCCATCGTTGAAAACGGAGGAATCAAGGCCGACCACGGCTTCTTTCTCTACAATATGTTTGCCTTCTACTTCCGGCATGGCGACTATGATCAAATGGCAGATGTCCGGAGCAAATGGGACGCCTATCAGCAACAGTACAAATCGAGCCGGGAGATCATTGACCGGCCGGAACACTCGGGGCTGAGTGCGTTATTAGGCCTGCCCAATGATACCCTCGAAGTTTATCTGCTGGAAGGCCTGGCGCACTACGATTCAACCGGGAATCTGTTTATGGAGGCCTGGAATTATGAGGAGTTAGGTGACCTGGCATTGGAAAAAGCGGACCAAACGGCGGCCAAAGCTTACTACATCGAGGCGAACAGGCGCTATTTGAATACCAACCTGACCTACCGCCGTGCCCGGACGCTTCGCCAGCTCTACTTGATTTGCCAGCAAATGCGCCAGTACCCGGAATCGATGGGCTATTTAGTTCAGTACAAGGAACTTAGCGACAGCATCTTTAATGCGGAAGCAACCCGGAATCTCCAGCAACTCCAGGTACAGTACGAGACAGAAAAAAAAGAACAGGCACTACGCATCAATCAACTGGAGCTGAACCAAAAAACCCAACAACGCAATATCTTATTGGGTAGTTCTGTCTTGTTGGGGATTCTGGCCATCGCGATTTTCTTTGGGCTGCGCTTGCGCTTGCGGACCAATGAAAAGTTGGCGACTCAGGGGCAGCAATTGCAGGAGCAGCGCATCCTCCAGTTGCAGCAGGAACAAAAGCTGTTGGCGTTCAATGCCATGATCGAAGGGCAAGAACAAGAGCGCTTGCGCATCGCCAAGGACTTGCATGATGGCCTGGGTGGTTTGCTGACCACCATCAAGGCGCATGTAGGCAGTCTGGCACTCCCTCCCTCTGACCTGTTTGGTAAAACAGTCGATTTGATCGACCATGCTTGCGTTGAGGTCCGCCGAATCTCACATAACATGATGCCAGGAGCCTTAGCCTTGTCGGGGCTGAGCGGCGCACTCGATGATTTGGTAGGGCAGTTGCGTCGCAGTGGCTATAATTGCCACTTGGAAGTACTGGGCAATGTTGACGAGTTGCCGCAAACACGGATGGTGATGGTGTATCGGATCGTGCAGGAATTGACCAACAATATCCGCAAGCATGCAGAAGCTAAACAGATCCTGATTCAGCTGTTGCGCCATCAGAGTGAATTCACCCTGATCGTCGAAGACGACGGGCAGGGGTTTGACTTGGAGGCTGCCCGTCAGAAAAACTCGGTCGGATTACAAAGTATCGACTCCAGAGTTCGCTATCTCCAGGGCGCCTGGGACGTCGACAGTGTAACTAGTGAAGGTACCACGGTGACTGTTCGTTTTCCAGCGGGTTAGAGTTCGCTGGTTTTTGTGTCGCCCCGTCCAACGGTATGACCGCCCCACGGCCTAAGCCACCCTCCCTCTATGAATTCCAGTAGCTTCTCGTTCTCCCTGTATTCTTTGATAGGGTAGTGCGCATAGGTATGGATCTTGTGGAATCAGCATTTGAGTCTGCATAAAACATCAACCTATGAAAACCTTATTTAGCTGTTTGGCACTTTGTCTGGCAGTGGCACTCACAGCTCAGGAATGGGTGCGACAACACCCCAACGCCATCATTGAACAAATGAACGATGTGGAAGTCAATACTTCCGGTTTTGGCCTGGCGACAGGCGCCTCAAGTACCTTACTACGTACTACCGACTTTGGTGAAAACTGGGAGGCGCTGGATGTTGACATGGGAGCCAACCCTACGGCGATTGCCATGATCCCCGGTACTGCGCAAGGGGCGGTTGTTTGGTCTCAAAGCCGCCTTTGGAAAACAGAAGATGGCGGTGACACTTGGGTCAATTTTCAGCCCGACCCCATTTTGAGTACGCCTTCCGTGTCCTTGGTTATGCCAACGGCTGACCTCGTATTCGTCAGCAGGAACACGTTGGCTATCAAGTCGACTGACGGCGGCGAAACCTGGACGGATATCACCCCGACAGCTGACCTCCAGTGGGAGTCCATGTCGTTTATCGACGGGCAGCACGGTTGGATGGGGAGCACCAGTGGAGAAACTTTTGCCACAACCGACGGAGGCGCTAACTGGACTCAGGTGAATGCCGATTTCACCGATCGGGTCTACCTCTACTTCATAGATGAAAATACGGGCTTCGCCGGAATAAAGAAGCTGTTCTGCAAAACCACCGACGGTGGACAGACCTGGGCGGTGATCAACGAAAATGCCTTTGGCTCAAGTATTGAGGAATTGCGGCCGATCACCGAAGACTGGATTGTCGCCGCACAGGGGAATCGGGTGTACTCCACCCTCAATGGTGGTCAGACCATGACTACTGTTTTTCCTACGACCTACACCTATGTCCACACGGGAATCTGCCCGCTACCAGACGGACAGGTATGGGCAGCGGGGTCGCATGGAGTAGTAGCACGCTCCATGGACCAGGGCTTCAATTATGTCGACCAATTGGGAGCCAACAAAAACCGCATGGAATTTATTGATTTTGTTGATACGGAAAACGGCTGGGCCGGGGGGAGCAACTCCTCCGTGTTGCGAACGACCGATGGCGGGCAAAATTGGGTGGACCTGTCCGCCAATCAGACTTTGATGGAAACGCCTTACGATGGCATCGCTCTTTCGGCGGATGAATTATTGGTTTGTGGCCAGGGCGGTGTCATTCGCACCACCGATGCCGGTCAGAGCTGGACGCAGATTTATGAAAGTGGCAGTACCCGCTTTTACGATATGGATAGGCAGGGCGACCGGATCTTTCTCGCCGGCTACGACCGCAAGATGCATCGGTCCCTGGATGGAGGCGAAAGCTGGGAGGCCATTGATACGCCTAGTGAGCAGAATATCTTCGAGGTCGATATTGTGGATGAAACAACGATCTATGCTGCCGGCCGGAATGGAGAGATCATTCGTTCCAGCGATAATGGCGATACCTGGGTGCTGCTATCACCGCCGGTCGAGATAACGATTGGTGAAATTCTCTTCCTGGATGCCGATCGAGGCTGGGTAGGTATTGATGTATTTCATCCTAATATCTATTACACGGGAGACGCTGGGGCCACTTGGGATACCATTCCTTTGGGAGCAACTATTCCGGCAAACAAAATCTATTTTGAAAGTGACGAAGTCGGGTTTATCATGGGAGGCTCCAGTACCAGCGGCCGGCTACTGCAAACTACGGACGGTGGCGCGACCTGGGAGGAAATCCTTTTCACAGATAAAACGATTTACTCCTTTGATCAGGTAATTGATGGGCCGTTGACTCGCCGTTGGTTTTCCGGGGTCGCCGGCACCATTTATTCTGCGGATTTTCTGAGCACCCATACGCTAGAAGCGCTCGATTTTCGTCCCCTCCTGATATACCCCAATCCGACCAGCGGGAACATACAGCTGGAAATACCTGAAACACTAGCTCCTACGGCACGGCTTCAGCTGTTTACGGCTGACGGCCGCCTGCTGAGGACACAGGCTCTACAGCCACAACTAAATCTTTCCCAGCTTCCTGCCGGCACCTATTACCTGGAAGTAATGGACGATCGGACCATCTATCAAGCTAAATTCATTAAGATGTAGTACGAGTCAAGGGCTAGGTGCGACCTCTTCGTGGTCCGAACCCATTCAAATTCCCTGGATTTCGGAGAAATCCTACCGCTGTAGGCATCAAATAATCCTTCCTGACAATTTATGTGGGCTTGCTTAAGATGCAGGCCATAAACGATTGATAGTGAGTGTTGGCCAAAACTTTAGCAAGCTTTGATCCGCAAAAGTTGTCAGAGAACCCAAATAATCATGGTCTGTACGACCTCGGAGAGGCCGCACATTGAGTTTAGCCCTTGATTCGCATAGATGTAGTATACAGAAACAGTGATGACCACTGTATCCACCAGTTCCGAGCCCGGGAGGGGTGCGGAACTGGGTTTGCTTGGGTTTTAGGAGATAGGTTATAGGAATTAACAAGTCCACCTCTCTAACACCTAAAACCTAATTCCTAACACCTAATCCCTAACACCTAATCCCTAACACCTAACACCTAACACCTAATCCCTAACACCTAATCCCCAATTCCTCTTACCTTTAAGCTATGATCCGTATTCTTATTGCTGATGACCACCAGCTGGTGATTGATGGTATCAAGCTGATGCTTTCCACCGAGGCCGACCTGGACTGCACTGGTGAAGCAAACTCTGCGGAAGAAGCCTTGGAGCTGTTAGCGAAGGAAACGTTCGATGTCGTCTTGCTTGACATCAACTTGCCTGGCATGAATGGGGTAGAGGCTTGCAAGCAAATTCGACGCGACTACCCCTCGGTCAAAGTCCTGATTCTTTCGATGCTCAAGGAGGCCAGCCTAATCAAGCTATTGCTGCGACACGGTGCCTCGGGTTATCTGCTTAAAAATGCGGGGAAGGAAGAAGTGATGAAGGCACTGCGCCGCGTTTGCCAAGGCGAAAAGTACTACAGCCCGGAGGTGTCGGAGATCATTATGTCTAGCCTGAGCGGTGAAGCCAGCCGGCAAAAAGCCTCGCCTTTTCCACGCCTGTCTCGCCGTGAAAAGCAAGTGCTTCAGCTCATCGTCGATGAATACACCACCGCAGAAATCGCTGAGAAGCTATCCATCAGTTTTGGCACAGTTGAGACCCACCGCCGCAACCTCTTGATCAAGTTAGGCGCCCGCAACACCGCTGGCCTGGTGCGAATTAGTATGGAGTATGAGTTGTTGGGGTGAGTGCAACACGCTTCATGCAACACGCTTCGCGCTTCACGCTGCTGCTTAGCTTCGCTTTCGCAGCACGTTGTAACACGCAATCTGCTGCACGTTCATTGGAAATAGCCGTACACTTTATTGTGCTTGCCTTGGAAATAATTAGGATTGAACAGAAGCGCTTCTTAGGTAGAGAAGTCAAAAAAATAAAAATAGTAGCCGGATTCTTGTGGAATTTCCTCCATTCCGTCGTCATCTCTTATGGAAGGACTTCTTATTTCACCTAAGGCCATTATGATGTCAAAAACACAACGATTCGAAGATTTGCGATGCTGGCAAGAAGCAAGAGCTTTGGCCAAAGCTATATTTCAACTAGAAGGCCCGCTAATTAGAGATTGGAGCTCTCGCGATCAATTTCGAAGAGCTGGACTATCCGTCATGAATAATACCTCAGAAGGCTATGGTCGTTTTTCTGATCGCGATTTCTGTCGGTTCTTGAAAATTGCTCACGCTTCTGCAAATGAGGTGAAAAGCATGCTCTATTTATTCGAAAATATAGGCTACTTCACCAGCAATGAACTCACTCCATTTCATAAGCAGGTAGAGAAGACGAAAGCTTTACTCCTTGCCTTCATAAAACATCTAAGCAAACCAAGTTAACATTGAGACTCAAAGCAGAAGGCGTAAAGCCTGTAGCAGGAAGCAGGAAGCAGGAAGCGTGAAGCATGAATCGTGAAGCATGTAGCGTGAAGCATGTAGCGCGAAGCATGTAGCATAGTAACGTAAAACAAAACCCCTCTCCCTTATGCATTCCTCCCTCCCTTTTGCATCTAGTAATTGATGGCCACGACCAAGGCGGCTGATCGAATCGTTTTCCAAGAGCAAAAACCCTGTCGGAATGCCGAATCCTAAACTCCAACTTGACCTACCAGAACCCTGCCACGAACGCTGGGAAAATATGGAGCAGCGCGATGAACAGCAACGCTTTTGCCAATCTTGTGAACGAACATTGACCGATTTCTCCTCCTACACTGATGCGCAGCTGTTTCAATTCTTTCAGCAACAGAAGGGCAAGCTTTGTGGCCGGTTTCGGGAAGATCAATTGCAACGCCCGCTCTATGGAAAACGACTGCATAGCTCTTGGTGGCGAGCACTGGCCGTCCTGTCGGGTTTAGGCATCAGCAGTTGTGCAGGTCAGGCACAGACGGTCAGGGGTGAGCCGACCGTTTTGGTAGAGAACGATCAGGCGATAGCAAAAGAGTCACCAGCGGACGATGGCGTTGCCGGCCCGCAAACAATTACCGGGGTAGTCAAAGATGAATATGGTGAACCTTTAATCGGAGCAACCATTTTGGTGAAAGAGACAGTGACCGGAACTACCACCGATTTTGATGGGCGGTTTTCTCTAGATATTCCCGACGGCAGCGAGCTACTTGTCGTGAGCTATGTCGGTTTTCAAACGAAAGAATATGTATTGGCCGATATGCTGGCCACAGGCCCAGCCGATCAGCTGACGTTCCATCTGGAAATGAATATGATGGAGGAGATGCTCGGCGTCGTTGTTATCGACTATCACGATACCCTCGCCAAACGCATCCGCAACTGGTGGCACAACCGCTACTACCGCCAGATGGAACGCCATGACCGTCGGGAAGTGCGTCGCGCCGCCCGCAAAGCCAGACGCCTGGAGCGTCAGGCCGAAACACCAAATGAAACGATTCCTACATCTGACAAGACGGAGTATTCTCCGCAAAGCGCGCCCTCTACTTATTTAACCCAATTGACCGTTTCTCCTAACCCATTTACTTCCCTGGTCAGCCTCGAGTGGTACAGCCCGAAAGCCCGCACGATCTTGGCTCGTCTCTTTGATGAGCAAGGCCGCGAGCTTTGGGCTGGCTCGGAGGTTTTCACTGACGGGGTCAGCTTTTGGCCCATCCCGCTACCCGAACACCTCCCCGCCGCTACCTACTTCCTGCACTTGGAAGATGAAGAAGGCACGCAAGCGATTCATACGATCATCAAGCAGTAGGCCCACCCTAAATCC